>ENA-UPTF01000087-UPTF01000087.1-marine-metagenome-genome-assembly--contig:-NODE-87-length-61603-cov-6.739590_pt1 | contig 61603 bp, 58 predicted proteins | sample MGYA00238166_ERZ767019 | MGnify/ENA primary metagenome ERZ767019 (study PRJEB28930, sample SAMN06266391) | marine metagenome | isolation source: Sea water from 250 m depth | place: Atlantic Ocean | study... | reverse complement strand
CCATCCGCCATCGGATCGGGCACGGGATGGGCGTCGAAGGGCATGAAGCCCCCTGGCTAGCCCCTGGTGACTCCACCCTAACCACCCCTGGAATGGTGTTCTCCTGCGAACCCGGCGTGTACCGTCCTGGCATGGACGGATGGCGCACCATCGATACGCTTCTGGTGGGCTCGGGTGGGGTGGATCTAGCGAGCCGCTTCCAGACAGACCACCCTTTCGAGACACGCACCCTTCCCTGCTGAGGAGTTGGAGAATGCCCGAACCCGCCGCCTGGCGATATCAGAAGATCACCAAGCCCATGTTCGACCTTCCCACCCCGCACCTCGTGCTGACGGGACGGATCTTAACCATGGCCGGAGAAGTCATCGAAAACGGTTTCGTGGAGTTGAAGGACGGAAAGATCTTGGCGTTGGGTCCATTGAGCGATCTGAAAGCGGGCTCGGCATCGGTCGAGGAAACCGGTGGAACCGTCATGCCGGGGCTCATCAACAGTCATGCGCACCTGAACTGGGACGGGATTCACGATCTGGCTCGCCAATCCATGGACGACCCACGCCCCATCTCGGCCTTCAAAGCTGCCGGAAACATGCTCAAGAGCCTGCGTGCGGGAGTCACCATGGTCCGGGACCTCGGGTTCCACGAAATGAACCTCTTTTCCAAACAAGCGGTGGAGCAGGGAATCTTTCCGGGACCAAGATTGAAGGTCTGTGGAGCAGCCATCATCCAGACGGGAGGGCACACCTATTGGGTTTGTCGGGAGGCCAGCGGAGCGGATGAGATGCGGCGCGCTGTCCGGGAACAAGTGCGAGGAGGGGCTGATCTCATCAAAATCATGGCCTGCCATGACACCCTCGAATTCACTGATGAAGAGTTAGGGGCCGTCATTGACGAGGCTCACCGGAACGGGCTTCCCATCACCGCACATGCTACCTACGACGCCTGCATCGAGCGGGTTGCACGCTTCGGGGTGGACTGCATCGAACATGGTGGCTCAATGTCAGACGCCACCGTCGCACTTTTGATCGAGAAGGAGATCCCGGTGGTCACCACCTTCGCGCCGCTGGTACAGCAGAGCCAACCTGAGATCGCGCGCCAATTCGGTATCCCGGAATGGAAGATCGAAGAGCGGAAGAAGGCGATCGCCAACCCAGAACGCTACGATGGGCTGGTTAGGGCTGCGCGCGCAGGAGTCCCAATCGTCTTCGGCACAGACGCAGGCAGCCCGGCAGTTGAGCACGACGTGATCGCACCGGAACTCACCTTCATGGTGAAGGTTGGTGTGTGCACCGACAATATGGACGCCCTCGCCTCAATCACCATCCGGGCAGCGAGAATTTCGAGGATGGAGGACGTCGTCGGTACGCTGGAGGTGGGTAAGGCTGCCGACCTCATCGTGGTGGATGGCCATCCCGACGAGGACCTGAGTTCTCTTGAAAAGGTGACCACAACCTTCGTTGGTGGTCGGAGGATGCACGGTTGAGCCTCCTGACCTCCCGCCTGGCCCCGCGCATTGTTGAGGAAGACGGAGCCTTCCGTACCCGGATGCTCGATATCGCTGCTGGCCTAACCGATGTCATCGCGCTGGGCCGCGGGGACCCAGACTTCCACACGCCTGAACATATCGTGGAGGCTGCAAAAGCCGCTCTCGACGCGAAACATCACCACTACACCGGGCCAACCGGGATTCAGGAACTGCGAGAGGCCATTGCGGACAATCTCGGCGCTCGATACGGACTCGATTATGGCGCAGACGAAATCGTGGTGACGGCTGGAGCCCAGGAAGGCATCATGCTGACTATGCTTGGGCTTTGTTCTCCCGGTGACGAGGTCCTCATCACGAGCCCCCGATTCACCACGTATGATACGGCAGTGGGCCTCTGCGGAGGCACACCTATCCCGGTCCCGACTTTCGAGCGGGACGACTTTGCGCTCGAAGTGGCAGAAATTGAGAAACGCATCACCCCCCGCACCCGGATGTTCGTCCTGGTCTCCCCCAACAATCCCACTGGGGCAGTTACACCCCCGGAAGCTATTCGGGCAATCGCCGAACTGGCTATCGAACATGATCTCATCATCGTAGCTGATGAGATTTATGGGAGGATGATCTACGCACCGAACGAGCACCTCTCCATCGCAACGCTGCCAGGGCTGAGGGAACGGACTGTCACACTTAATGGCTTCTCTAAGACGTACTCCATGACAGGTTGGCGGGTCGGGTACCTCGCTGCCCCTGAGGAACTGGTGTCAATGTTGACCGAGCCCCGGCACACTCTCTCCATCAACACCTGCACCATCAGCCAGCATGCTGCTTTGGCTGCACTCACAGGCCCTCAGGAACCAGTCGACGCGATGATAGAGGAGTACGCAGAACGTCGGGCCTGGCTCATGCCAGCTCTGAATGAGGCCGGCTTCAGCTACGGTCATCCTGGGGGCGCCTTCTACATCTATACCAACATCTCCTCATCGGGACTCTCATCCCCACTGTTTTGCGAACGACTTCTCCAAGAAACAGGAGTAATGCTCTTCCCTGGCACCATGTTCGGGGACCCCAGCACCGACTACATCCGGATCAGCTATCTCCAACCGTTACCATTGATCCAGGAAGCAATGGAACGCATCGCCTCCTTCACCCGATCTGTGACATGACCACACCAGAATCCGAGGGCCGCTTCGTCGGCATCCAAATCAGTCCCATAAGCTTTGTGGATGAGGGAGTGGATACGGTCTTGGACACCCTGAAAGACCGGGTGGGGATCAACGTCTTGATGCTAGGTACGGTGAGTTGGCTGGGACTCAAGTCAGGTCGTTCGATCAGCCATGAACTAGACGGGTGGCCCGATCACGGAGTCCCGGAACCCTACCAGATGCGCGGAGGTGCCTACTTCGATCCGGACCCCCGGTACTATACCGATACCTTCATGGCTGACTTCCGGAGCCGTGATCCCGAGTTCAGTGGGCGTGACATCCTCAAGATGGTGGTCCCTGCGGCACACGAGAGGGGGATGAAGGTCTACATCGAGTTGATGGAACCTTTTTTCAAGTACGCCGGGCATGGTTCAGCCGGAACTGTAGAGATCCCAACCCTGGCCCAAGCCATGGAGGTTGACCTCCTCGGTCGTCTGGGTAGTGACCCCTCAACCTCGAATCCAGGGTACAGACGCTGGATACATTCGATGATCGAGGACCAGGTACGGAATTACCCCATTGATGGAGTCATGTGGTGTAATGAGCGAAACTCGCCCCTCGACACGCTGATTCAGGGAGGCGCACCCGGCGACTTCTCCGAACCAGCACGCAAAGAGGCCACGGAACGGGGTATCGACGTGGAAAGATGCCGGCAGGCTCTCCTGCGCCTCTATGACTTCATGCAAGAGGCGGCAGCCGGTAAAGAGTTCCCTGATGGTCCACTCATCACCTTCCTTCGTGTGCTCTTGGACAACCCCGAAGCCCTGATATGGGAGAAGTTCTGGCTTGAGAGGAACAAGGACTTGGACCGGGAGCTGTACGGGTTGGTGAAGTGGTGCAAGCCAGAACTTCCGTTTGGGCTGAATGTGTGGAACCGAAATCACTTCAACCCGATCCGGCGCGCTCAGTGGCCGTGGGCCGAACAGACCCTCTACGCCGACTTCGTGAAACCCATCACCTACCAACACCAGGCGGGTGAAGTTTGGTCCAGAGAACTCTCCTTCTTTCGTACAACGATCCTAAGGGACTTTGAGCCGGACGAAGCCACCCGTGCGCTGTTCCGTATTCTGGGCCTAAATGAAGCCCCATTCGATGAACTGGTAGCCACCGGGATGGATCCGGACAGCTACGTCCATGGTCAGTGCGCAGATGCCCTCCGGGGCGTCGATGGAAAGGCTAAGGTATACATGGGTATCGGGGTGGACGCCCCGCGAACCCTGCCTGAAACTGCTAAGTGCTCGCGGGACATTGTATACCGATCAGTCCTGGCAACCTACCGGGCCGGTGGGCATGGGGTGGTCTTAGCTCCCAACTACGCGTCGATGCACCTGACCCACCTTGATGGTGTGGCACAGGCCCTCGATGAACTGCGTCAAAAGTGAACTCCAGGCGATCCGTCCCCGAAGGAGTGGGCAGTTGAGCACCCCACCGCTGCTAGAGGTACGCGACCTCCAAACTAGTTTTACCCTTGGCGGACGTGCCCCATTAGTTGCGGTGGACGGGGTGGGATTTTCCGTGGCCCCTGGAGAAACGCTCGCCATCGTAGGTGAGAGCGGATCGGGCAAGTCGGTGACTGCACTCTCTATCATGCGCCTCCTTCCGCCCAGGGTCGGAAGGATCACCGGGGGATCAGTCCACCTCGGGAAACGGGATCTCACCCAACTGCCTGAGGAGGAGATGCGAACCGTTCGGGGTAAAGAAATTGGAATGATCTTTCAGGAGCCCATGACCAGTCTGAATCCGGTTCACACCGTTGGTATACAGATCGCTGAGGTGCTGATCCAACATGAAGGCCTCTCTAGTTCGGAGGCCCGGGAAAGAGCCATATCAATGCTCGACACCGTTGGCATCTCGGAGCCGGGGCAGCGCGTTGACAACTATCCTCACGAGATGTCTGGAGGCATGCGACAACGAGCCATGATTGCAATGGCGCTAGCGTGTCGTCCGAGCCTACTGATCGCCGACGAACCCACGACCGCCCTCGATGTCACGATCCAGGCCCAAATCCTTGATCTTATGGAGGAACTCCAAGACACGCTTGGGATGGCCATCATCTTTATTACTCATGACCTGGGCGTCGTCGCCCAGATGGCTCGGAGGGTGGTGGTGATGTACGCCGGGCAAGTGGTTGAAACCGGCCCAGTAGCGGAAATCTTCGGTCATCCCAAAATGCCCTATACGGCCGGACTTATCGAGTCGATTCCACGCCTTGGGAGTCCCGGAGGAGGACAGCGCCTCCGAACCATTCCAGGGCAGGTTCCCTCGCTGTCAGAGCTACCTTCAGGGTGCCGGTTTTCTACCCGTTGCCCTCACACCCATCCTGAGTGTGTGGAGACGCAGCCACAACTGGAGTTGATCTCGGACGGGCACGAGGCGCGCTGCATACGCTGGCAGGAACTGGACTTGGCTACAGAGACTGTCTCGTGACAGACTACCTGCTCAGCGCGGAGAATCTTGTGAAGCGGTTCCCTATCCGGGGAGGTGCGTTGAACCGGGTGGTGAATTACGTCCAGGCCGTGAATGGAGTCTCCTTTACGGTACGCCGTGGAGAGGTTCTCGGGCTTGTGGGGGAGAGTGGCTCCGGCAAGACCACGATAGGACGGCTGGTCCTCCGTCTCGAAGAGGCCACCGCAGGGAAGGTGATTTTCGACGGGACCAACATCCTGGAACTCCCCAAGAAAGAGATGCGCCGCTTCCGGAAGCGGATGCAAATCATCTTTCAGGATCCCTACGCCAGCCTGAATCCCCGGGAGAAAGTCCGAACGGTGATCGGACATGCCCTGGCGCTCCACCGCATTGGCACGCCGGAAAGCAGACGTGAACGTGCGGTCGAGCTCATTGAGCAGGTGGGGCTCTCCCCGGACCAACTGGACCGGTTCCCTCATGAGTTCTCTGGAGGTCAGCGCCAGAGAGTTGGGATCGCCCGGGCTTTGGCAGTAAACCCAGATTTTCTGGTCGCAGATGAACCCGTCTCGGCACTCGACGTCTCCATCCAGGCCCAAGTCATCAACCTCCTAAGCGATCTCAAGGACCAGCTCGACCTTACCATGCTCTTCATTGCCCATGACCTGGCTGTCGTAGAGCACATCTGCGACCGCGTGGCTGTGATGTACCTCGGGAAGATCATGGAGCTCGCTCCCTCTAGCTCCTTGTATGACAACCCTAATCATCCCTACACCGAAGCACTCCTCTCAGCCGTCCCTGTACCGGAGCCGGGACATCAACAGAAGCGAACGGTCCTGAGTGGGGATATCCCTAGCGCCATCAACCCTCCCTCGGGGTGTGTCTTCCGGAGCAGATGCCCCCGTGCGGAGGCCATCTGTGCCCATGAGACACCGGAGCTAAAGCAGGTAGGTCCTAACCACTTTAGTGCCTGCCACCTAACAACATGAGTTGCCGCTATCTGGTCAGAGCGAGTCCGCGAAACCCTTGAGGTCGCGAACGGTAGCTGCGAACACATCAGGGAGCGCTCCGCGGAAGATCACGTCCGCACCGTGAGCTGTGCCATTAACGGTCCGGCTATACACAGGTACACCGGCGGCGCTGAGCATTCGGAAGTATGCCAGACCTTCATCCCGAAGCGGATCCAGTTCATTAACTGATATGACATGCGGTGGCAGCCCCTCAAGTTCCTCACGGTTGGCGTGGTATGGCCAGCAGAGGGGGTTCTGATCATTCTCGTGGTCAGGGTCGTATGCGACTGCCATCATGCCCATCGCGCTACAGCTCAGGAAGTAGTCGTCGTTTTCGTAGAGAGATGGAAGCTCCGGAATCTTGTGAGCCCATGCATTGGAGATGTACGGGCACAGTGCATAGGTCCCATCAATCTGGGCGAGCTTGTCATCTTTCTTGGCCTTAAGGCTCATGGCGAGAGAGAGGTTGCCACCCCCTGATTCTCCGGAGACAACAATCCTCGATATCCCAAGTTCAGTCTTGTTGTCGAACGTCCACTGTAATCCACTCATGCAGTCGTTTAGGCCTGCAGGAAACGGGTGATTACCGAGTTTTCCTGCGCCATTCCGAAACTCCACACCTACCACCACCATACCCATAGCGGCTAGCTCATCACGCCAACGAACGTAGGGCGTATCTGCAGCGGACATGATGACCATACCGCCTCCATGGACATGATAAACGCATGATAGAGACCCGGAAGCGTTCCTGGGCGAGTGGATGTATAGCTTGATGTCGTTACCATCTAGTCCCGTTATCACTTCCGTACGCCTTTCCACATTTTCGATAGGTGGTAAGCCAGCGAACCACATCTCGAAGGCATCCTGGTAGCCTGGCTCCATCATCGCGATGAATTCCCGTATTTCCTCAATCGGCGACTCAGCTGTCACAGGCATAGGCTCAGGTGCCACGTCGAAACCGAGCTCCGCCATAGCTGCGACCATTCGAGGATCAGCCCGTCGATCCGTCTTCAAGACTCTAGTGGGATCACCAAGCTTACCTGGTAAAAGTAGCTGTTCCCCACCGAGATCGGATTCACCGGACACAGTCATTATCCTTGCCTAAGGAATGAAAATGATAGCTAGTTGTAAAAACCTACTTCTTGTGAATGTAAATCAGAAGAAGACCCGGAAGGAACGTAATAAATCCCTGTGACCAACTCAGGTAACCCAATAAGCTCAGTAAAAGTGAAGCGAGCAATAGGCCATATCCAAGCCTGAGTTTCCTCATGAAATGAATGATAAAGCTACGAGTGCTGCAGCGATTACCAGAGCCATTATCTGAACCGTTACAAGGACTTTGTACAGGAAGTGCTTGGTGTCTTCTGTCATCACCACCCTGATATGCAATCAAAAAGGGAAGATACACCAGCGGGGCAACTCCGCTGGCGCAGTTCAAGAGCTAGGACTCATTTTAGAATCATGAGCCATATCCGACCGATAGAAGTTCTGGTGCCCTTGGTGCGTATAGACAGTGGGACCAGATGGATCCCACGGATCGCACTCCTGCTTCTGGGATTTATAGCAGCTTTCGTTCCCGATCCTGCTACTGCCCAATCCCCGAATATCTTGATCCGAGCCGGCGAGATCCACACCGTCACAAATGGGGTTATCAGGAACGGTGAGATTCTTATCAGTGATGGGCTCATCGAACAGATAGGTATGTCGGTTAACGCTCCTGCCGACGCTCAGGAGTACTGGGCAGAAGTAGTTATTCCTGGCATGATCGACGCTCACGCACACCTGGCGCTGGATAGGTCTAGTCGCTCACGGATTCCTGGACCCTTCACACCCGAATGGAGGGCAGTCGAGAACTTGGATCTCGAGGATCCGATGATCCAAGTCGCCCTCTCTGGAGGTGTGACATCCGTGATCACGCGCTCTGGCAGCGGAATCATTTCAAGCGGCCAGTCCGTGGCCCTTAAGATGAAGAGCACGCCCGGACCTGACATGATTCTCAAGCCTTACGTGGATCTGAAGATGGCGGTACGCCCACTAATCAACCTACGGCCAGGCGAGACACCACAAACGGTTATGGGCTGGTATGCGACCGCGGATGACTACTTTCGACGGGCCGAGCTCTACATGGCCCAGCAGGAGGCCCACGCAGAGGGGCGAACCGCCGAGCCTCCCGAGATCAATGAACGGCTTGAGGCATTACTACCGGTTATTCGTGGTGAGGTCATGGTCCACGCTCACTCACACTATCCGAGTGAAATCATGATGGTGCTGCGGCTTGCAAGAAAGTATGGCTTCAGCGATCGCCTAGCGCTCGCGCATGCGGAGGAAGCGTTCCCGCTAATCGATCTCCTCTCCGGAACCAACATTGTCCCTGTCATTGGCCCGATGATGATCGTTCAGTACTACAACGATCCCGAGCCCATAAACCTGCTCGAGGAGTTTCTGGATGCTGGGATCACCGCCAGCATCCAAACTGACATGTCCAACCAACACTTCAAAGATTTCAGGGAGTACGGCGCATTCCTGGCACGGCACGGTCTGACCGACCAGCAAGCACTCGAGGTCATGACGATCAATGGGGCTAAAGCGATGATGCTCGAGGACCGGGTCGGGAGCATCGAGATAGGAAAAGATGCTGATCTCGTTCTACTGGATGGACACTTCTTGGATTTAACTGCAGACCGGGTTGAGCGGGTATTCATTGATGGCCAATTGGAGTATGAGCGCGGTGAAATTCGACAGAGAGGCCGACCGCGGGAAGTTGGTCCGTTCGGTCCTCTGAGGAATGGCATCAGACCGAACGATGAATCCTTTGCCATCACAGGCGCCCACGTCTTTACCATCAGTGATGGTGCCATAGAGAACGCCACAATAGTAGTCGAGGCAGGCAGGTTCACACGGGTGGAAGCAGGCGGGACAGCCCCTGCGGGGATGCCGGTGATGGAATTAGGTGGACGGGTTGTCATGCCCGGAACCATAATCGCTCGTGCGTTCGCTAATGACTGGATCGGCGATCTCAAGTGGCAAGTCCAGAACGATGAGATCACTGAACCGATCGTGCCTGAGATGAATGCGCTCTACGCTGTGGACCCGTGGTTTCCTTCGTACCGGGTGAACACCACGATCGGAGTGACTGCAATCAACGTGACCCCGGGAACCCTGAATCTGGTCGGAGGTAACGGTGTCCTGATCAAGACGCCGGGTCTGGACTTCGAGGAGATGGTGAGGCGAGAACCGAGTAGCATGGTCATGTCCCTGACTTCCGGGACGAGCCGCTATTGGTCGAATGCATCAGGTATCCCTGTCACGCTAGATAGTGCCTCGATGAGCATCCGAGAAGCATTGGACGCAGCATTAGAGTACTCAGAGGGACGCCTCACCGGTGAGTACAACCAGCGCCACGAGGCCCTCTTCCCTCTACTACGCCAGGAGGTTCCCGCGCTCATCCACGCAGATTATGTGGCGGAGATCCGGGAAGCGATGAGCATCGCCCAGGACTATGACTTACGTCTCGTCATCACTGGAGGAGTGGAGGCCTACAAACTGGCTGACGAGCTTGCCGCAGCTGACGTAGGAGTCATTCTCGGCAACTCCGGTAGCTACGCCTCCGACATCCGTGGAGGAGGAGACGGATGGAGTATCGAGGGCCCGGCAATTCTGAGCCAAGCAGGCGTCAAGGTGGCCTTTTTTGGTCCCGGCGCGTCGCGGCGAGCGTCACCGATTGGCCGTCTCGGTGGCGAACCAATCCTGAATTCCGCTTGGGCATTCAGGAACGGTGTTCCAGAGGTCGAAGCGTTACGGATGGCAACCTTGAACGCAGCTGAGATGCTTAATATCGAAAATCAAATCGGCAGCATCGAGATAGGAAAGGACGCGGATTTCATCGTCCTAGAGGGCCACCCGTTCGACTACCGTGTTGTGCCGTCGTTCGTATTCGTGGACGGGAAACTAGAGGCAGAGCACCGCTAGTCCCTTCTCCACTGGATGTGTGAGATAGTGTCGATTGCTGAGTTAGGTGCCGGTCAGTTTCCCGGGTGATACTCCCTCTCCATGTGGTCCTCGACATCTGCCCGATAGTAGTAAACCTCCCGCAGGTCACCGGTGGCGTACAACTCTGCTTGGTCATTGAAGTGCGGTGAAGACGGATCACTGTCCAACCCACCAGCAGTGACCGCGCGGGCGCGCACCTGGTCTCCGAACTCGACAACGGCCACGAAGCTATTGCCGCTCGTGCCATACCACTTCTTTGTCTGTGGATAGGCTCGAGCGCCGAACGAGGCCAACGATCCCCACCGACCAGAGGGGAAGCCGACCGGTGTGCTGGGGCCGGCATCATCGAAGGGCTGCACGATATCTCCGGTGAGACGCTGAAAGCGGTTGATATCACCCCAGGGCGTACGCCAGCTACCAAAATCAGCCTCAAGCCTGGCCGAAGCCACGCTTAGTGCTTGGAGCTGCTGCTGGGGCAACTCACGCTCTGTGGCATCCAAACGACGCGTTTCCTCACCGAAAAAGATGGCGAGCGAGGTGGCAATTGACTCGACTGACCAACGAAGATCCCAGTCTCGGAGAATATTGACCTGATCAGTGAGCTCCGCCTTGAGAGGATTGGACGCATCAGTTTGATCGTAAGCCCTTACGAGAGCGGGAATCAGTTCCTCAAACCCCGTTAGATAGCTATCGAACGCCGCATCGATGAGCGACTGTAGCGTGAAGTCGGTCTTACCTTCGAGGACACGCATCGCGTGAAGACCGCGAGCATTCTCACCACTACGCTGCACGTAGACTGGAAATTCCTCTCGCCTGGGACTATCCGGTCCCGCGGCGGAGAACGGCCAATTGTTCGTGTTCTGTAACCATCCGACCGAAGGGTTCACAGAATTCGGTGTTTCCTCGATGGTGTGCACGCCTTGCCAATCGGTCGCTGGGTCACTTCCGTCGACCGGCTGCAGATAGTTGAAGCGAGTGTCGCGAACTGGAATGAAGTTAGAGTGGAGGTAGGCTATGTTGCCCTCCGAATCCGCAAAAACTGTGTTATTGGACGAGTTTGTGTGGGTACGCATCACCTCGATGTACTCATCGTAGTTCTGTGCCTTAGTCCGCATGTATGACTGGATGAGCGCGTTCATTGGCTCTTCCATCAGAGCAACACTCACCCACGCACCATCAACCTCCCGGACGATGGGCCCGTGATGTGTCCGGTATACGGTAAACTCGCGCTCCGCCATTCCGGTGTCAGTCTTGTACGGGACGGTGACTTGCCGGACAGTCACAGGACGCTCCTCATCTCCATAACGGTAGTAGAGCGTTCCGTCTCGCTCGATAACTGTCTCAACGAATTCGTCAATGTTGTCGACACCGCTTGATGTGTGCATCCAACCGGCATTCTCATTGAATCCTTGGTAAACGAAAAACTGGCCCCACGTCACAGCACCGTAGGCGTCGAGTCCCTGCTCACTGACCATGTGGAGTTCTTCGCGGAAGAAGAACGAGGTGTGGGGATTGATGAGAAGCAAAGCATTACCCGCCGATGTATTAGTAGGAGCGATGGCAATGCCGTTCGACCCGGTAGGCTCCTCATTCATATCTGGTTCGCTAAGCCCAGAGGGCACCATAGCAAGGGTCGTGGACGAAGGCTCGCGATCGAGAGCCGCCCGCGCATTGTTCGGTTGGCCGTAGAACGCCTCGAGGCGACCAAGGTTCACACGTTCGATATCTCCGCCGATACTCCCTTCGCTGAACGTAAGAGCCATCCACGGCTCAAAGCGGGTGAGCACTCTCGGCTCCACTTCAGGATGAGTGTAGAGGTAGTAGTTGAGACCGCTGGCCCACGCATCCATTAGGTCCTTGAGCCACTGCGGGCTCGCCTCGTATTGGGCCTGCATGTCCGTAGGGTCAATGAAGAGCTTCATCCTCAAATCACGCCAAATCTCATCCTCTCCCTCAGCCTCTGCGAGTCGACCCTGAGAATTGAGAAAGTTCACCTCGATCCGGTTGAAATCATCCTCTGCTTGTGCGTAGATCATACCGAAGACAGCATCCGCATCGGTTTCGCCATATATATGTGGGATGCCCCAGTCGTCACGGATGATCGTGACGTTCTGAGCCTGTGCTTCCCATGCCACGACCTCGATGTTGGTCTCTTGGGGTGCACACGCCAAGGATACCAACAGGAGGGTGAGGATACCTTTCTTCATGACTAATCCGCGCTAAATGAAATGGGATTTCCGCTCGATTCCCTATAGTCGCATCGTACAAGAGCGGGGCCGAATCGACCAGTCGGCTAAAGCCTTATTCCTTCAATCACACCTTGATCCAGACCCCGATCAGTACCAGTTGACCCCGAGTCCCAAGCGGATGAGGTTGCTGCTACCGTCTTCATATCCTCCGTAGTGAAAATCCGCATGCGGTGTGAGGCCGAATCGGCCACCAAAACCTATGTCGTAGCCCGCACCTAGCGTTAAGCCAAATCCGCTTTCAGTTTCCGAATAGCTCCATCCGCCAGAACTGATTTCGGCCATCAAAAACGCTGTGCCTATGCCGCCCTTAAGAAAGAAGCCTCCGACTGGATCTGGATATACGTAGACAACCGCATTCAGATTTGAAGATGTGACTGTTCCGTTTACTCCTTCTTCTTCCATCTCTTTTGACCACCCCCCTATCTCCGCCCCAAGCAGGACCTTGTCACTGAGTGCCCCACCGATCTTGAAATAGGCAGTACCCCCAGCCTCGCGCTCGCTATCACCTTCGAAGCTCATAGAACCACCCCCCACCCCGAATCCAATGAAGAATCCGTCCCGAGCAGGAGCTTGAGCACTCAGCGGCCGCGCGGCACCCAGGCAAACAATGAGAATCAAGAGTGCTACTTTTGTGGGTTGAAGACTCCGCATTAAAACCCCTGTAGTTGGTCGTCAGTGTTCACAAGTAAATCGTATGCACCCTATCAAAGTACTGTCAAAGAATACTCTAAACCGGACGCTCTAAGACACCGGACGGACCCTCTTCTTGAGCATGAATAGACCCTCTTGCATGCTGGTCACGAGGATCGTTCCGCTATCGAAGAATGGATATGTGCTCCACGCTCCACCAAATCCGGGTCCTGTCTCGAATGGAGATGTATCGAACATGCCGACCTCGACCGGATTCAAGGGGTCCGAGATATCGAGGATGTGGAGACCATACCTGTAGTTCGCCTGATACGTGAAGTCTCCCTTCACGTACAAATTATGTGCGCTCGCCGGCAGCGATCCAAAGAATTCTTTTACGAGGATTGGGTCTTCGAGGTCGTCGAGTTCCCAGATCAGGGTGCGCGTCGTCTCAACATTACCGGCGATCACGTCGCTCTCGTCATCCATGATGAAATAACGATGATCCTCAGTCACCCACCCCTGGTGCATGTAAGCCGGGTTAGGATGTGACGCAGTCGACAACTCGAGCGGATTCGACTTGTCAGTCACGTCCGAGATTTGGAACCGGTTCCCGGACATCCTTAGGCAGATCTCACGACCGCGATATGACTCATCCGGACCTCGATAGACGATGCATTGGGCATCGTGTGTGCCCCCTGGTTCCGAACAGCCTACGAAGGTGGGCTCCATCGGCTCACTGATATCAACCATGTGCATACCGGCACAGCCTCGACTGGTCAGATACGCGAAACCAGTCTCTTCATTGATGATGATATTATGGCTGCTCTCCACAACGTTGAGTCCGTCGCCTCGATACAGGAGATCTGGATCAAAAACAACCGGAGGATCCAAGACATCTCGGAGACGGGCGAGACTGAAGACCTGCATGCCGTGTGCGCCTGCCCCGTCGGCAACGATATAGGCATGGTCACCGTACGTCTTGATGTCTCGCCACAGCTGCGAGCGTGGCGTATTCGGGGTCTTTGGGAGGTCACCAATGAGCACCGGATTTGTTGGGTCCGTGATGTCGATGAACGACGTGCCGTCGTTGCGTCCCACGAGCGCGTATTCACGTCCGGTCTCGGAGTCGGTCCAACCCCAGTTGTCATTCGCTCTGATGCCGCGGGCGGCTTCAGGAGCGGTCAACAACGAAATCGGAATGTAAGCGAGCAGTTCGATGTCGTTGCAGTCAAAGGATTCAACAGCGCCCTCCGTACACCGGCGCTCCTCACCGAAGACGGCACCCAAGGCATCGGGCGCACTTAGGAGAAGGTCTTCCTGCCGCCATGTTCCGCTATCATCACGCTCATAGACAAACACTCCACCAGCCTGATGATCGAGCCCTGAGGCCGTCACTGCCGCTATACCTCCTCCTGCTACGACTCTGTGGCCGAACGAATCTTCCGTGTTCGTTTCTTCTTCCGTGAATCGCATGTCAGTTACGGTCCCATCTGAGAAGACAAATGCCATCCCAGTCTCCAATCCCCGCACGACGGGCGCTCCAACCCAAACATCATCCCCATCTAGCGCCACAGAGCCACCAAACACATCACCTTCAAGGGCTTCTGGTGCGTCGAGCCGGGCACCTTCGGACCAGTTACCGGTTGCGGTGTCTAGGTTGAAGACAAATGCCGCACCGAAGCCAAGGCGGCTCAAGGGCGCCCCGATCACGGCGCGTCCCTCATTCAACACAATCGTGGCTCCGAACAATGCTTCGGCCTCGCTAGCGACGGTTAGCTCAGGTCCCTCTCGCCACAGACCATCCACAAGGCGGTATTCGAACACACGTCCAGCTCCTTCTAGCGAGCCTCCGTTACTGGATGCCCTAGGAGCGCCCACGAGTGCTCGATCGCCGACAACCGAAACCGCCGCACCGAAGGCATCCCCCCCAGCGGCTGCAGGTGACTCAATTCTCTGCTGTTCAGTCCAACGGCCATCAGGGCCACGCTGGAAGGCGTGTACCGTGCCCGGCGGCGGCAGTGGAACACTTTCGCCGTCACCGCGCTGCCGGGTTCGCATGCGACTTGCATCGGTCGCCGTCCGCGCTTGTCCTACTAGAAGCCAATCCCCGTCCGCTGAAAGGGAGATGCCGTAGTCGACACCGCAGTAACCGTTGAAGTCGCATTGAGGATCTAGGCCAACAAGGTCCTCTGTGGTCAGGGTGCCGGAGAATGCCCATGTCGTACCAGACCGCTCGTACGTGTAAAGACTACCTGCTCTCGTGGCTACGAAAAGTGTGTTGCCGCTGAGTGCGAGCACCGCGCCAAATCCATCGGATCGCTCCGTGCTTGGTGCGGTCAGTCTGGCCGACTCTATCCAATCGCTCTCGCCTTTGCGGTATACGTACACCATGCCAGGGCGGAAGCTGTTGTTCGGCTCACCGATAATCAGCGCGTCGCCATCAATGACGACCGAATTACCGAATGAGCCGGACTGGGCGGATCCGGGCGACACCAGGACCGCGATTGCAGCGAGTGACAGAACGAGAGCACGGAACGTTGCCATGAAACCTCCGAGAAGCTATCGCCGAGAACGGTTTACCCGGCTCTACAAAATGATGCCGTCGATGCGACGTGACGAACGATTCGTCTAGACTATCGCTCGTAGTCGGTAGGTGCGCTAGAAGGGGCTGTTGCTGAGAGAACGACTGGTGTACCCAGAGGGATCTAAACAACTAATCGTTGTCGTCTTCTCTTCTTTCCAACTCTTCTAATCTTGCTACCTCTAGGCGGAGATACTCAAGGTCTTCGAAGAAGCATATGTGAGCGGGAAGTAGCTCGACCTTGGGTTTTACTTTGTCTAATTCGTCTTCCAGATATTCCACATAGGCTAATACCCTCTTGTATGCAGTGATCTGGTTTTCACGATCTGCTTCCATTATTCCGCCTTAAATGCCTTCTTCCTGAGCCGATGCATCGTAACCAAACAGAGGGGCACAAAAACGACTAGAGCTCCTATCAGCAACCCAGAGCCACCAGCGGGGTTTACAGCACCGCTGGGAAGTACCCACAAGCCAAGAAGTAACCCGGATAAACTCACAACAGCAAATGTGAACCAGAGCATCTTCAGCATTTAATCATCTCCAAGTTCTTCAGTGTTTCCTGAGTATAGTGCTACCCGCCCTGGATTCCCACTGAGATCTGCTCATCCTGGTGATGGTCAGCTTCCTCGTAGTGCCTACGGAGGAGGTCTTCCCCGAAGTCGTCCTGGAGATCGCGCCACACTGAGTGCACGTGGTTCGCCCCACCTTGGACGTTGTCGTACTCAATGAGGATGGTGGGGCCATGGATGCGGTAGTAGTGACCCTCTCCGAGTTCGGTGCTTCCGGCCCAACCGAAGTAGAGATTCCCCAACCCTGCCTCCTGAATCCGATCCATCTGTGCGTGGGCAACCTCGTGGCTAGCATTATGCAAATATTCCTCGAGAAGCTGCATGAAGGCTCGACTCTGGTCACTGGTCAGGTCGGAAATGGGGATCCCCTGGTAATTCTCTATACTGGCAGACCGACTGTTGCCGGTAATGATGTCCCTGGGGGCCTCGGCCTGGAAAATCGCGGTTCGGAGCTGGCTAGGGTTCAGCAAGGCCAAGAGTTCACGAGCGAGTTCTTCCTCGGCGCCAAGTAGCTTCTGTCCGGCATTTGGGCCCTCCCGTACGATGTGGGGATTGGAGCCCAGGAAGGCAGGCGTCAGCGACGGGAGGTCATCTCCTGCCGCCGTGAAGTTGAGCGAAATATGATGTCCTTCAAACCGCCACGCCCATGCGCCCGTGCTAGAGGGCGTACCAAAAATATTGAAGTAGTAGTCCTCGGGATCCCTCCGCTCCGGTCGTCCTTCGATCGCGCCGAGAATGCCTTCAAGTTGCATGACGCCGGTAGCCTTGAGATACCCCTGCGAGCTCAGAGCGCTCTTCAGGAGGCCATGGGCTGCGACGCGTTGCTCGCTGGTCATGTCCTTAAGTCGGACACCATACCGATCTCGCGGTATGAAATGCCAATCAAAGCGCTCTTCAGCATTGAGCGCCCACGTTCCTTTCTCGAGCTCTGAGTTGCTCAAGGTCTTTAGGTAATCTTGAGCTGCTACGGTCATTTGGCTCCCCGTGTCGAGGGAATCCGGCTCGGTGGTTCGGACAGCAGCTACGGCCACGAAAACAAAGAAGAGCGCAGCAATCGTCGTAACCAGTGTCAGGGGTCTCCGGGTGCTAGACATGAGATCTTCCCCCGCTTCTAGGAGTGGACTGAGTGTCGTCTGCAATCGCTAACATGTAGCTATTACAACATGCGCGACAGTGGTTTTGGACGCTCAAAGTAGTGTTGGTAGTTGCGCTATGAGGGCTACGAGTCGGGACCCGTATAGTGTGGTGTTCTTATATAGCGTTAGACACGCAGAACTATTGACCTAGGGAATTGGCTGAAAACGTTCCGAGGGTGAGTTATTTCGTGCTCTTTTGATCGCAACGACATAGATGATGACATTCACAGCGACTACGGCGATACCTAGGCCAATCTGAATCTCTCTGGTCAGCCCTTGGGGGTAGAGCGCAGCGGTCACATAGCGCTCTATAAAGCCGCCTTCATATCCGATCTCTCCCGCTCGGGTACGCAGATCTACCTCCAGGGGTGTAAGCGGGCAGATCCATCCTGCTAATTCCACCCAAGCTCCCCAGATAGCACACGGAATATGCACCCAAGCAATCCGTGGCTGCCACAAGACTAATAGTCCTCCCAAAACGACAAAAAGGATAAATGTCGCATGCACCACAAGGACTAGGTCAGCAAGCAAGCTCAGGAGCACCCTTCCCCCTTATTCAGTCGGACCTAACGGTACTCTTTATTGAATCCGTTGCGGCTGTTCATCACGGTGAAGGAGCCATCGGCACGTGCAGAGACCTTGAGCCAATACGCCTCTCCGTTGTGGATAGGAGCAGGAGAAACACCCGGTCCCCGTCTAGGTCCTGTCATCGGAGCAATCGGCATTGTGCCTAGCTCGTCGTCGACCCCATTCGCTATGAAGATCCCGGGAACGGTGTACTCCTGGCCGCTCAATTGAGAGAAGTGCAACTGCCATAGGTCCTCCAAACCTGGAGCGGAGTGCAGGACCTGCATCGCTTCAGGTTGTCCACCCTTCCTCGTTCCGTTGTTCATGATCGCCGCTCGAGCTTCGATCGCATGGACCAGAGGCTTAGTATTCGAACTGGGTTGTCCGTGGTGCGTTACCACAAAAAGATCGACGGTTCCGATAGGATTTCTCGGACACATTAGCTCGAACTCTGTGTTCGCTGTTAAGTCACCGAGATGGAGAACTCGAAACGCTCCGAACTGTGCGATGATCCCGACGGACTGGGCATTCTCACCGTTGTCTTCCCGCTGCCGCGTGAAGTCGACACAGTAAGGGTTAACTGCGCCTCCACCTCGAAGCGGCCGTTCAATGACCTGCTTCGCAGCTGTGATTACCCTGACATCTACTCTACCAAGAGGGATCCTATCTCCGGGCGTCACAACGGTGTGCTCTCGATCCTGGTACAGTGCGCGATAGGTGGTGCTGAGGAATTCAGCTACAGCGGCATTCGTTTCTACGCTTGGCCCGTGGTCAATGAAGTGCCGGATCGGGACTTGTCGAGCCAACTCCTGCATCGCGCCGTAATGGTCTCCATGCCAGTGTGTCGTGATCAGGTGATTGATCTCGTTGACACCAGCGTCGCGCATTGCGCTTATGATTCGACCGGCGTCCCTGGCCGCCCGTTGTCCACCGTTTCCGGTGTCGACCAGAAGTGTTTGGCCTGTCGGGGACACGAACAGCGTCGCACCTCCACCCTCAACATCAATCAGGTAAATCTCAAGAGCTTGCGCGCTTGCTTTGACCGGAGAGATGCCTAATCCGAGTGCGATTAGACCGATGGCAAATAGTAGAGAACGATTCATACCCTAATTCTGCCCCCTCACCCCTCAGGATCGCAACACAGCAGGGGCGCTAGGCCGGGACGCGCAACACAGTGTCGTATAGTCCAGCGTTGGTTGCGCTGAAATAGCAGGTCTTACTTATCGGAAAAGGTGACCCGATTCACCTGCCAAATCGTTTCCTAGAAGTACCGCTACTCAGTCTCCCAGCGAATCACGGTGGCGGAGATCCGTTGGACTGGAATTCCGTCCCTTCCCTCGGCATACGTGTCACTCGACCGGATGATGAGAGCGTCTCCTCCGGCTAAGCACCCCTCTTGCATCATCTTTGGTAATAGGTCTTCCAAGTCTGACTTCCACGCACTTCCCTCCGCCTCCACAATACCTAGCTCCTGAAACCTTTTACCTTCTGGAACCCCGGTACTGATGACCTCGATCTCGCAGTACATGCCCCTGGGCGGATATGGCGTGCTTTGGGTTGGTACGAACGTAGCACTCACGCATCCTCCCGTGAGGACAATCACCGCAAGAAAGGACCCTCGTCTAAGGAGTCTTGGTGACTTCTTCATCCAATGGTCCTCCAACACGTATCAGTAGTATCGTCGATCCGGGTCATTTTATTCCTTCTAGGATTTCCAACATTCTCTGTATTTCTATTGTTTGGTCAGTATCAACTTCTTCGGCGAATTTGAAAACTGTAGACTGTTCTCTTACCGCCGAGGCCGAAGAAAGGTTAGCTACCATTTCATTAGCGCCCAAGTGATGCTCTACCATCGCCTTCAAGAATAGTTCATCGAACTTGATTCCCCTGGCTGCGCTCAATTCCTGCATCTGCTCAGGAGTAAGCATTCCTGCCATCCTGGGCATCTGTCCGTTTACGCTCGGTATTCGCAGGGGTTCGCCATTATTGCTTAGCCAGGTTTCCATCAACTCTATCTCATGTTTCTGAGATATTTCCATTCTTCGTGCTATTTGTCTGACTGCTTCTGTAGAAGCGTGTTCTCGAACTAGTGTAGTCATTTCCAGAGCCTGAGCGTGGTGTGATATCATGCCCTGCACAAAACGAACCTCTGCTTCTTTATGCGTTGTGTCTGATGTGGATTCAGGATCACTGCTAGACAGAACACCTGATAATGGTGCAACTGCCCTCGGGCGAATTCCTCGTCCAAGAGAAACGGCACTGGCACTAGCCATTGGTGTCCCTCGATAACACCCAATCGTGTAGGGATATTCGATAGTCGAATGGTAGTGATAACCTATCGGGCTGTGTGAGTGACCATGGCATTCATCTAGGTCTTGGTTGCTTAGCTCTATCCCGCCTGCCCCATTATATCCGTAGAGCCCAAACCCGTCCCTTATGTAGCCGATCAACCCCGAATGGCCATCAGGCAAAGAGACCACTTCATCAAGCCTCTCTGGAACAAAGTGGTAATGATAGTCCGATTGTGCAGGATGGCCGCCATAAATATCAACAATCTCATGTGCCACTGCGTCGTTCCCACGTCCATCAACTGCGTTATAGAGCACGACGCCGTTAAGGGTTATTCCGATTGGACCCAAATCGACACAAGATGGGTTCGCGGCTTCAATAGGATTCAACTGAAGAGTGAAACTAAAATTATTTGCAGCTGGGATGCCTGGGTTTCTGTCGATAGCAGTTAGAACAGGGTACTTGGTCATGGGCCAATCACCTATTTTGCCATCTACCGGTAGATTGTTTCCAGAAATGGTCCGGGTCAAAGCGGATTCAGTAACCGATGACGTCCCGGCGACTGGAGAGAATGAACCAGCCGGGAGAAACGGTTTAGCTAAGATATTCCAGGTACCGTTAGTATCGTCGATCCAGGTTATCCTATCCCGGTTACTTCCCGGTGCCCCCGGGTTACCTGCCCTGCAGGCATAAAGTTTTCCTCGTTCTGGAGCCAGGGTGGTCAGTTCTGAATCGCCTAAACGAAGCTTGGTGCAGTCAGGACCCACATCATCCTTACAGATCTCAGGGCTAATGAAATACTCAGAGAGATCAGCGGAAGCCTGACCAGGGGATTCGCTATCCGGACTGAGGGATTCGCTACATCCGATCATCAACAGTAGCAAGAGAAGAAGGTGCGTTCTGGAGCCAGAATAGCCGGCTCTTTTCGGCAACGGCTTCAGCATGATATCGACTCTCTCATAGGGCGAACTTTACCAATAACATTTTCCAGATGTTAAACCAGGTCATCGTGTTAAATGAGCCGCAGAAGCAGCCGCATGCCGCAGGACAGCAACTTAGCCAAGAGCACTATCAGGTGCTTTGCTGGCGGCCCTGAACACGCGCATCGCATATTCGCTAATGCAGTAACGTTCGTCATAGTCACACTGAAAGGTATGCACCATGGATAGAAAAGCATTCGTGAAGCTCGCCGCGGCGAGCCCAGCTTTAGCAAGTCCCATCTACGCGGGATGTTCGGAAGGTGACTCTAGCAGTGAAGAGAGTGGGACTGTCACTGGCACACCCTCACTCGACTCCCAGACCGGGTTCACCTTCTACTCCTCTCTCGCCGAGGAATGGTATCGCGGCGGACAGTACTTCGAGTGGACCTCGACGACTCGCAACAACCAGGGCCGTTCAGTGAACGTCTTCTACCGGACCTTTGGAAACCCCTCAAACCCGGCCCTAGTGATACTGCACGGCTACCCCACGTCGAGTTACGACTTCAGGGAGATGATTCCCTTCTTGGAAGAGGATTACTTCGTGACTGTCCTCGACTTCCCCGGGTTCGGCTTCTCGGACAAGCCTCAAGACGGCTATTCGTATATGCTGGAGGACGATGCCAAACTCGTCGACTACTTCGTCCGGGAAGTCGTTGGGCTATCTCGGTTCCATCTACTGACGCACGATCGTGGCGGGAGCGTCGGCTTCGCGTTTCTGGGCAATTACCTGACCAGTGAGGAGAAAGACTACGAGATCACCTACCACTTCATATCCAACGGTGGGCTCTTTCTTCCCCTTGCCAACCTCTATCAGATGCAGATCTCCTTGCTCTCGATGCGGCCTCCCGAGCTAACCCAGGAGCGGCCGGCCCAACCCCGGCGGACCGAAGGCACACCCCAGCAGCTCGCCAACGCTGATATTCAGGCATTCAATGATGGGGCCGGCGCACGTCTTTACGTTGGAAAGTACCTGTTGGAGCGGGCAGCTAATGAGTATCGCTGGCTGGATAATCTCCGCGAGAGCCCAGTTCCTACAGCGCTGATCTGGGGACTTCAGGACACGGTGAACCCACCGCGCATCGGCAATCACATCTGGTACAACTACCTCGACAAGAGATCGGTGGAGAGCAGCTACTGGTTCCTGCCAACTGCCGGCCACTACCCACAACGCGATGAGCCCGAAGAGATGGCCGGGATCGTCCGCAGCTGCCTGGAAGTGGGGGTCCCGGTACCGGAGGACGAAAACGCGTTCATGAGGACCCTAGCTCAAGGTAGGACCGCAACATCACCCGTATACATGGGTCGCTCTATCATCGAGAACGTCTACTTCCCAGGGGCCGTTACGTACTCACCAGACGGGTACAGTTTCTGAGGTGCCCTAAGGAAAGGAGCACAAGGAAAACGAGAGCACTGCACCAGACGCGAGGTACTCTTCGCCAAAGATCCAAGTTGTCGGTTAGCGGACTAAGAAGACAAAGCCACACATCACGGCCATAAAGATGGCTGGTACTGCCTTGATAAACGGATCGCGGACCCTGAAATGTGCAGCCACCGCTGCCACCATCAGTAGCGCAAGCAACCCAGAAGAAACTCTGGCAACAGGAATCACAAACAATCCAATTAATAGGAGAGATGCTAACAAAAGCTTAGTAGCTCCTACGCCAAGCCGAACCCAATCCGGAAGCCCGTACGCGCTAAATTCCTCTTCCAAATTACCAGCTCCTTCCGGACGATAGGGAGTCATCCGATTGCGACGAAAAACCCACACATTAAAGATTACTATCGCTATCAGAACTTGGCATACTAAAGCGAAAATAGTCACGGCATTTACCTTGATATTTATATGGTCTAAAAGAAGAATGTTCCTATCAGCTACAGCTCTAACTTAGTCCGTCTCTCTAGGCTTCGATTGGTACGTTTGGTATAACCACAGGACTGATTCGAAGAAGCCATCATCTGGATATGCGATAGGCTTTAACCCAGTCTATCTCCAGCTCAAACTGGCCCTCTTTCTCATCACCGATGAGAATAGCCATTTGTCGAATGCGGGTTGGATCGAGTGGCCCACTTCCCCTGGGCACATAGCCCCGGAAGGTTGCTTGAAATGTCTCGAAAGGCAGGTCAACCTCAATCCACTCTCCGGGAGTTGTTTTGAATTCCATCCCGTAAGCCACGCCGTCAAACGCACCGTCCTGACGGAAGCGAAGCTGATATCGGCGTCCGTCTCCTTTAACCTTGAGGGTAACGCCCTCATAGGCAGAGAGGTCCAGGGACTGAAATGCCGCACGGGTGGATGCAAATCCCCCGTTGTTCTCCAGAGAAACGAATCCCTTAAAAAGAGCTGTCCTCTTATCAGTCAGCGAGATCTTGCTGGTGGACCGACCTCCCATAACGCCGTCATTGACGATCGACCAGAGGACGCCTTCACCTTCGGTGAAATCCACGACGACCTTCATTTCTTGCTCCTGGGCAGTCAGCGTAACTGGTATCGAACAACTGCAAAGCACCACAGCCAGTAAGAGAAATATGTGGCCTCCTCGGCCCAGGCCGGATGGCACCAAAGAGTTGTCCATCTGTTCGGAAGGGATTTTTGCCTCAACTTTCGGATACAACGTTGTTAGGTGGCCCATAGCTCATAGTTTGTATAATTAATGTATAAGATAATCTTATACTTTACTCATATTGTCAAGCTTTTGTACAACTATTAGCTCAGTGGTTGTTCGTACGGGGTTGAACAGTCCAGCGGTGGGTACGGTGAAATAGGGGTGGCTGGAGTACTAGGGGTTGCTTTGCTTAGATGAGGACCGGGTTATCTAGAAGCAGAACCGCGACTAATAGCTGCACCGATAAGAGCTCCGAAAATCATACCCATCGCAACACTGACACCAACATTACCAAAGATTGCCTGACCGAAGACCGCTCCAAAAATAATACCCAGTGCCATACCAATCCCTACATACTTCTTAGTCTCTTCACTCACAGACTATCCCTAGATACCTGGCAATGAGTCACCCGGCGATCGGGCTGGGCTCCGCAGCGTCACTCGTAAAGCTCAAGGCTGCAACCATCCACTCACCATCGATCTTCTTCCATATCGCCAGATATTTGCCCACATCCAGAAGGTCTCCGTCCTCTCCGGCCAAAACCATGCGATTGACGCCGTACTCGAAGGCGAGGTCGCCTCCCGCCGACATCTCCATATGCGAAGACACGCCGGAAAACTTCCGCACCAATCCACTCTCGAAATACTGGCTGTATAGTTCGCGAATCGCGTCCTTGCCCTCGATCTGCGGTGAACCTGCCGGTTGTATGATACCGTCCTCAGCCCAGTAGGTCAGAGCTTCTGGCACGTTGAACTCCTCTTCCGCTGCAACCACCCCTTCAAGGCGTGCAAGAAGGACTGCCCTTTCGGCAGCGAGATCCGGTGATGTTTGATCATTCATTCTCATACTCCTCATAAGGTCCATCCGTTGCCGTTACAATACCTCTACTTCAGTGGGCGCTGCTGGACTCGAACCAGCGACCCCCTGCTTGTAAGGCAGGTGCTCTAACCAGGCTGAGCTAAGCGCCCTGTGGCCAAAAAGCTAAGAGAGATAAGTGTTTACGGGTATGCGATCTCCGAACCAATCCACTCTAGCAGTAGAAAGCTTCAATCTTCGCGCTACCTGTACAGGTACCTCTTCACAAGAGTATAGAGCACGAAAGGGCTCGCCCAGAAGACACCCCCGAACGCACCAGCAATTGTCATTTGCAGAATATTGGCGCCACCTGCTCCAATCCCTAACAGAGGTATGAACAAGGTGAGATAAGCAATCGGCAAAAGAACCTTCCGCTGAACCCCTACCCTTTTCCAAGCAGCCAGAGCCACCAGTAATGGCAGAATTAGGGACAGCGCAAACTCTCGGCCATTGAATACCTGGTCATAAGAGAAAACATACACGAAGACGGACCAGACGAGACCGGTACCGAACCCAGTTATTAAGCCCCCTAATACGATCTTCTTCAGTGAACTGGTCACAGCACTGTTTCCTTGGTAGATCCAGGATTCAATCTGGACTGAATAATCGTTCTGGACGAATCTAAAGTCGATAAAATTCGTCCTATCTCGGACTTCTGGGAGTCCGACATATGAGCCACAGCTCTCAAAAAATTCTACTGCCAGTGATTTTGGTCCTGGCCTTGAGCCGGTGTTCAGAAACATCCGCACCGGCAACAGCGACCGATCTTTGTCCAAACTTTGAGCATTTTGACTCGATCATGGGTCAATTCATGTCAGCGAGAAGTATCCACGCTGGGGCTCTCGGTGTGATGAAGAATAGTAGGATCGTCTACGAAAAGAGTTTCGGCTGGAAAGATGAAGCCCAACAAACAGTCCTGCCCCGGGATGTGATGATGCGCCTGGCAAGCGTCACCAAGCCCATAACAGGAGCTGCAATTAGAAAGCTAGAAAATGAAGAACTCCTGGATTTAGATGATTACGTCTTTGATCTCGGCCAACCCGAAGGGGGTATTCTGAGTCTTGAGCCATTCAGATCTTTGGGCGACACGCTTTTGTCACAAGTGACGGTTCGCCACCTCCTCATTCATCGTGGTGGCTGGGACCGCGATGTGGTCGGTGATCTTGCGTTTAGAGAAATCCGTATCGCTGAAGCTATGGAGGTCCCAAGTCCCCCAGGAAGGCTTAATACCGCTCGATACGTATTAGGCCAACCACTCCAACTTCAGCCCGGTTCCGAGAGAGCGTACTCTAATATCGGCTACCTGATGCTTGGGCTCGTCGTTGAAGAGTTATCTGGTATGGATTATTTGACCTATGTGCTAGAGAACGTGTTCGATCCAATCGGAGTTGCACGTGGAGAACTAATCCAAGGAAGAACATTCCCAGAGAATCAAAATCCTCGCGAACCCTGGTACGACTCTGATGCTATGAGTAAGAACGTATTCGATCCCTCTGGGCCACAAGTGAAGACCCCGTACGGGGGCTGGGACCTTGAAGGCATGATTTCGTTTGGCGGATTGGTGGCATCGACTAGGGCAATTCTTGAGTTCTTGGATATCTATCAGGTTTCAGGAGACGACATAGGTGCCCTACGAACTGGAACTGAGAGCTCCACATGGAGGCGAAACCATACGGGGAGCCTATCAGGTACAAATACGCTCGCTCGGCAACGCGGTGATGGGGTCAACTACGTGGTGCTCTTCAACAAGCGGCCCTCTACTGGAGGATACTATAGTTCGCAGATCCGAGGAGAAATTGATGACCTGCTTGATCAGGGATTGATCTGCTGGCCTCGAAATTGAGATCTAAGCTTATCCGCTACTAAATCCACGAAACCGTGGCTCGACGCCGTCGGGTTCCTTACATTTTTTGATGTTGATCGTGGGAGAGGGCTGGTTGGCATCCTAAGGTGCCTCCATCCTCCGGAGGATAGAGCATGAAGACACTAGCTCTCAGTGCTGCTGCACTGGGTATTTGGCTAACGGTTGGAAGCCAACCCAATGCTACCAGTCTGTCTTCTTCTAAGGCCACTGCTGAACACTCGTTTGATCACCCGTCGAATCCAGAACTGACCGATGTTGTGCAGCAGTATTGTGTGCGTTGCCACAATGAAGAAAGGCTCACGGGCAACCTCTCACTAGAGACCTTTGCGGTTGAAGTTGCTGACCAGCAGGCAGAAACCGCAGAGAAGATGATTGTGAAGCTTAGAGCAGGGCTAATGCCTCCTCCTGGAGCTCGTCGACCGCAAGGTGACACGCTCCTTTCGCTCGTTCAGACCATTGAAACGGTTATCGATGAGGCTGCTGCTGGCCATCCGGATCCAGGTGCCCGCAGATTTCAAAGATTAAATCGGCCTGAGTATGAACGGGTAATCCGGGACCTGTTGGCTCTGAATGTAGATGCTGGCCGTTGGTTACCCGCGGATACATACCTTGGAAGCTTCGATAATATGTCGGCCGCCCAAGGACTTTCAACTACCCTGCTCGAGGCATATTTGAGGGCCGCGACAGAAATCAGTCGACTGGCAATAGGGACGCCAGACGCCGTGTCCTCAAGTATGAAATACACAAATCCGATAGAAGTATCCCAGCACGCCTGGGATCAACTTGAGGGAGCTCCGTTCGGTACAAGAGGTGGAATCGTCGTAACGCATGATTTCCCGGCAGATGGTGAATACGTGTTCTCAGTGCAGACTCTATTCGGTAGGGGCACGGGGATAGAGGATCTCGATTTCTCGATTAATGGCGAAGGGGTCGCACTTCTAGGGCTAGAAAATAATGGAGGCTCAAGCGCCCCTATCGAAACTGAACCCATCTTCGTACCGGCCGGTCAACACAGAGTCGCAGTAGCATTTGTCCGAAGGATAGAAGGGCCATACGAGGACCGGCTGAGCCCTCACGCCTGGTCATTTGTCGGGGGTGAAGATGCTCAGCAATGGGCGAACTACGGAATCACAGCTCTGGTTCACCTGACCGACCTTATGATTACAGGACCTAATGATTCCAGAGGAATATCCGAGACTCCTAGTCGCGAAAAAATCTTCATTTGTTACCCGACCTCACCTGCTGAAGAGCGACCGTGTGCTGAATCAATAATCTCGAAGTTGGCAAGTGAAGCATACCGACGACCCGCTACGGCAGCGGACCTAGAGGGTCCGATGTCTTTTTACACTAGCACTGCCTCAGAAGGCGGTTTTGAACTTGGTATACGGACAGCACTCCAAGCGATCCTAGCCAGTCCTGCCTTCCTCTTACGGCTCGAACGGGAACCGGATCAGGCCACTTCCGGAGAAAATTACCGCTTGGGAGATTTCGACCTGGCTTCGCGCTTATCATTTTTCTTGTGGGGTACCTCTCCGGATCAAGAACTGCTCGAATTGGCAACGCAGGGACAACTCGCAGAGCCCCCGGTTCTGGCTAGACAGGTAGAGAGGATGTTAGCTGACCCTCGCTCCGAAGCCCTCGCTACACGCTTCGCTCATCAGTGGCTGCGACTTCAGGATGCGGCTAAGAATCAACCAGAACCCTACTTCTACCCGGATTTCAACGGCCAACTTCGCCAAGCGATGGTCCGTGAGACCGAGCTCTTCTTCTACGACTTAGTAAGAGAGGACCGGAGTCTTCTCGAGCTTTTGAGTGCCGACTATACCTTTGTCAATGAAAGCCTCGCCCGGCACTATGGAATTCCGGGGATTTCTGGTTCAGAGTTTCGACGGATCCGATATCCGGACGAGACACGTCAAGGCCTTTTGGGACACGGGAGTGTGCTCCTTTTGACTTCTATGTCTGACCGAACCTCTCCTGTTCTTAGGGGAAAATGGGTCATGGAAGTACTCATGGGTGCCCCTCCGCCTCCTCCACCTCCGGATATCCCAGCATTTGACCAAACAGAGAGTTCATCTGACGGTCGGCAGCTAACAACACGGGAACGGATGGAACTGCACAGTGCCAACCCAACGTGCAACTCTTGTCACCGTTTTATGGATCCTATAGGCCTAGCACTGGATAATTTTGACGTCACAGGCAAATGGAGAATCCGTGAGAATGGGATGCCACTCGACACCCGGGGTACATTTTACGATGGCAGTTCAGTAAACACGCCTTCCGAACTTAGGAATGTGCTCTTGAAGCGTCCGATCCCGTTGGCACGCAACTTTGCTTCAAATTTGCTAGCCTATGCGATAGGCCGAAGGGTAGAATACTATGATCAACCATCTGTTCGGTTGATTGTCCAGGAAGCTGAAGCTAGTGAGTATCGCATCTCATCATTCATTAGGGGTGTTGTAGAGAGCCTCCCCTTCCAAATGATGAGATCACAATCGACAGACGAAGCACAACACGACTCGGGGATGTAACAAAATGGAATTCATTACTGGAAAGCACATTTCCCGCCGGTCTTTTGTCCGAGGTATGGGTGCGACAGTCGCCCTGCCATTCTTGGATGCTATGGTTCCAGCCGGCAGACCGTGGCGAGACCTGACCGCTGATCCGGGCTACACAAGACTGGTCTGTATCGAAGAATCAATGGGCAGCGCAGGTGGCAGCACCTGGGGAGATGCTCAACATTTGTTCGCCCCAGCTAAAACGGGTCGTGATTTTGATTTCTTGCCGACAAGTCAGTTGGCGCCTCTACAAGAGTATAGAGACTACCTAACGATCGTCAGTAATACTGACTGTCGCATGGCAGAGCCATATCGAGCAGAAGAGATCGGAGGAGATCATGACCGGTCAACAGCGGTATTCCTGACACAAGCCCACCCTAAGCAAACCCAAGGGTCGGATATCTATCTTGGGACCTCATTAGATCAATTGCATGCTCGTCGTTTCGGTCGGGACACCGCGCTACCATCACTTGAACTCTGTACCGAATCAATTGATCGAGGTGGTGGTTGTGCGTACAACTACCACTGTGCATACACAACCTCCCTTTCTTGGGCCTCACCCAACCAGCCGCTCCCCGCGATTCGTGAGCCACGAGTAGTTTTCGAGCGTCTCTTTGGAGCAGGTGATACACCGGAAGACCGAGCTGCCCGTCGGCGGACAGATCGTAGCATGATTGATTGGATTACGACTGAGATAGCCCGGCTGAAAAGGGAGTTGGGTGCAGCAGATCGTTTAGCGATGGATGAATATCTAGATCACATCCGAGAGATCGAGCGTCGGATCCAACTAGTTGAGCAGAGAAATACAAGTGGAGAGGAACGGGAGATGCCCGAAGCTCCCTCTGGAGTCCCAGATTCTTGGGAAGAGCACATGAAGTTGATGTTCGACCTTCAGCTTCTTGCCCTGCAAGCTGACCTGACCAGAGTCATCACGTTCAAGACAGGGTTTGACCAATCAAACCGTAGCTTCCCTGCAAGTGGGACAACGAAGTCACACCACGGGGCATCACATCATGGGAATGTCCCTGCAGACATTATGGACTTCAACAAGATCAATGCCTACCGGCTAAGTCAGGTAGGCTATTTCCTTGAGAAAATGAAGAACACGATGGAAGGCGATGCTTCATTACTCGACAAAACAGCCATCATTTGGGGTTCCCCCATGGGAGATCCTAACCTCCATAATCATCGGCGCTGCCCACTCATCCTAATGGGTCATGCGAACGGCGCCCTCGAAGGGAATCTGCATCTGAGAACACCTGAAGGCACACCAATGGCTAACGTCTTGCTGAGCCTTATGCAGGGGATTGGACACGACGATATGAGGGCTTTCGGAGACAGTACCGCAGAATTCCCACTGGTTTTCCCGCGGGGAGTAACGTCTGAAGCTAGTCAGAAGGGGTTATGAGCACTCGTACGAGATTAAATCTGCTCGGAACTCTGTTTGTAGTGGGTCTGTTATCGGGAGCTACGTTCCCGTCGGACGTGCCGCTCATTGACGCGGCACGACAAGGGGATGCAGCCGCGGTTGAATCCCTACTCAAACAGGGGACAAACCCGAATACAGCTGCCGGAGATGGTATGACCGCTTTGCACTGGGCTGCAGAGCGAGGTCATCAGGAGGTAGTCGAGCTATTGATCTCATCTGGTGCAGTGGTAGATCCGAAAACAAGAATCGGAAAATACACACCACTCCATTTGGCCAGTCGGAGTGGACATGGTGGAGCCACACGTCTGCTTCTTAAGGCAGGAAGCAATCCGAATGCAACCACTACTACTAGTGGAGTGACACCTCTGCATCTTGCTGCTGCTGCTATAGGGGGAGCAGATGCCGTCGCAGCGTTACTCGAGCACGGAGCTGACGCGAACGCGACAGAGGCGTCTTCTGGACAGACGCCACTAATTTTTGCGGCAGCGTATAATCGAGCGGCGTCAGTGGCCAAGTTACTCGATCATGGTGCCGACGCCTCGATTACAACGGAAGTTGTTGATGTAATTCAGAGTCTGTTATTGGACAGGGAAGCGAACCGGCGTTTCAGAGATGCAGTCTCTTTGTTCCGTGAGAGTAATGAAGCAGGCAGGGATTGGGAGCCAAACTCTAGCCAGGTTCAAGAAGCTGTGAGCACTCAAAGGGAATTCCTTAGATCCAATCAGAACGCAGAGGACCTGGATCCAGATGATCTCATATCTCTTAGACCAGATTACCCTGGGGGACCAGATGTGAAGCGTCCCCCGTACAGGGAGACCTTGGTCGGTATGACTGGAGGTATGACAGCACTTCTGCATGCAGCCCGCGAAGGGCACGTGGAAACAGCACTAGCACTCCTGGAAGGAGGTGCAGACGTCAACCAGGTAAGCGGTGGAGATCGAACCAGTCCGCTACTGATGGCGGTGCTCAATGGGCAATTCGACTTAGCTCTCTTGCTGCTAGAGTGGGAAGCCGACCCTGATCTTGCAGCTTCCACTGACGGGGCTACCCCGCTCTTCGCTGTGCTCCAAACAGAGTGGGCACCAAAATCAAATTATCCACAACCTCGTGCACAGGATATTCAGAAAACCCGGTACTTGGATGTTCTAAGAAAGCTTCTCGATGCAGGAGCAAACCCTAATGTTCAGCTGAATACACATCTGTGGTATTGGGAGTACGGCTTAACAAAGCTGGGGATAGACCTTACAGGCGCTACTCCGTTTTGGCGGGCTGCGTTTGCTCAAGATCTTGGGGCACTCCGGCTCCTAGCTGATCACGGAGCAGACCCAAACATTCCAACATGGTGGCCCGAAGTAGGCATGCGTGAACGTAGGCAGGAGGATGGAAGGCAGCAGGAAGATTCTGGGATACCCTCGATTCCTTATGGATCAGATAATGCACATCCGATCCATGCTGCGGCTGGTGGCGGGTACCTAGGGTTAGGCGCTTTTAGTGTAAGAAATGTACCCGGCCAGTTTCTGCCCACACTCAAGTACCTGGTTGAGGAACATGGCGCGGACGTAAATCTTGCAGACTCGTGGGGCTACACACCCCTGCACTATGCAGCTTCGAGAGGGGACAACGAGATGATACTCTATCTCGTATCACAGGGAGCAGATGTCTCGGCTATAACCCGCCTCGGACAGTCAACTGCGGATATGGCCCGAGGAGGCCGTGCAGGATTCTTTACGCGATTCGCATTTCCAGAAACTGAAGAACTCTTGATCAGTCTTGGCTCAACGCTTGAGTGCCTGCATACGCACTTCCTTGATACTGGAGATTATTGCCCAGGTTCTGGGGTCAATAGAGACGAGTGGGGAAGCACTACAAACCAACGAAAGCCATTGATTGGTGGGACCCCGAGATACTGAGTCTCGTTCCTATAGTTCTCGTGCTCATCTCCAGTTGTATTGTCCTTGTCTACCCTTAGGACGATATCAGTTGACGATTGCGTAAGCTGTTCAGCAAGTAGAACTCCCTCATGACCATCGGCTTGTTCGACCTTGCTCACCGATGACGGCCGTTAGTAAAAACCTGCCCAAAGAGACGATACGATATGAAAAGCAATCCAGAATCGCATTCAAGTAGGACGACTGAGCCCAACCTCACGCCGGTACAACGATTTGGTGAAGTCATTGCTGACCGGGTGGAGCGTTGGATGCCAAGCCCATTTCTGTTTGCAATTCTGCTCACATATGTAGCTGCGATCGCAGCGCTTATCTCTGAGGGAGTAAGTGTCCCTGAGATCGCACGCTCCTGGTATGGTGGCTTTTGGTCTCTGCTTCAGTTTGCTATGCAAATGGTGCTCATCCTAGTCACAGGCTGCGTGGTCGCGTACCACCCAAGAGTGCGAGCAGGCATCCTGCGACTTATCCGAATTCCTAAGAATGGTCGCCAAGCAGTTGTATTGGTTGGTCTTGGATCGATGTTGACTGGGTGGGTCTCCTGGGGGCTCGGCCTGATCTTTGGGGCGATCCTAGCTCGAGAGATGGGCAAACTCGCGGCCAAGGATGGTATGGCTGTGCATTATCCCCTTCTGGCAGTAGCTGGTTATATGGGCATGAGTCTCACCTGGGGATGGGGGCTATCTAGTTCTGCGGGACTGCTTCAGGCAACGGATGGAAATGTCTTTATGCAACAAGGAATCGTAGACAGAGTTATTCCTGCAACAGAATGGGTCTTCCATCCCTACTCACTTATCCTGACAGCCTCGGCTCTCATTTTTGCGTCCATCATGCTTTACCTGCTCTCACCACCGGATGAGAACTGCAGAGGGATTACTCGCTATGTCGACTTAAAAGAAGAAGGGGATAAAGAATCCACCCCTGCAGACTTACCTACAAACCCAACCTTGGCTGACCGGATCGACAACAGCAGGGTCCTCGGTGGATTGATTGCCCTAGTTGGTGTCTATCTCTTCGTAGAAGAATTCCTAACCCAGGGTCTTGGAGCTCTGGACTTGAACGTTTTCAATTTCGGGTTCTTGATGATCGGCATGATCCTGTACAGCAGCCCATCCCGATACCTGAAAGAATTCCAGGACGCAGTTAAGGGAAGCGCAGGCGTTATCCTGCTATTCCCTTTCTATGCAGGTATCATAGGCATCATGACAGGAACCGGACTTGTCGACACTATGACTGAATCCCTGCTTTCGATTGCAACAACAGAATCTTTTGCTGTTACAGCTTGGATCACCGGCGGCATCCTCAACGTATTCGTGCCCTCTGCAGGCGGTGAATGGGCTATCATCGGTGGTCCAATGATGCTTGCAGGTACTGAACTCGGGATCCCTCACGGACAGACTATAGCAGCCTATGCAGTGGGGGATGCGCACACAAATCTCTTGAACCCGTTCTGGGCAATCCCTCTGTTGGCAATCACTGAGCTTCGAGCTCGGGACATGTTCGGCTACGCAATCACCATGATGCTTCTGCTAGTGCCCTTCATAGCAATTGTGCTCTACCTCCTGCCGTACTGAGGACGATGCTGAGGCGCGGTAAAGTGAGAACCTGACAACGCTGGATATCTATAGCACGGACAGCCGGCAAAACCGTCAAGTAAGATGGAGGGTCGAGGTATGAGTCATATTATTTCTGATGGCGAGAAGAGCATTAGCCGTCGTGACCTTATCACCCGAGCTAGCGGACTAGCGGTCGCTGCAGTCGTACCTCCGGCTATCTCAGGATCTAGAGAACCAGCTTGGGCAGGATCGGCTCAGGAAGCTTTTCCCCGCAAGCATGACTTCAGCATTCCAGAAGGAATTACGTACTTGAACGGTGCCTACATGCACCCCATGCCCAATAAAGTTCGTGATGCAGTGCATGAGTACAACGATAGGCGCGGTGGTTTTACAACCCAGACCAGTGCTGACCCAGACTTGGACAATAGGGTGAAATCAGAGTTTGCGTCCTTGATCAACGCTAGGACCTCTGAGATCAGCTATATACCTAATACAACGACGGGTGAAATCCTTGTAGTGCAAGGGTTAGGTATCCCGCACTCAGGAGGCAATGTGGTTACAGACGCGTTGCACTTTGAGAGTTCGATTATTCATCTGCAGTCACTCGAGAAAAATGCAGGCCTAGACCTTCGCATCGTGATGCCGCGTGAAGGAAGGATTGACCTTGAGGACTTTAATCGTGTTGTCGACCGAAATACTCGGCTAATCGAGATTTCGCTCGTAACCATGTATAACGGATTTCAGCATGACCTTAAGGCAATATGCGACTTAGCACACTCCAATGGAGCGTACGTGTACGCCGATATCATCCAGGCTGCAGGAGCTGTTCCAATTGATGTGAAAGAAAGTGGAGTAGACTTCTGTGCCTGCTCCGGATTTAAGTGGCTAATGGGTGACCTTGGGCTTGGGTTTCTTTATGTGCGCGAGGACCTTTTGGGAAGCGTGATTGAGCGCACCCAATTCGGCTATCGATCAGTTAATAGATACCAAACGCACTTCTTACCGTACGACCCTCCAGGTGACACCCCATTTAGTTGGGACCTTGGTGAGGAGGCGAGCGCACTTTTCGAAACGGGAAGCGTCGCTGGATCTGCTAGAGCGGCGCTAGGAGCGGCGATTCCATATCTCCGAGACATCGGAGCTGACAGAATTGAAGAACATCGGCAACCCTTACTCGATCTGCTACGCAAAGAGATGCCAAATCTGGGGTTTGAGTGTGTCACACCAGCAGGTACGACTTCACCTATAATTACTTTCACGATGGCCGAAGGGGCCGGGGTTCGTGAGCGACTCAATAAGGCGGGTATAGACATAAGCGTATATCCGAATCACCTACGGTTCTCACCTTCGATTTATAACGACCTTACTGATGTAGAATGGGTACTAGAATCGCTTTCTTGATCCTAACCGAAGCCATATAGAAAGTCCTTCGTCCACAATCTGGAGCATCCTGTGTACTCGACCGAAATACTTAAGTTGTATGCCCTGACTGCCCTGGTCTTCTTCGCCGTGGACCTTCTATGGCTGGGTGTTGTCGCCAAAGGATTTTATCAGGAACACCTGGGTCACCTTATGAGAACCGACGTCATCTGGGGAGCTGCCCTGTTGTTCTATTCGATCTTCATCGGAGGTGTACTGGTCTTTTCAGTACTACCTGGGCTGGAAGCCCAGTCACTCAGCTACACCATAGCGTTAGGTGCATTTCTCGGCCTAGTCACCTACGCCACATTCGATCTCACATGTTTAGCACTGTTAAAAGATTTTCCGGTTGTGGTGGTCTATGTAGATCTGTTATGGGGCATTGTTCTTACGTCAGGTGTTTCCGCGTCAGGATACGGCCTCGGAAAGTGGCTCGGACTCTAAGGAGAATGACTGCACCTTAGGCTCAATCACATTCACCGAGTCCTGATCACAAAATCACATCTTCAGATCACCTCATTAACTACAGGAATGAGATCTCGTTGTGTGTCCCGTCACAAAAAGGTTTCTTGGCGGTCTGACCACACCTACACAGAAAAAAGGGTTTCCCCTCGCGGGTCTCAACCAAATTCCCTTCATGATCACACAGCTCCACCTGCCCCTCGACCTTGTAAGGGCCGGTCTTAGTAATCGTGATCTTTACCTCTGACAAAACATCCTCCTTAATCCAATGGAATTAAATACTTTGAGGTCAAATGACATCCGTTCTTACTCCCGCCATGGGTATTGGGGCCGTATGAGATGCCAGTCAGTCTCCTCTTGGAATGCCATACCAAAGTCTAGAACAGTTTGATCATCGAATGGTGACCCAACAATCTGGAGACAGAGGGGTAGCCCATCTGTGTCGAACCCGCATGGAATATTTAGGCCTGGGTGTCCAACCAGGTTCGCGATGTAATTGAGCCTGGGTGTATTCACACTAAAATCGTCAGGTGGCTCCCACTCATTACGAGCGGGAATTGGCCAACCATTACTGACCTCTCTGAGTGCTGCACCATTTGGCCATGTTGGAGCGATGACCGCATCGTACCTAGACAAAATCTCGTCTGCCTCACGGGTAAGTTGGCTGCGAATTCGTTGAGCAGTCAGGTAGTCCCCTGCCGGCATCATGCGTCCAGCCATCCATCCAGCAGCTCGATCTTCATTGAAGGAGAACATGCCCAAGGCCCGTCCATCGTCAAAAAGGGGCTTGAATATGGTGCCACTCTCTACCGTAACGATGGTCGTGAATAGTGCCCCAGTGGGATATAGCGGCAGTTCTATGTCTTCCACGATGACACCCATGCCTTCCCAAACATCAAGTGCTTGCTGAAAGACCTGGCGATTATGGTCAGATTGAGTGAGGAGGAATTCCCTGCGATGCACACCCAATCTCTTTCCTCGCATACTGCCTAGATCCGGATTGAATGCAAATGGATGATCCGTTGATGAATTATCACGGATATCTGGACCATTAATCTCTTCGAGGATGTACCCGCAATCCTCCGCCGAACGTCCAACTGGACCGATCTTGTCCAAGCTCCATGAAAGAGCCATACAGCCGTAACGGCTCACGCGGCTGAATGTGGGGCGAAGCCCTGAGGCCCCAACTGCAGAACCAGGAAATACAATAGACCCGCCGGTTTCCGTTCCAATCCCAAAACCAATCAGACCAGCTACCGCAGCTGATACAGTTCCGCTAGATGACCCGAAGCTAGTCCGATCTAGTTTCCAGGGATTCAGTGCAGAACTGGTGTTTCCACCAGCAAACTCTCCGAGCGACATTTTCGCCATGAGAACTGCACCAGCATCTGCTAGTTGATCAATCACAGCCGCATTACGGTCCGGGACTCGATCTCGGAATATGCCAGAGCCCCAGGTAGTGCGAATTCCGTCGGTATCGAGAAGGTCTTTTACACCATAAGGGATACCGTGCAGGATGCTGCGCCTTTGACCTGAACGAAGCTCGGCATCTGCCCGTTCTGCCGATTCAAGTGCATGCTCTCGAGCAATAGTAACCATAGTAGAGAGCTGTCCTTCATGATCAGACCTCGGTTCACTCGGAAGATCAAACGGAGGTGGATCGAGTTGCTCCGCGCGATCAAGATACATCTGAGTGAGTTGAACGGATGTCATTTCACCAGAAGACAGCTTCTCGGCCAACTCTCGAACCGTTAGAAAATGAGTAGTTTCCTGCATAAGTCAGCCTCGGTGAAAAATCGTGAGTGGCTGCTCGTCATTGTCTAGTGGAAAGCTTCGTAACTCGTTCGAGATTCGAATGCTATTCGCTACTGCTCTACGTAGTCGTTCAAACTCTTCTTGGCGTTCATAGATCCCGCGCGGCCCCTGAGCATCAAGCAGAGCATGTACTGTTTCCGTTGAGACCTCACCTGTCTCAGCAACCTGAGCACAGGCTTGTTGCCATGCCATAGCCAAGCCAGCAGCACCTACGCCGGCCACCTTGGTGAACTGCCGACGAGTAACTTTCATCTCTACCTCCCGTGAAAGAAGCCGATGTTAACGAATGACCTTTAAACTCAAGGGATGAGGTCGTTACGCACCTCATCAATGATGCCATAGAAGCAACACCATTCTCCCTCCAACACTGCAGGTCTCGAACGCAGTCCGAATACCACACCATCTTCCGGAGCCACAACTTCAGCGCACACTTCACCATAAAGATTGTAAATCTTCCCTAAGAGCGTGTCCTTTATGATCGGTTTTTCAAAAACCAACTCCTGGCTACCAACCCACATACCTGATGCTGGCGCTAGCAAGGCCTGCTGATGACCCATTCTCCATTCAGCGGCATACTCTGCGTCCCCAGAGACCATACCATAATGGCGCATGACGTTCAGATAACTTGTTGCTAAGTCGTCAGCGATTGCATGGAAATCACTCGTAAGTGTTCGACAGTTGCCCCCCAGTTCTACAGTGATACCCGCTTTTCCAAGCTCTGCCATTTTCGAGGCAGGGTTCTTGCCACCAACCCCACTGCGAAAAACCAGATCCCATGGCGTACCCATCGAGGCAGCAAGTTCCATGCTCTGAGTATTGTCGGATGCAAAGATCATATGTGCGAGATATGAGTGTTCTCCGCCTGAGTGAATTGCGATCTGCAGGTCACAGGCATCTTTCATGGCAATCCAATGTGCCCATGCTGCACGTTCGGTAGGATAGCCATCAAAGCTCCCTGGGTAGATCCGATTCATGTCATAGGTGAATGAATCCAGCGGGTCTCCGCGTTTACCTGCTTCGAAAGCTGGTACGTTCATGGCTGGGACACCGACGACCGTCCCTGAGACCATTGAAGGATCGAGTTGATCAAAGAGTCGGAAAATTGAGAAAGCGCCCTCCGGTTCATCACCGTGTGTCGCTCCGTTAATCCACAGTACTGGACCGTCAGCGACACCATGGCAAACAAGCAGCGGAATTTCCCGGTCTCGTCCATCAGCAGCAGGACCTACATGCAGTGCTGCTTGGCTAATGGCTGGAGATTCGATACTGCAATTTCCGATCTCGAAGTTATCTCTCATACGTTTTATCTCTTTAAAATTTGGGTAATTCAGGTAGGGACGGGACGTCAATCTGCTGCACTAACTCCCTACGGTCATTAAGTGGATTATCCCAGTTCTGGCGCCCCAAGCTAGGCTGGGGCGCAAAGATAGTCACATCTTTGAGTGCTATCTTTGTGATAATGGACTCTTTGCTAGTCCCGCTTAGATTGTTAGCGTCACCAGTCGTCCTACCAGACAAATTACAGATCCTATAGCGGCAACTGCGGCACTTGCCTGCCTCTCCCATAATTAGAGGCTTACTTACGATGCACGAAGGAACTTCCGGAGAACAGGAAATCCAGGCTCAACAGCAGAGCCGAGCCCGAGCTGAAAGATTCTACAGGCGCCAGATGAGGAGCAGCCTTTCAGAGAGAATGGTCGCACTCATCGGGAACCAAGAAATGGTATTTGTCGCTACTGCCGATGCAGATGGGAACTGCGACTGCTCGCCAAGGTTTGGTGCAGCGGGCTTCGTGCTGGTACTGGATGATAGGACGCTGGCCTACCCCGAGTATCGAGGCAACGGTGTTTTTGCCAGTCTCGGAAATATCTCTGAGAATCCCCATATCGGCTTAGTTTTTCTGGACTTCTTTGATACGACCGTCGGGTTACACGTAAACGGGAGTGCTAATAGCTATGTACCAACCGAACTACCCTCAATCCTGAGCGCGTACCTAGAAAGAGAGAATCCCAAGATGGACTCCCCAGTTGAGCGATGGGTAGTGATCACTGTAGATGAAGCGTACATCCACTGCTCCAAGCATGTCCCATCCTTAGAAAAGAAAGACAAAGCGATCAGGTGGGGGACAGATAATAGAGAAGCAAAGTCCGATGATTACTTTCTAAAAACAGCACGAAGAGAATCACGGAGAATCCCTACAGACGCTTAGGACAGAACCTCTGATCTGAGATAGTTCCGTGTGAGCCGAGCAGGAAGCTTATACTCCCTTCTAGACCTCCACTTACTTGATAATCGCCATAGGCAGCAAGACCAAGTAGGCCAGAACTAATAGAAGTGGAGCAGCAGTGATCGACCCCTGGGCTAGCAGACCATATCCGAGCGCCAAGCAAATGATCCCTGCACAACCCAACATCGCGTTCACTTTCGTAAACTTTAGAGCCGCCGGGGGCTTAGAGACTTTTCGTAGAATCTTCTTAGCCATATTCCATCAGCTTGCTAGAGGGTCGCTAATGCTACCTGGAGGCGCGACACTAATCAATTCAGGCACAACTCAGAGAAGATCTTTCAGTTTTTTCTTAGTGATTCCTAGAAGTTCAGCCGCTGCAGCTTCGTCACCTGCACATCGTGCGAGAACTGATTGGACGTGACGAGTGATCGCCAGGCCCAGGGTCAGATCATCCGAGGTTATACTCTGATCTCCTAATACCAGATGGTCTTCTCCGATTACCGAACCTCTAGCAAGAATTGCTCCTCTCATTAGAGCATTCTCAAGCTCCCGAATGTTACCCGGCCAATTATACGAAAGAAGATTTTCTAGTGCGGCATCAGAGATTCTATACACTTCCCTATGGGTCTCTTCACGAACACGCCCCAACAATGCATTAGCAATTAGCGTGATATCCCCCGGACGATCTCGGAGTGGTGGAACTACAATCTCAACAACCTTAAGGCGAAAATAGAGATCTTCTCGGAACCGGCCTTCCTTTATCAACTGTTCAACCGGCTGATGTGTTGCCGCAATCACACGAGCATGGGTGGTTCTGGGTTCTTCGCCCCCGACAGGATAGAAAGATCTTTCTTGTAAGACACGGAGGAGTTTTGTCTGGAAGTCCGGACTCGTATCACCTATTTCATCCAGAAAAATCGTCCCTTCACCCGCTAGCTCGAAATAGCCTTTCCTAGCGCTAATTGCTCCTGTAAATGAACCTTTTGTGTGCCCAAAAAGCTCTGACTCCAGTAGTGTATCTGTTAATGCTGTACAGTTAACCGCAATGAATGGCTCTCCGGAAAATGCAGAGTGCTGGTGAATTGCACGTGCGATAACTTCCTTACCGGTTCCTGTCTCACCCCGAATAAGGACAGTTGCGCGGTTTCGTGCCAGAACACCGATAGTCTTGTAGATCTCAACCATCTGAGGATCACGGCCGATGAGCTGACCACTCTTAAGACTAACTTCTTCATCTTCAGTATCCGGCCCCTCATTGTCCTCGTCGAGTTCACGGAAACAGCGTTCTGCTAGAGCTTGTAGTACCTTCGGATCTACTGGTTTCACAAGAAAATCGAAAGCACCTGACTTCATCGCTGTCACCGCAGTTTCCATGTCGTCATGACCTGTCATGACGACAACGTAAACACCCTCCATCGCCTCCCGAATCTTGCTCAGAAGCTCTAGTCCGGTCATACCAGACATCCGTACGTCTGTCACAATCAGACCTGGATCAAACTTCTTTACCCGAGAAAGTGCTTGCTCGGCACTTTCAGCGACCTCCACATCAAACCCAGCATGATTTAGTCGGGTCCTGTAGACCTCAAGGGCATCCTTATCGTCATCGACGACCATTATCCGGCGACTCATAGTTCTTCTTATACCCCGAAGATCTCGATTCTGCACCTATCGTGACTCATACCTATCCTCATCTGAATAATCTCCTCCAGTCCCTCGTAGCCAGTATGATGGTTCCTCGGGAAGTTCTCTAGCCCTAAGCCTGGCCATCCTTTCCTGGTTTCTGGTTCGCCGCACTTGTACAACCAGAAGCAAGATGAGTGCCAACATCATCCAAAAGATGGCGGAATGACTCAATACGAAGAGCCAACCGTATCGATCCTTAACATGCTTCTTCCAGTCTTCCTCAAACTGACTCGTGGTGAGACCAAATACGGATCGAAAGGCAGGCTCAAAAGCCCTATCGAGACGCCAGCGATCTAAGAAGATCCTGAGTCCTCGATCGCCACCCTCACCAAGAAGGTAAGTGACCGCACTAGCAGATAAGAGATACGCGACTTCTGCCTCAGCCCGACCCGATGGCCATCGTAGCGTGAGAGAGTCCATCGATGGAGCGTTTCCTAGCGCTAAGAGCAACCTCAGTTTCCAAGCTTCCATCGCTCTGAAACCACCTGATGCCCACTGGGCATAACCTTCATCAAACCATCGAGGAGCCCGTAAGCCCTCAAGCGCTTCAGCTAAACCAAGATGGGCCCACTCATGTCGAAGCGTGCGCCTCCCCTCCGAATCTAGTAGCCGCGATCCATTTGCCGTCGTCACAACCAAAGTGCTAAGTCGAGGTATTGCTACTCCTGAACTCCACTCTGGAACGACTGATCCTGTGACTTCATCGAACGCTTCAAACGAATGAGCTAATACTGCCCGGACAGCACCGGGCACAGAGTCTGGAAGTCCTGGTAAGTCAGCTTGCCCATCTAAGAAGGCTAGAACCGCTGCAGCAACAAGTGAGTCCTCGGAAGTAAAATCTATAAATGCACGCTCTCCGCTAATCCGACGATAGGGTGCACCAGCTAGCGAGTCAGTCAAGTTTTCTTGGGTGGGAGTAGCAGCCACCAATACGGTGATGGATAGTACTAACGGACCAACACCTCGAGCAGAGATAGTACTCACTCGCATTCTATCCACTCCTCATGGAGCTAGAAAAGCGGATTTGCCCCAAAGAATAACCCCTAGCAAATCAGCTAAGCTCACCTCGAGCCCACCCTGCAACACCAGATAAATCATCTGGAAGATCCGCTTCAAAGTGCATCTCTATTCCCGTTACCGGGTGCTCAAAGCTGAGTTCTGCCGCATGAAGAAACTGTCTTGGAACTCGACGTGCTAACTCTCGAGCCCATGCTCTCTGGACTCCTCCCATGCCCCGCTCCCACCCCGCTCCGTAAAGCTGGTCAGCAACAACAGGATGACCAATGTGAGCAAGGTGTACCCGGATCTGGTGTGTCCGGCCCGTCTGAAGACGAACATCAATAAAATCTGCCCGTGCCCACTGTTCGCGGACCTTTAGATGTGAGATCGCAACTCGACCATCCTCTCGTACAGCCATGCGCTTTCGATCCTTTGAATCTCGACCCAATGATGCATTGATAGTCATCTTCGACATTGAGAGGTGACCCCAAACGACCGCGCGGTAGATGCGCTTGACCTGTCGCTCCCTCATAGCATCTGAGAGGAAATGATGAGCGTGGTCTGTTTTTGCTACGACCAAGAGACCAGATGTGTCTTTGTCTAGGCGGTGAACAATCCCGGGACGCAGTCTCCCCCCGACCCCAGAAAGATTGGAAATATGATATAATAGAGCATTAACCATCGTACCTGACCGATGACCCGGAGCAGGATGAACAACCATCCCAGCGGGCTTATTAACAACCACCAGAGCATCATCCTCATGTACTATTTTGAGGGGTATCTCTTCAGCGATCATCTTCACCGGTTGTACAGGCGGAACGACCACTTCGAGTTCGTCACCCGTATCAACCACTAAGGACTTTCTCGCAGGCTCTCCATTTACAGAAACAAGTCCGTCGAGAAGTAGTTTCTGTACGCGAGTTCTCGATAGGCCCAAGCGATTGGCTAAAATACGATCAACACGTCCAACCTCAGTCTCTTGGACTACCAGATTGTGTGTTTGTGCTTCCACAGTTGCTTACTTTGTCACCATGCTCAATCCGATCTGAACAAGCATGTCGTCGATTTCAACCTCGCGTAAGTGAGCAAATTTCTCACCGTCAATCTTGCTATCAACAACCAGTTTAAGTGCAAGCGTTTCCCCAGAGATGAAGTCTCTGTGGGAAATAGTTGCATCCTGTAATCCCGGTGCTCCCGCTATGCCTAGCTCGATACGATCGGTAATCTCCAGACCTGAGTCCTTTCGGAGCCGCTGAACCCGATTCACAAGCTCTCTAGCAATACCTTCGTCCAGCAGTTCTTCATCAAGTTCAGTATCAAGCGCCAAAGTCGTTGCGCCTTCCCCCTTTACTAAAAGGGTTCCCGAAGCTTCCTGAACAATCTCAGCATCTCCTTCTGCCAAATGATAAAGTTGATCATCAACTGAGATCTCTACTACGCCCCCGTCTCGGTATTCCTCCAGCTTTTTCTGAGATAGTGCTCGAATAACTTCAGCAGCGGTATTCGTCGCCTTTCCGAATACTGGTCCAAGAGCAGCATAGTTTGGCCTCGCCACGAGCGTAACAAGACCTTCCAAGCTAGAACGGAAAATGACATCCTTCACATTGAGTTCTTCTCGGACGACACTGAGAACTTCGCTAGAGAGCTCTTTGCCTTGTGGCAGAATCACCTCGGCACACCTTAGAGGTTGCCGCACCCGAATCTGCGCCTCCTCCCTAGCTGCACGACCAAGTGAAACCAGTAGACGCGCAGCCGACATTTCCTGTTCTAGATTTTCATTAATTAATTGGGCTTCTTCGGGAAAGCGTTCTAGGTGAACACTCTGGTTAGTGAGAGCTCGGTGCATCCAATCAGACGCAAAAGGAATAATCGGGGCAGCAAGCTTGGTTACAGTGCTCAAGGCCTCCCATAGAGTTCTGAATGCTGCTTTCGTATCCTGAACATCACTATTTCCCCAAAACCGAGGACGGCTTCTGCGCACGTACCAGTTAGATAGGTCTTCCACAACGAAGTCGCCCAGAGCCCTGTAGGCACGGGTAATCTGGTAAGCTTCTAGATCTTGTCGCACCACAGAGATCAGAGAATCCAAACGCGACAATAGCCATCTGTCCAGCAGCATCCGTTCAGCTGGTAATGGGTCAGCATCTGATGGAGACCACTCCTCCGCCGAAGCATAAAGTGTAAAGAATCGATAGGTATTAAAAAGCGTGTCGAAGAACCGGCGAGCTACCTCTTTGACTCCCATTGAGTCATATCGCTTAGGAACCCAAGGATTCGAAGAAGTGATGAAGTACCAACGCAGAGCATCAGATCCGTGTTCTTCGATTGCCTCCCAAGGGTTGACCACATTCCCCTTCGATTTGGACATCTTCTGGCCTTCTGCATCTAGAACGAGATCATTGACGATTACGTTCTTGAATGGAGTGCCCCTCTCCAGCAAAGTCGAGATAGCTAGGAGCGAGTAGAACCAACCTCGAGTCTGATCCAGTCCTTCTGAGATAAAGTCAGCCGGAAAATGTGTGTCAAACTTATCGCTATTTTCGAAGGGATAGTGCCACTGGGCAAATGGCATTGCACCTGAATCAAACCATACATCAATAACTTCAGGCGCACGCCTCATCGTTCCATCGCACTCCGCACAGGGCCAACTATAGTCATCAATGAACGGACGGTGAGGATCAAAGTCTTCTGGCAGTCCCCCAACTAACTCAGACAATTCAGAGAAAGATCCGATCCACTTAAGATGGTCCTCATCCTCATCGCACACCCAAACTGGAAGTGGAGTACCCCAGTACCGGTCACGCGACAGTGCCCAATCAACATTGCCCCTGAGCCATTCTCCAAAACGGTTCTCGCCGACCTCAGCCGGATACCACTTTACCTGATTATTATTCGCTAAGAGGGTCTCTCTGAAGCGTGAAGTAGCAGCAAACCAAGAGTCTCGAGCAACGTATAGCAGAGGTGATGCACAACGCCAACAGTGTGGATAGCTGTGGGTTACACGTCCAATTTCAAAAAGTTTTTCTTGCGAGCGCAATTCCTCGATCAAGACAGAATCCGCATCTTTAACAAACTGACCACCCACTAGAGCAGTACTATCGGTGAAGCACCCGGCAGCATCGAGTGGATTGATCATAGGAAGACCATGCTTTTGTCCAGCTACGTAGTCATCCGCACCGAACGCCGGAGCCATATGAACAACGCCAGTGCCTTCTTCCGCACTGACAAAGTCCTCCACCACGACAGTCCAACCATTGCCACTATCTACAGGATCAGGAACGAGGTCTAGCGGTCGCTCATAACGGAGACCCGCTAGCTCAATCCCCTTCCACCTGGTGCCTACTGTGGCTGTTTCACCAAACAGAGCTTCCACTCGGCTTTCAGCAACTATGAAAGAGCCCTTATCGCTCAGAACCTCCACGTAAGTAAGATCCGGATGGACTGCTAATCCAGTATTGGAGGGAACCGTCCAAGGGGTTGTAGTCCAAACCAAGAAAGCACGACCCTCAGGATCCGGATCACCTTGATCATTTACGACATGGGCAATGAATGTCAGCGAAGGATCCTCGACGTCCTTATACCCTTGCGCTACTTCATGAGAGGAGAGTGCTGTTCCACAACGCGGGCAATACGGAACACTTTTGTGCCCACGGTAGAGTAAACCTTTATCAGCAAATTCTTTGACTATCCACCAAACTGATTCGATGTAGTCCGGTCGAAAGGTTACATACGGCCTCCAGTATTCCAGCCAGTAGCCAATCCTTTCGCTGAGTTCCTCCCACTCCTCCTTATAAGTAAAAACAGAATCTTTACAGGCTTGATTAAATTCCGCGATACCAAGCTCTTCAATCTCGGGCTTTCCACTTATCCCAAGCTTTTGCTCTGCCTCTATTTCAACGGGTAGGCCATGGGTATCCCACCCGGCGATCCTGGTTACAGTCCGACCCTCCATTGATTGAAAGCGACAGACCAGGTCTTTGATCGTTCGGCCAATCACATGGTGCAAGCCAGGGCGTCCATTGGCGGTTGGCGGACCCTCATAGAACACGAATGGTTCACCGCCCAGGTTTGCCTTAAGAGATTCGCGGAAAAGATCTTCCTCTTTCCAGCACTTAAGGATTTCCTTCTCTATCTGGATTAGCGTATCCGGTAACTGGGGATAGCTCATATTCATGTTCGCGCACCAAAGAGTGCTGTACCAACCCGAACCATAGTGCTTCCCTCTCGGATGGCGATCTCGAAATCGTTAGTCATACCCATAGATAGTTCGGGACCCACTATATCACCTTGATCTCGTAATTTTTCATGAATCTTTCTCAAACCCCGAAACGTGCTGGTCAACTTCTCCTTATCTGCACCGAACGGTGCCATTGTCATTAACCCTTCGACTCGGATACCCGGAGATTCAGCTATACACAAGATATCATCCACTGCCGAAGCCATATCAAAACCACTCTTTGAGACTTCTCCAGAAGTGTTCACTTGGGTCAGAATCCGAACTGTGATTCCTTCTTCTTGGGCAAATTTGGAGATGCGATTTGCAAGTTTTATTGAATCAACCGACTGAATAATATGGGCAAGCTGTGAGGCTCTCCTTGCTTTACGACTTTGCAAATGCCCTATCATGTGCCAGGTGGCAAGATCGCGCCCAAGCTTGGCAACCTTACCCTCGAGTTCTTCCACCCGGTTCTCACCCAGATCGGTTAACCCTGCAGCCAAGGCAGCTGAGACTGCATCCACAGAGTGTGCTTTCGTGACTGCTACAAGACGCACGCTATGGAACTCACGACCGGAAGCATCCGTTGCTTCAGCGATACGCTCATGAACTAGAGGGAGTGTCTGAGAGAGCCGTCTCACATAGCTGAGATTCATCGTAGTATTCAAATTCATAGCCCACTAAGTAAACGAAAGGGACCCCGCCGGAGCACCGGCGGGGTCCCTTTGGATCCTCGGAGGCTCCGTATCAGCGGACTTGGAATGTAATCCCGAAAGAAACCCACACAGGAACCCTCTTATCCCGGTTTAATGCTGCCGAGAAGCGATACACTCCTGCTACAGCTAGTGCTGCGTCATCTAATGCTTGGTGCCCTGAACTCTCATTGATCTGGAACTGCTGCACAGTCCCTTCCTCATCAATAAAGAAAAAGACCTGAACTGTTCCACCAATACCAGCATCTCTAAGAAGAGGTGGATATTCACGTTCCATAGCCCGGATAACTTCTGCTCTATTCTGGATATCCGGAGCAACTGTAAAGGGGGTGAATGTCGGCGCCGCTGAAATATCTACAACCTGCTCTTCCGGGGGAGGAGGTAATTCTTCAACCGGATTGTCCTCAAAAGTGGTCGGAGCAATTGTTATATCTTCATCAATATCCGCAGATGCCATCACCGGTGTAGCTGGACGAGCTATCTGTTGTGGTGGTGGTGGAATTTCAATCTCTGGTGGTAGCTCGATTGCCTCTATCTCGTCCGACTCGAAAGAAAAGTCCGCCGCGGTAAGTTCTGGCCAAAAAGCAAACGCAGAGAAGTGGACGACTGTAGCCGCAATCATAGACCCCCAAAACCAGGAACTGAAACTTCGTTTCAGACGATCATTAGCAGTCTCTTTGACTTCCAAGGTTGTCACAGCTTCGTCAGCGCTCATCGTCTCTCCCTCTGCATGCTTTGCTCTAACTGTGTTGCGAAAACCACACGAACAACACCGGCGTTCACCAGCGCTGTCTGTAGCTGGTCCATATAGCGGTATGGCACTTCCCGATCGCCACGAACGGAGATCACTAGTGCTCTTTCAGATGCGGCGTACAGTGGTGCGACTACAGTAGTAGCTTGCTCCATCGTATGTGGCTGGTCGTTAATGTACACTCCGCCTTCCCGCTCCATCCATATGTTAAGGATGTTCTTTTGCTTCTCATCAATCTTCTGCGCAGACTCTGCTTCTGCCCACTCGATCGGTCGATCACGATCTCGCTGGAAGACAGTAGTAACCATGAAGAAGATCAATAAGAGAAATGCGATATCAGCCATCGACGAAGAAGGGATCTCTGATGACGCTTTTGAACTCTTCTCGAACCCACCACCCTTGATCGACATATCTAGTTCTCCAATACCTGGAGCGAGATACGCTCAGCGTTAGCCGAGTGTAGTGCGTCCAGCACATCAACCATGAACTTATACGGTGCATCCGGATCCGTCTTTACAGCGGCAATCAAATTGGGATTCGAAGTCACTTCCTGACGCCACAATCCTTCGATTTCTTGCGGGCGCATCTGTTGCTCTTGCTGGCTCTCACCTCTTTTCACAACTACGACGCCAGATGACTGGATCAGAAGGTGTAGAATGTTCTTTTGGCTGACCTGGGCTTCCTCACCTGGCTCGGGAAGTACAATTGCCAAGCCCTTATCCTTGGGAAAGGTAGTTGTGACCAGAAAGAAGATCAGCAGTAGGAAAGCGATATCGGCCATTGACGATGTAGGAACTTCGCTGCTGGCCTTCGATTTCTTATTACCTAGAACCGACATTTTCGCTCCCGGTTTTGTTAACTAAGTGCCTTTTATAGTTCAGTCAAAATAGCGGTGATTAACGCTCTATGACTTCGAAATCTTAATCGTTATCTGTATCCTCATCGGATTCTTCCTGTGCAAAGAAACTACTAATCCAACCTAAGGCTTTCTTGGCTATACCTTCATTTTCAGATGCTACATGTGGCTGAGTTGGCCCATCCGCAGGAGGCTCCCAAGTTGGAGTTGCAGCTGCCACACCTGCCGGTACCTGCTCCTCACCATCACTTCCTTCTCTGAGAATCTGGATCTGCCCCGATTTCTCCATATCCCAAGCTATATTCAGGATCTTCTGAGTTCCATGCTCCATATCAACGATTAGCTTGTCGATACGGGTAACAAAAAAGTTATATGAGATATTCACCGGCACTGCGATAAGTAGTCCAGCTGCCGTAGTAAGCAACGCGACTTTAATACCACCAGCCACAAGGCTCGGATCCACGTCACCCGCCTGCTCAATAGCAGCGAACGCGAGAATCATGCCCGCCACAGTACCGAGGAAACCCATAAGCGGGGCTACGTTTGCAATGGTTGCAAGAATCACTAGACCTCGCTCCAAAAAGCCAAGTTCTATAGTCCCCGTTGTAGCGACTGCTGACTCTAGTTCGCCAGCAGCAAGCTTGCGCGTCTGAATTCGTCGGAGCCCAGCAAGTAAAATTGCACCTGCCGGTCCTGGGGTATCTTTACAGATCTCAATAGCGGCTGACACGTCCCCCGAGGCAGCAGCCTCTTCTACTTCTTCCAGTACTTGGTCAGTACCGCGGTGAGCCATGTGGAGCGTATAGGCTTTGGCAAAAATCACACCCAAGGCAACCATCGAGCACAGCGTCAGCGGGTACATCATCAGTCCGCCGTCCGCAAATAGGGTCATCAACTGATATTGGGTGCCCACTTAGGCCTACTCCTGATTGAGTTTTAGGACCGAGCGCTCGAGCAGAAAAGCCTACGCTAGACCTATGTTCAGCGCTGACAGATCCTTACAAGACCCGCGGAATGTAGAGTAGGTCCGAGGAAAGTGTCAACGTATGAATGTTGACAAGAAAATATAGATAGACTCCTGCGTTTTCATGCCTATACCCCTGTCGACTCAAGTGCCGTGTCTAGTGCTGGCAATCTGCCTAGTAGAATTTCTCGTAAACGGTCGACACCAAGGTCACGCTCCAAGCGGCCTTCAATAGCTACAGCAACCTGCGAAGTCTCTTCACTTATAACAATTACAATTGCATCCGTTTCTTCGCTCAGGCCAATAGCCGCACGGTGTCTTGTCCCAAGCGAATGGTCGACCTGAGACTGTGTCAACGGTAGTATGGCACCCGCGCTGCGGATCTGATCTCCAGAAATTAAAACAGCTCCGTCATGAAGCGGTGAATAGGGCGTAAATATCGTCTTGAGGATTTCCGCTGATACACGAGCATCAACCGAGCTTCCAGTCTCGGCATATTCTTCTAGGCCGATTTCCTGTTGTATAGCTATTATCGCTCCGTGTCCTGAACCAGATAAACTGGTTACAGCCTCTAACACCTCTTCTGCAATTCGCCCTACTTCTAGGCGCTGGAAAATACGAACCATTTTGCTACGACCAAGTCGAGCAAGTGCCGACCGAAGTTCAGGTTGGAATACCACAAGCGCTGCGATCGCCCCGTATTGGAAAATCGCCTCTAAGAGAGTTCGGATCAGAACCAGGTCCAGCAAGCGAGCAGCACCGTATATGAATGCAAGCAAAACTAGTCCGAGCATGATCTGCATTGCTCTAGTACGCTGAATGACTAGTAAAATCCGGTAAGCCAGGAAGGCGACAAGAAGGATTTCTACTAGATCAGTCCATCCCGGCCTCAAGAACTCTAGTTGTTCCCAGATCCGGACCACTGTTAGTACTCCTCAGTCAAGCTTCCGTCACCGTTCGCTATCATAATCAGGGGCTTCGTAAATGCTGGTAGCAGGTCCTGGTAGTGGGCCATCTGCCCCGGGCAAACCTAGTGTGGGTGGGGAAGATTTCTCAGGCTGCTTCGATGGGTCAGATGGGCTAGCCTCAATTTCTTCGCTGTCTGGAACCGGTTGAGGTGGAAGTTCTTCCCCTCGCTCGAGAGCCTCGATTTCTTCGCGACCCAACGTCTCACGTTCTAAGAGCGCCTGCGCTACACTTTCAAGCAGATCGCCGTGTTCATTCAGCACTTCATGAGCACGTTCGTGGGCTGTGTCTAGGAGGCGCTTCACTTCCTCGTCAACCAGCCTAGCAGTGTGTTCCGAAATAACCCTCCTCTGGCCAATTTCCCTACCCAAGAACACTTCCTGCTCAGAATCACCTACAGATACCAGTCCGACGACATCACTCATTCCGAAGGTCGTCACCATCCGTCGGGCCATAGCGGTTGCCCGCTCAATATCATTGCCCGCACCCGTCGTAATATCCTTCGGTCCGAAGGTGACTTCCTCGGCAACCCGTCCACCAAACAACATGGCAAGCTGTCCTTCCATCCACTCCTTGGTGTAAGAGTGCCGGTCCTCTTCCGGAAGACTAGCTGTGATCCCTAGGGCACGTCCTCGTGGAATGATCGTAACCTTATGGACTGGGTCTAGTCCTGGGATTTTCAATCCAAGGACCACATGCCCTGCTTCGTGATAAGCAGTAAGCCGACGCTCATTCTCGGTGAGGACTAAGCTTCGGCGCTCCGTGCCAAGCATGATCTTGTCCTTGGCTTGCTCGAAGTCCTCCATAGCTACTTTCTCACCATCTCGACGAGCTGCTAGGAGCGCAGCTTCATTACAAATATTCTCAAGATCAGCGCCACTCATACCCGGTGTTCCTCGGGCGATGAGTGCAAGCTCAACATCATCTGAAAGTGGCAGTTTCTTGGCATGAATCCGGAGGATGCCTTCTCTCCCTTTCACGTCTGGAGCATCAACAACGATCTGTCGGTCAAAACGTCCTGGCCGCAGAAGAGCAGGATCAAGTACATCTGGTCTATTGGTCGCTGCCAGAAGAATTACGCCTTCGTTCGTCTCAAAACCATCCATCTCAACGAGGAGTGCATTCAGGGTCTGTTCACGTTCATCGTGTCCACCACCAAGCCCTGCCCCACGATGCCTTCCGACAGCATCGATTTCGTCAACAAAGATTATACAGGGGGCGTGTTCTTTACCCTGCTCGAAAAGATCACGAACCCTTGAAGCACCAACACCGACAAACATTTCGACAAAATCCGAACCAGACATCTGGAAGAAGGGACGGCCTGCTTCTCCAGCAACTGCTCTCGCTAGAAGAGTTTTGCCTGTTCCCGGTGGACCAACTAGCAGAACTCCCGTAGGCAAGCGCCCACCCAATCGAGAGAACTTACTCGGATCCTTAAGGAATTGGATAATCTCCTCAAGCTCCTGCTTTGCTTCATCCGCTCCGGCAACGTCCGCAAAAGTGACCTTAGGTGTGTCAGGTGAAATAAGCTTGGCCTTAGATCGACCGAATTGGAATGCACGATTACCACCACCTTGCATCGTACGGAAAATCCAGATCCAGAAAGCAATGAATAGCAACCAAGGAAGCGCACTGAGTAGCAGTGTGCCCCAGCCAGGTTCCGACGTTTCTGCATCAATGATGACGTCTTCCGCCTCAAGGTCCTCTATAAGTCCATCAGTCATCTCGCCCGGAAGAGTAAGCTGAAACCGGGTAATTTCCTGATCCGCCTTAATTACTGGAGCACGAAGCTCGCCCTCTATATCACGATCAGTAACAGTCACCTGATGCACATTCCCGGCACTGAGTTGAGCCCGGAACTCCGTGTATGTGATCTCAGCTGATGCAGGATCGTTATTCCGGACTAGACTGGCTGCCATTAGGAACAAAATGAACAGCATCCCGAAGAGTGCCGCGTTCTTAGAGAACCGACCTAACGGTTTATCGTCATTCGGACGTATGGGTTCAGGTTCTGGCATACTGCTTTAACCTCGCGTGGCCAACCTTACTGGATGGCACAGGAAACTAACCATAGGCTCGCAATATATGGTAAATAGCGAAAGTCCTTAACATGACCTAGTTCCTACCCCAGAAGGAAGTCATTAGGTGCATAAAGACCTACCCAACAGGGTAAAAATCTTCGAATGATCACATTAATACGCCCATAAGAATCAGGTGATCCTGTCTGTGGGTACACTTTCCCTGTCTCACGTGCTACCTCGCGATCATGCACCCAAATATCCCCCATCGTAAATGGTTCACGAACCGGATGTCTTTCCTCAAACAGCTTTCGCATCCGAGATCCCGATATGTAGAACATTCTTGGCTTCGCCTGTATTACCGTGATGCGTTGCTTCAGCAACACCTGGAATCCAGAGCACACTCCCAACCCCATCAACTAATAGAGGAACCTGGCACCGCTCGGGTTCGGGAATTCGAGCTTCCAGAAAGAGTTTCTTCAGTTTCCTGGTGCCAACGGCCAAGCGAATCCTATCTCCTGGTCGGCGTCCACGGATCGTTAGAGGAAAACGAGGTGAAGCCAAAGCCAAGGATTGAGACATCACATCGAGACTTTTTTCCGGACTCCACTTCACAAGCAGTTCACGTCCGCCTAAGAGTGCTGAACCTGAACCTGGTTGTAAGTTTGAGATTAGCAGAGGTCTATCAGCGATGTTCACGACTTCGGTAAAAAAAACCAAACGGTTCAGATCTCGCCGCAAACGCAAACCCCCGGTTAAATCGATTTGCTGACCACTCTGTGCTGATTCAATAAAGTCTGAAGCCAAGCTGGTTCCAATAGCATCCAGCTGGTACCCAAGTTTCCTCGCGACTTCCCGAAGAGTTCGACCGCGAACTCCTCCATGAAGTTCAGTGATCTTTTGGAAATCAAGTGAAATGGCCTCCCTATCTTCCTCCAATTCAAGAGACTCCAGCACTTCGTCAAGTATGCTGAGCCAAGCTTCCTCATCTTCTCTTGCTAGATCTGCTAAACGAACAAGAGATCTCCTTGCAGCGGGAGCAACCGTTGATTCAATTTCCGGCAACACGTTGTTGCGTAACACATTACGTGTAAAGCGCGGTTCTAGATTTGTGGGATCTTCTCGCCAATTTAGACACGCTTTCTGGGCATACAGAGCGATCTCGTCTCGCCAAAACGGTAAAAGTGGGCGCCAAACTCCAGGTTCTCGGTATTCGCTCATTCCACTAAGCCCTTTCAACCCGCTACCTCGAACCATACGAAAGAGCACAGTTTCCGCCTGATCATCAGCGTGGTGTCCCATTACAACTACTCCCCCGCCAACACGTGTCCGGACAGACTCAAGAAAGGCATGACGCGCGTTACGTGCTGACTCCTCTGACATCAGTGCTTCATTAGCACGTCCCAGTTCGAGTTGCACACCCCAGGCACAACAGAGTCCTGATACCCATTGGGCATCAGCTGCGCTGTTATCTCGAGAATAATGGTCAAAGTGTGCCGCATGAAGCTGATAGGACTGAGGAATTGCAAAGCGAAAGAGGTGGAGAAGTGCAACAGAGTCCAAGCCTCCAGAGACTGCTACTACGATCGGAGCATCTGAGAGAAAACTATTACGAGCTGACTCAAAACTTGACTGAAACCGTCTGACAAGACTGACCTGATCTTCACTCATTTCAAATCGTCTCGTAGCATCAATCCCGGGGGCCGAGATCTGATCTCAGTCAATACTGACGCGAGTAGATCCGGGCGATCACTTTGAATGGCATCAACACCCCAGTCGATGAGACGACGCATGTCACTTGGTTCATCCACAGTCCAAACGTGCACAGGGATATTTTGGGCATGCGCCTGTCGAATGAAGCGCGGTGATACGACTCTTAGGCCCTTCCAGATCTCAGGAACTTGAAGCACATCTGCGGGAAAACTGTATGAGTTCTTCCACGGGAAAAAATGTCCTAGCCAAAACCAAAAGACTTGTTGGCGGCTAGCACCCCAAGGACCTATATAGTGCCTAATCTTTCTCCGGCACCGTTCGAAGGTTGCGGCTACAAGCACACGATGCTCGGCGGAATGACGTTTGATTAGCTCAACCAAGGGTCCAGCTACTTGGGGTTCCTTCGCCTCGACGTTCATGCGCGTGTGTGGGAGAGCCACCAGTACCTCTTCAAAAGTCGGCACGGTCACGCCCTCACCCCGAAACGAATGCTCACCTGTCAGGTCCTTGAAGTGATATCCCGCATCCAATCTGCTAATCTCATCTAGAGTCAGCTCTTCTACTGAGCCAATCCCATTTGTCGTCCTATCAACTGTCGCATCGTGTATAACGACTACGGAGCCATCACGGGTTAGGCGGACATCCATTTCCAACATGTCTGCCCCCCACCAGTCAACTGCTCTCCGAAATGCTATTAGAGTATTCTCAGGCGCTAGCTTTGCGCCGCCGCGATGTGCGACTAATAACGGTGCTCCTGAAAGATATGTGCACCCGGTACGAAAACGCTGAATCCTAAGCATTCCTCTAGACTAATCAGCTAGCCAGCTCGAGCTCTGGATGTCTGTTTCGACACGCTCGAGCTCATCGGAAAACATGACTTTAAAATGCCGGAGGAGGGACTCGAACCCCCGACACGCGGATTATGATTCCGCTGCTCTAACCGACTGAGCTACTCCGGCGGCGGGGAAAAAGCTTATCCGGGGGTGAGAGCGTGTCAACCGGACAACCCACAATGCACTTCCCCAGGGTATCAAGCAAACTAACGCCTTTGCGACCGTGCCGAATCCATGGATGACCTTACTGAGCCAGAGGGCTCTGCAAACCGATAAAGGGTTTCTCCATCCCTGATCATGCCAAAACGTTCTCTAGCAATCCTTTCAAGCATATTAGGGTCGGACTCCACAGAGTCCGACAGTGCTAGAAGCGAATCAATTTGCTGACGCTTCCTTGTAAGTTCGCCCTCTACCTGCTCCAGCTCGGTACGAACTTCTCGGAGAGCAAACCAAGAGTATTCTCCACTGAAAACGGCGTAGTACGCAGCAAGCAGAAGGATGACTGGTAGGATGGTCTTCTTCAGCCTGCTCATTCAGGAAGCTCCAGTCTGAGTAGGCGATGAGATTGAAGACCATATACTAGTTCCCGGGTAGCGGGCCCTTTCCCCAAGCTCCTCCTCAATCCTTAAGAGTTGATTGTACTTGGAGACTCGGTCAGTCCGACTAGCGCTACCTGTCTTGATCTGACCAGCACCCAGCGCAACTGCCAGATCTGCAATCATAGTATCTTCTGTTTCACCCGAGCGATGCGATACAATACTTCGATAACCAGCCTCACGAGCAACTCGCATTGTCTCAAACGTCTCTGTAAGGGTGCCAATTTGATTGACCTTGATCAGGATAGCGTTCGCAGTATCTAAACGGATCCCCTCCCGAAGTCGATCCACACTAGTTACAAACAGATCATCACCAACTAGTTGCACTCGATCTCCAACAGCCTCAGTTAGTGCTTTCCAGCCGTCCCAATCATTTTCATCGAGCGGATCCTCAAGAGAGCTGATGGGATAGTTTTCCACCCACTCAGCCCAAAAATCTACCATGGAAGCTGTATCCCGACACTCGCCTGACGACCACCTAAACCGATACTGGCCATCTTCAAAGAATTCGCTGGCAGCAGCGTCAAGTGTAAGCACGACGTCCTCGCCAACCTGATAACCCGCTCTATCAATTGCCTCTAACACAGTTTCGATTGCTGCTTCATTACTGTTCAGATCAGGAGCGAATCCACCCTCATCACCCACTGCAGTACTTTTTCCCTGTGAGGCAAGTACCAATTTGAGATGATGGAAAATCTCCACGCCGACTCTCAACCCTTCACTGAAGCTGTCAGCACCAACTGGCATAACCATGAATTCCTGAATATCGACATTATTGGGTGCATGTGCGCCACCGTTCAGTATATTCATCATCGGGACCGGCAGCAGGTCAGCATCTCCCGTCGGGGATAAATAACGCCACAGTGGCAGCCCATCCTCAGTGGCGGCGGCCCTTGCAACTGCCATCGACACCGCAAGGATCGCATTCGCCCCAAGATTCTGCTTGTTATGGGTCCCGTCGAGTTCAATCATGATCTGATCGACTTCAGCCTGGCTTCGAGCATTGACCCCCTTCAATGCTCTAGCTATGACCGTTTCGATATTCTCAATCGCGCTTAAAACTCCCTTGCCAAGAAATCGTGTCAGGTCCCCATCCCTTAGTTCGACAGCCTCATGTGCCCCTGTTGATGCACCGGAAGGCACTGCAGCCCGACCCATCACACCTGTCTCTAATGTGATCTCAGCCTCGACTGTTGGATTCCCTCTCGAGTCGAGAATCTGCCTTCCAGTTACACTGACGATCGCAGACATTGGATTCTTATCGTCCTAGCTAGTTTTGTAGTGCTTCTGGATTTCAGATACAGCCTGTCGGGCTCTATGTGTAAGCCTGGCTCGGTTCTCCATAGTGTATCCACCTACCTGAATAGGTTCGCCAAAATGCACACGGACAGTACCAGAGTTTATCAGGAATGAACCTTTTTTCATCACTTCTCGAGACCCAAAAATAGCTGCAGGCATGACAGATGCTCCGGTCTGGATCGCCAAAACGAATGCCCCTTTCTTGAAAAGACCTAACTCGCCCGTCTTAGAGCGTGTCCCCTCAGGAAATATGATGACAGTTGGAGCGGCTTCTTCCAACCTTTTTCTTGCAATATCTAATGAGGCTAACGCACGAGTTTTGTCACCTCGATCGATGTAGATGTGTCCGCACGCACGCACGGCCGCGCCAAACACGGGTATTCTTTCAACCTCTTTCTTCGCTACAAAGACGTAACGTCCCGGAACAAACGCTGCGAGAACAAGAACATCGATCCATGACACATGGTTCGTCACCAAAACCTGAGGTAAGGAGGAATCTATTACGGCCTTGTTCTCCAGGATGACACGCACGCCTGCGACCTTCAAAACCAAACTGGCCCAAGCGCGCGCATCCTCTTCACAACGGCATCCAAGATCTGTTGAGCGACGATAAACAGACCACGCAATTTTGGAAGCATACCAAATCGTCGCAGGTACAATGACTATGGATACGAGAAAAAGCCGGGTCACAGCACATCCGCCGTATAGTGATCAAAACCACTTCTAGTTAAAGGCTCAGGCTCAACCCCACCTCGGTCGATCCAGACGCCACAACCTTCTCTAATATGCCCAACCCTTGTGACCTCAAGGCCGAAATGGTCTTGGAAATAGGATGGATCCACTGCATCTGTTGCAGCCGCGAAACATAGTTCGTAATCCTCCCCTCCATGGAGTGCCGCTTGGAGTGCCTCCTCGGGTCCTAGGACTTCAACTGCGACAGTTGCTACAGGAACCCGAGCCTCCTCCAGTACGATCTGCACACCGGACGCTGCGGCAAGGTGGGCTGAATCTCCAGCCAACCCATCTGAGAGATCTATTAACGCATTAGCAATGCCGCGCTCTACCAAATAGCACCCCTCATCACAACGCGGTGATGGTCGAGCAAAAGCTTGTCTGGCCTCTAGTGGCGGCTCATCTCCACGCTGCCATACCCTCACTGCAGTGGAACTCGCTCCTAGCCTTCCCGTCACCCAAATATCATTCCCAGCCACTGCGCCACTCCTTAACCCAGGGTGGCTAGCACTGCCCAAACCGATTACGTCAATGAATACTGGGCCTGACGTGCTTGAGAGATCTCCACCAAGAACCACTGCTCCCACCTCCGAAGCTGCTTGCCTACATCCAGATTGCAGCGCCTCCACCACCTCCTCGCCATTAGCTGCCATCGATATGAAAACACCCACTGGTACAGCAGCCATCGCAGCAAGATCAGATAGTGCACATGAAACCGCACGGAATCCAATCTCCTGATCATCTAACCAAGCTCTGCGAAAGTGGACCCCTTCCAAAGATAAGTCGGTGCTGAGAACCCAACCTCCTTCAAGGACTGCCGCATCATCTCCCGGGCCTAAATCCACTCCGATTGGAAGCAAATCATCTGGGTTAATAAGCCTACGAATTAGATCGAATTCTACCCCAGGCCCGAAACGAACAGGCCCGATAGAACGGGGAGAGGTCACCTCGCAGCATCCGCGTCATAAGAGACAAAAGGAAGACCTAGTTCAGAGATCCCAGCACCACGCTCAACAAGCACATCCGGTATCCACTGGATTACGTCAGTTGGTGTGAGTGATGCTCCACGTGCAGCTAAGTTAGCGGCCCTTCCGGTAAGATAGAGACTCAATGCACCAGCTTCCATCACACCCAAGCCCTGAGCAAGCAGTGCTCCACACACCCCGGTTAGTGAGTCTCCCATTCCTCCAACAGCAAGGTCCGAGGTCCCTTGGCTCCCGACTAGGATACCCCTGCCCACATTCAAAATCAGCGAAGGAGTTCCCTTGAGAAGAAAACAATGTTCAAAGCGCCTTACCGCCTCCCTCAGGGCAGCCAACCTATCGTCGATTATATTTGATTTTGATTCACCAAGTAACCGGCTCATCTCACCAGCATGTGGCGTCGAAAGAATAGGCCGTGACTTAGCAAGAGCTCTCAGGTCAAAAAGACCTTCTGCTGCCAGATTTAGAGCATCAGCATCCAGAACAAGCGGCCGTTCAGGCCCCTTAGTAATCTTATTCGCTAATTGGACAGACAACTCGTTAGTCCCAAGGCCAGGCCCGAGTGCCACTGCGTCAGTATCCTCTAGAGCTAATTCAAGCGCCTCGTCATCAGAAACATCCACATAGATCGCCTCGGGGGTAGACCTCTGTAAGATCTCTCTGTTTTCTGGCACTGAGCATACTCGGACTAAGCCTACACCCGCAGTCAGTGCCGCTTGGGTCGTCAATACCGCAGCTCCAGCCATACCAGGCTGACCTGCAATTATCGTCAAGCGTCCTACCTCATTCTTATGCGTATCTGTAGGACGGCTAGGCAACTGTCTCTGCGCCCAGAGAGGCGTGATCACCCGTGCAAGCGCATCCGTATTCTCTATAGGTGGAAAACCTATCTCGACAACGATTATCCGGCCTGTATGAGCGCGTGCGGGAGCAAGGAGGCTACCTAGCTTGGGAGCCCCAAAACCTACGGTCACTGTCGCGTTGACGGCCTCGCCTGGGACTGCACCCGTTGAGGAATCAATCCCAGAGGGAACATCTATCGCGAGTACCGGACAAGATGCCCTGTTCAACTGGGCTATGGCTGACGCCTGACGATCACGAGGCGGACCTTCCGCACCGATCCCCAGAATCCCATCTATGGCAACTCCACAAGAACCAAGGAGTGCGTCCCAACCACTCTGATCGAGTATCTCATCCATGATCACAGGGATATCCCAGTCATGCAGAAGGGGGTCCTCCATAGCTCGTTCAGCCACAAGCACAGCCCTAACTTTTCGACCCCAGGCTCGGAGAGTACGAAGAAGCACCAAAGCGTCTCCTCCGTTATTGCCCGAACCTACAATCCCGACTACAGGACCCTCTGGGAAGAGAGATTGCGTTATCTGAGCTGCGGAACGCCCAGCATTCTCCATAAGTACCGACTGCGGTACACCGACTGTTTCGATCGCCGAACGATCCAGTGTCTTAGACTCGCCAGCAGTCAGTGCATAAACCACTTCGCGGGCGAAAGGCCGTAACGGATTTCTGGTATCAATCATCCGAGCATATCACTGACGTACCGAAGCTACCCGCCGCTCCAAAAGTCCGCGGCACAAACTCTATCCTTTACGATGAGTAGTGCTCCAGCTCGCCCATCCGGATTATCCCGAGACATTGATTTCAGACTGTACAATACTATTTGTAACTCTGGCCTATCTGGCGACCGATTGTCACCTCGCCGTTGTCAATCCGAATATTGAAACCACAATCTGGATGCGAGCATACCCAAGCCTTGTAGCGAATCGAAGCTCCTTCTCTACCATAATCTGAAAGTGGTAACAGGACTCCATTTTCGCACTTTTGACATCCTGGAAATTCGCTCCCTTGCTCCATATTCAACCCCCCCCGTTAGCGTGGTGACAACGAGCAACACTCAAGTGCTCTCTCCCCTTGCAAATCAAGATCTAAGATTCTGGTTCTCATACTGAATCATCGTAATCAAATTTGAGCTTCCCAGGGGTAGTTCAGTTCAAAAGCTTCTTCAAAATCAAAAAGGTCCTGGAAATCCTCAAGATTGTCCTCATCTTGCCTAATCAGGACACCACATTCTACAAGTGCAAATACAATTTCACCGAGATCTTGTGTTGTTTGAATACCCCAATGCTGCAAAACAGTCCTGGCCATAGGTCCGAAGCGATCTAAAGCAAGACAACGAAATCCGTTGGCTAATTCCTGACCCGTAATGTGGCGAGGTTCTTTTAAATCCCCCATTACTCTATGAAGTGATGAAAGCAGAAAGAGATATGCCTTACCGTGAAAACGGGGGTTTTTTTCCTGGAGTTGATCCAGTATTTCTCCTGCAAATTGAATATCAATCATAAAGCAAATCTTATACTCTCACCGTATTATCGCCAGAATAGAGGGGGAGCTCCTTACACATATCATCGATTTCCCTGGCAACAGATCTAATAACATCTTCGTT
>ENA-UPTF01000086-UPTF01000086.1-marine-metagenome-genome-assembly--contig:-NODE-86-length-62014-cov-4.404895_pt1 | contig 62014 bp, 64 predicted proteins | sample MGYA00238166_ERZ767019 | MGnify/ENA primary metagenome ERZ767019 (study PRJEB28930, sample SAMN06266391) | marine metagenome | isolation source: Sea water from 250 m depth | place: Atlantic Ocean | study... | reverse complement strand
TGATATCTATCTTTAAGCTCTTCATACGGCCCAACATCTATTATCTCTCCATCACGCTGGCAGACAGCACCATCTGATAAAACAACTGCTGAACTTGGACCAGTGATCTCGCTAATTACATACTTCCCGTGTATCAGAGTGATTCCCAATTGACACCTCCTGCAAAATTTTGTCAGATCAATTTCGAATAGCTGGCGACGGATACCTATAAGATCCGATAAGTCATTTTACTCTTAGAACATTTGATTACTATCCTATTAGTTTTCGCATGGCATCAACATTTTTTTCTAGCGAAGGATGTCATGGGTTCGAAAAAAAGATATTATCGTCCACAATGATGAAGAGATTCTACGTTTCAAATATGTTCAATTAAGAAAATCTTCACGAGGGTAGGAATCTCGTTCTTTGAAAAGACAATTAACGAAGGAGGAAAATAATGGGAAAAGCTCTTGAGGGTATTAGAGTAATAGACATGACTCACGACCAAGCCGGACCTTCCTGCACCCAGATGCTCGCATGGCTAGGCGCTGAGGTCATAAAGGTAGAAATGGCAGACGGAATAGGGGATCGCGCTAGGTGGCTGAGGCGTGACGATCCAGAGTTAGACAGTTATTTTTTTCTGCTGTTAAACAATAATAAGAAAAGCACGACGCTTAACCTTAGAGACCCCAAAGGGAAAGAATTATTCAAGACGCTGATCAAGGACGCGGACATCATGGCAGAGAATCGCGGCCCGGGAGCGATGGATAGGCTTGGTTTGGGGTATGAGGATCTTAAGAAAATAAATCCTAGACTAATTTACGCTGCGGTTAAGGGTTTTGGTTCCTACGGACCTTACTCTGATTACAAATGTTTTGAGCCTGTGGCACAGGCCACCAGTGGGGCATTGAGTTGTACTGGGTTTGATGATCGGCCCCCGGCTGTGCTTGGAGCCAATGTGGGAGATTCAGGTACTGGAATGCATACAGTCATAGGTATTCTTGCTGCCTTGGTGCAACGCAACGTGTCTAATGAAGGCCAATTGGTTGAAGTAGCTATGCAAGAAGCTGTTTTGAATCTAACTCGTGTTCGCTTTACTGGAACACTGACCGATGGGTCCCCAGAACCACGTCAGACCAGCCATGAGGGGCGCAGGCCTGGTTCCGTTGGAGGGCTATTTGTATGCGCTCCAGGAGGGCCAAATGATTACGTATATTTGATGATACCGCCAGATAACCCGGGCATGTTCCCGCTGGCGATGGACGCTATGGGGCGTTCAGATCTCATTGAGGATAAACGATTCTCAACGCCCGAATCTCGGACTGCCAACGCAGAGGAATTGGGTAAAATCATAGAGAAATGGATCGCCCAGAAAGATAAACGGACTGTCATGTCTGCCTTCGCGGCAGCAGGGGTTCCTTGTGGAGCAGTCTATGACACATCAGAAGTTATGTCCGACCCCCATTTGAGAGAACGTGAGACAATCACCGAAATTAAACATCCGACCCGTGACACCTATCCAATGATCGGGTCCCCTGTGCGTCTGTCTGCTTCGTCCGTAGAGGTCACGCGAGCTCCCTTATACGGCGAACATTCCGACGAAATTTTCTCGACTCTGGGAGGACTATCTAATGAAGATATTAATGAACTTAGAAACGCTAAGGTAATTATTTAGGATTAGAACCTATAAAACCTCATATCCACGAAACGGTTGTGGAGTTGAAAATTCTCATGGAATATCGAGGATATCATGAGTAGATTATCAAACGAATCAGATAGATTTGGGGTTCAAAAAATTTAAGGAGGAAGAGTCATGTTAGATCTAGTAATACATGGCGGAACGGTTGTTACCCCCGGCGGAGTTGGCCAGTTTGATATTGGGATTCAAGGTGAGAAAATTGTGTTAGTTGCTGCTAGAGGTGCAATTTTCGATGAATTCCGAATGGTCATAGATGCTACTGGCAAGTATGTTTTTCCCGGTGGCATTGAACCACACACTCACATCGCAACCAGGGTCTCTGAAGCTTGGGCAGGGCGCCCTGGGGTCATGACGCAATCTCCAGAAGCCGCTAGCAGAGCTGCTGCTCATGGAGGTGTCACGACATATATAGATTTTGCGGGAGGGATGGAAGGAACTGAGGACGGCGACCAGTCAGATAACTCAATTATGAATAGGTTAGATGCTCGGCGTAGCGTATTTTCTGGCCACTCGTATACTGACTTCGCTTTTCATTTCACTTTGGCAGGGGAGGTTCCCAGCAATACCATTGGAGAGATCAGAGAAGCTATAGATTCTGGAGTAGCCAGTTTCAAGATTTTCACGACTTTCAATTCCAAAGTTCCCTATGGACACCTCTGGGAGATTTTTAAAACTGTGGGTATCAACGGGGGTATCATGGCTGTTCACGCCGAGGACGACGACATGGTCAAGTATATGGAAGCCAAACTTATTCGCGAGGGACGAGACCAGGGATACAATCTGCACCTAGCACACAACAATGTTTCCGAGGACATTTCGTTTCGAAAGATCATCCGGCTCTCGGAGCACACAGAGACGGGAATCTACTTTGTCCACACTACGGCAAAGGAAGGAGCTATCGCTATAGGAGAGGCACGTAATAATCAATTACCCGTCTACGGAGAGACTCTCCACAACTATCTGCATTTCACTCATGAACATTATCGAGAGACTGAGGGGACTGCGATCCATACCTACCCGGCTATCAAACATGCCTCGGACCGACATGAGCTCCAAGAGGCTCTGATTAATGGAATTCTAAGTACTACGGCCACAGATGAATACACTACTTATAAGGACGTGAAACTTTCCGGCAATACCATTGAGACTGTTTGTGGGGGCCATAATGGAATCGAAACCAGATTGCCAGTCATTTATACAAAATTTGTCTCAACGGGCCGAATCTCGATTGAGCATTTCGCAAACATAACCTCTACAAACGCAGCCAAGATTCTTGGCATGTATCCTCAAAAGGGAGCCATTGCAACAGGAAGCGACGCAGATATCGTGTTACTTGATCCAGATATGAAAAGGACAATTACACTTGATGGGTTGCACGCAGATTCCGACTACTCTATTTGGGAAGGGTTCGAGTGCCAAGGTTATCCAGTGACAACCATCCTTCGGGGTAAAATAATCGTTGAAAACGGAGAGCTAAAAGGTAGTGCCGAAGACGGTAAGTGGCTTGCCCGTAAGGTAGCCCCGTCGGTCCTCACAAGTCCTGTGTGTTGATGTGGTGACTTAACCCTCAGAGAAGTACTTCTATATCTAATAAGTTAAGGGAGCTCATATTATGAAAGCGGTGATTTGTGGGGAACTCTTTGACGGAACGGGATTAACCCTAAAATCTGATTGGACACTGCTTATTGACGGAGAAAAGATAGTATCTTCCAAACCTACTTCAGATTCACAAATCCCTTCAGATTCAGAAGTATTAGATGCAAGGGGCTCTACAGTTATACCAGGATTGATTGACTGCCATGACCACCTAGCATCATTCGGTTATGAAATTGCCAGTAGGTGGGGTCTTACAGAACAGCAAAGTCACAGACACATGCGTATTGCTTCTACATTACGTCAGACACTGCACACTGGCTATACCACTATAAGAGACGCCGGCGGGTTGCCAGCCGGCTTTAGAAACGCTATCGACGAGGGTTTGATACCAGGGCCCAGATTATTGACTTCAATTGGAATTATTTCTCCGACGGGAGGAATTGCCGGGCATTTAAGCCCGTCAGGCCACCAGACTCCCTTCGGTGCTGATCCTTCTGTTCCTGATGGAGTTGCTAATGGTCCTTACGAAATGAGGAAAAAAGTTAGAGAGATGGTTGGAGCAGGTGCTGATGTTATCAAGTTCGCAGCAACGGGAGGTGCGAGTTCCCGTGCTGGGTTAGAGCCTAGGGATATGCTTATCACGAAGGAAGAAATTACAAGTATTGTTGATGAGGCGCACACACTTGGCAAAAAAGTTATGTGTCATGCTTTGGGCGGACCAGGCCTTACCGCAAGCATAGAAGCTGGGGTAGATTCGATCGAACATGGAACATTTCTTCACGAAGATCCAAGAAGTCTGGAATTAATGGCAAAAAAAGATGTTTTTTTTGCCCCAACTTTTGCGGTATATAAATACCACGCAGAACGGGGAACTCCCCATGGACAGAAGAGGGCGAATGATTTGAAAACCGATCATGTTAAGAGTTTATTGGCGGCGATGGATCACGGGGTAAAAGTCGTTGCAGGGACGGACGCAGGAGGTTGGATTCACGGTAACAACGCAGAGGAACTATCTTGTCTAGTAGAGGCTGGAATGACCCCGAGCCAAGCTGTTCTAGCTGGGACCAGAATAGCGGCGGAATGCATTGGTATGCAAGATGAATTGGGGACATTGGTCGAAGGGAAAAAAGCGGATCTTTTGTTTTCTTCTAGGAACCCGCTTATAGATATATCTTGTCTTGAATTCGGTCAGACGGTTTCTCTGGTGATGAAGGGTGGGGAAGTGGTGTTCGACAAAGATAATATTAGCAAATGACATTAAATCGTCTCAGACTAAATAAAATCTTATAAGTTTTATTGATCAGCTAGGAGGGTAGTTTTCAATCCACCATTTTGCGATCTCATCCCTCCTTGCAAACCATACATCAGATTTAGAACTAACGTAATCGAAAAATTGTTTTAGCACAGCCGCTCTTGATGGCCTACCGGCAATGCGGCAGTGAAGCCCTATGTTCATAAGTTTAGGATTGTCCAATCCTTCCTCATACAAAAGATCGAACGTGTTTTTAAGTGTTTCAAGAAAATCTGAAGGTCGGTTCATCCCACCACGCCAGAACCGGGTGTCGTTGACTTCAAGAGAATATGGAACGATCAACCAGGGTTTACCATTAACGAGTTCATAATATGGGATATCGTCAGCATAGGAATTTGAATCGTAAATAAATCCTTCTGTAGAAGCGATTAATTCTCTCGTTCTTTCACTGGGGGCGTATCTTGTATACCACCCTTGAGGTCTGACACCTGTAGTTTTTTCCAGAGACTCCACTGTGTCCTTAATAGCTTTTAATTCAGATTCCATGTCCATAAGGTAGTATTCTTCCCATCTATATCCGTGGCCGACGACTTCATGGCCGCGTTTGATTATTTCGGGCCCAACACTTGGGTTTCTTTCTAAGGCCAAGGCGCAACAGAAAAAAGAGGCTGGAATGGAATAAGCATCTAATATGTTCATAATCCGCCAAACACCAACTCGGCTTCCATATTCAAAAAAAGATTCATTTGCTAGATCTCTTTGAGAAGGGGGTACCGGAGAGGGCACTTCATTGTTGGATTCATGGGCTTCATCACCATCTAAAATGGAATACTCAGAACCTTCTTCGTAATTAACGACCACGGAAATTGCGATGCGCGAGTTGTTTGGCCAAACAACTGTAGGAGGTGAATTCCCGTAACCATGGAAATTTCTGCTTGCCATTTTATCGTTCTCACTTTGCTTAACTATTTCATTATCTTTGGCAGCATTCTAGACCATAACCTCATATAGCTATATTGTCAGTATGACTCAGGACGCTAATAACAACATTAAGGTGGCGCAGAGTGTTGGGTGAATAAGAAGAGTTGGATTTGGTTACATTTTCATGGCGACGAAATATCGGTACGTCACTTTTAAACAACTAGCGACGGGGACTTAAAACATCAGACAATTCATCTACCATGGTGCGTATGTGTTCAATGGTGGTTCCGCAACAACCTCCTATGATTTGTACCCCGCTGTCAACCCAATCGTGACAATGCGAAGCGAAAGATGATGGTTCTACTTGCTCACTAATTCCTTTTCTCACCTCGGAAGAAGTTTCAGGGTATGCCATGATTGGTCCTTGCCAGTGTTCATAGAGAGTCTGCAGGCCGGCATTTGTTGTATCTAACGTACTGTGCATAACACCCATCACTTGGGGTTGAAACGGTAGCATCGCTTCAATAAGAGTGTCATATGATTTGTCTTCTGCCCTGAGGTGATCAGGTGAAAGCCTTGTGGCTGGTTCTTCAGAATGTTGGTTCCAAGCAGAGACACTACCATCATCGCTCAGTGTGCAACTAGTACCAATCCACACTGGTAATCCTGTTTCCATAGCAGCAGATATTGCCAGACTTGAGCGGTCAATATCGCTCATCATCTCCATCAGGATCAAATCTACTCCGGATTTAGCCAGCGTGTGGGCAACTTCTTGGTAATTGTTAAATTCTTCTTCGGGTGTTGGAAGGAATCGTGGGTCAGGACTGACAGTGCCTGGGATCCAAGCGCGCATGGTAGACATTGAACCAGCAACAGCAATAGGTCGTTCTGGTGATACATTGTGTACTGCTTCGCGTGCTAACTCTACTGCCCTTGTGTTTATGCTTACAGTTTCATCGGCAAGGCCTGCGCTAGCCAAAATATGGCGGCTAGTAGAAAAAGTGTTGGCAGTTACTACATCTGCACCAGCGCGAATATATTCCTCATGTACTTCACGAACTATGTCTGGGTGGGTCTTGTTAGCAACCCCACACCAGGCGGAGGAATTCATCTCAGCACCCAATCTTGCGATTTCACTACCAGTTGCTCCATCTAGAACAATGACTTCTTTATTGCTTAGTTTATTGTCTAGAATCATATTCACACCTGTCCCATAAATTCACTTTTGGGAATAATACTACGTCGATTAAAGTTTTATTAATTTTAGCGACCTCAGCGACACAATGTTGTTAGGGAGTGACAATAATGCCGGCAGAAGTGAACCTGGTGAGGTAGGGTGGCACCTTTATATTGGTATGTTGTGACGCGGACTATTTCTACCTTATCTGCCACCTGTAACCGGGAGTGTGACCCCAGATATGTATCCTGCTGCATCGGAGGCTAGAAAGACCACAGCATCACCAATATCGCGCGGCTGGCCGATGCGTCCCAAGGGGATACTTTTGATTCTATCTGCTCTTTCCTGATCAGATTCTCCTGTGGCTATTTGGGAAAGTCTATTACCCGGCGTCTCGATCGATCCTGGGGCGATGGCATTCACACGGATCCCCAATTGTCCTACCTCCACGGCGAGGTCACGCGTCAACGCGACAATTCCGGCCTTAGACGCTGCATAGGGTACGTGGGGAATGGTATAGCGAAACGCGGCCATCGACGCAATGTTCACGATCGCTCCCGTGTTGCGTTTACTCATCTCTTCCACCACTCGTGTACAGCAAAGAAACGTACCTTTTAAATTGACGTCGAGCACCGCATCGTAATCGGCTTCGGTTTGTTTCGAGATGTGATTTGCGTTAACCACGCCCGCATTGTTAACCAAGATATCGATCCGCCCAAACCGTTCCATCGTCGCACGCACCAAGTGGTCTACTGAACTGGCATCGGTTACATCGGTCTGGACACCAAGTACTTGCACCCCTGTCTCTTCGATCTTGGCAGCGGCCGCCAGAATATTCTCTTTTACTAACTCCGCCAGCACCACGTTGGCCCCTGCTCTAGCCAGGCACAGGCTCACTCCCAGGCCGATACCTTGGACCCCCCCAGTCACGATTGCAACTCGTCCGTTAAGTTGATTCAAGCTTTCCTCCTTTAGAAATATTCTTTATTGATGTGAACGAATCGGGTGATACTAACATTTTGACTACCACATGGTGTGATTGGTAATCGTACTGCCAGGGGTAGATAAATTGGGTACGCACCAAGGGGTGTCAAGGAGCATTCTCACTGATGCGAACCGTGGACGGGGGAGTGCCTCTATATAGGGTGGTTACAGTTTCCGAACAAATTTTTAAACCGCTAATATCAATTAACAATCAGGTACAAGAATTGATTCAAGCTTTCGTATTTTATGGTTAACCTAAACAGGTTTCTCAGGTCGGAGTATAGTGCGCCTGTGGCCACGAATAAAAGAATAAAAGGTTGGAGATACTTATGAATAGATATGATGGAATGAGCGCGTTGGTAACCGGTGCTGCGTCAGGGATTGGTCGTGCGATGGCGCTCCGATTAGCAGATGAAGGCTGCGCAGTTCTTTGTGCAGATATCGATCAAGAGGGGACGGAGAGTACGGCTGCGGAACTACTCAAGCACGGCGGTAAATCCGCTGCGGTAGTGCTGAATGTCACAGATTCTGATGCGGTGAAGGAGGCACTGGAACGAACAGTTTCAGAGTTTGGGTCTATCGATGTGCTGATGAATAATGCTGGAGTTGGTGGTGGTGCGGGCTGGGATCAGACAATCGCAGTGAACCTCAGTGGGGTCTACTACGGACTATTGCATGGATGTAAGATGATGGCTGAGAGAGGTGGCGGTTCGATCGTAAACACGGCCTCTGTCGCTGGTCTCAACGGGTTAGTTGGGACCACTGCTGGGATATCTCCCGATATTAATCCCAGCGATGGGCCAGGAGCGTACACGGCAGCTAAGCATGGGGTCGTGGGCCTTACTCGCCAATTTGCAGTGATATATGGTAAGCAGAATGTTAGAGTGAACGCATTGTGTCCGGGCTACATTTTTACGCCTATGACCGCAGGTATGCGTGATCGAGAAGGCCGCCAAGAATTTCTAGAGAGCTTGCACCCGATGGGACGCCTGGGTGAGCCAGAGGAAATTGCCTCAGCTGCAGCTTTCCTGGCAAGCGCAGACGCGTCTTTTGTGACCGGAATTGCTCTGCCTATTGATGGTGGATATACGGCTCGATAGCCACTGGCCTCGGAACGTCTATGTCACATCTAAGCCGTAATTCAGATAAGAGACCGGATGGATGCTGCTACATGGCTAGCTGACCGTGCGTTTGGAGAGGCTGGTGCCGAAGGAGGGATTCGAACCCACACACCCTTGCGGATACTACGTCCTGAACGTAGCGCGTCTACCGTTCCGCCACTTCGGCATCTACTGGTGGGCGATAGAGGACTCGAACCTCTGGCCTCTACCGTGTGAAGGTAGCGCTCTAACCAGCTGAGCTAACCGCCCGAATTTCGCCCAGTAAGGTCAATTCTCAGAGACTGTTTTTTTCTGGCTACGGCTGGATTTTAACCAGCGACCTAGCGCTTATGAAGCGCCCGCTCTAACCCCTGAGCTACGTAGCCATGAAAGTCTCGAAGACTAATAAAATATAATAGCCGGTATAAGGGGTGTCAAACAATGGATTCGATTGAGAAACCTGAATTGCGGGCCAATTTAATTTTGAATAAAACTAATGCTGAATTGCAGGAGTTGTTGATTGGAATTGCAACTGCGCTGGAAAAGTTTCCTGGGTTTCTGGGTATGGAAACTGTCCAAGCCATAGAGATTGACCCGATTACAGGATTTCCAGACAGAGGTTGTATTGTAGTCACTCCGGAAGGATTTTTAAAAGAATTGAGTTTGTCCATACTCCCTGGTGCATCGACTTTGGGAGGGTACGAACAATCTGAACAATTTAAAGACTTGGATTTGCCACCAGAGGAGGAAACGGTATACCTTTACCGAGCTATCAACCTATTAACAGAAATGGGTTGATGCAGAGGAATTTTAAGAGAGGTACATATAAATGGGCAGCATAGGAATAACTACATTTCCCACCGATTATTCAATAGATATAGCAGTGTTAGCAGCCAAAGCTGAGGAAACTGGATTTGATTCCCTTTGGGTAGCTGAACATCCAGTATTGCCTGTTGGGGCGAAGACGCCATGGCCCGGTCCTGGGGGAGTTATCCCAAAGAAATACGCGGATGTTGCAGATCCTTTCGTAGCCTTGGGTAGGGCTTCTGCAGTCACTGACAAACTGTTTTTAGGAACAGGAATATGCTTAGTACCGGAACGAAATCCCCTGTTGCTTGCCAAAGAGGTAGCCACTTTGGATATGTATGCTAATGGAAGGTTCCTGTTTGGCATTGGGGCGGGTTGGCTGGAAGAGGAAACCGACATCATGGGAGGTGATTTTGCACATCGCTGGACTCAGACTAGAGATTCAGTGATGGCAATGAAAGAACTGTGGACTACCGTCGAAAGTGAATATCACGGCAAATATTATGATTTCCCTCCAGTATATTCTTTTCCCAGACCCGTCCAACGCCCGCATCCCCCTATTTATCTAGGTGGACATGCAAAAAATGTATTCAAAAGGGTCGTTACCTGGGGAGATGCATGGATGCCTAACCGGATAACGCCTGAAGATATTGAATCTGGTAAAAATGAGCTCAAACGACTTTGTGAGGAATCAGGTAGGGACTTTTCAACGATCGGTATAACAGTCTATGGCGCCACTCCTGATCCCAGCATAGTAGATGAACTTTTTTCGGCAGGTGCAGAGAGGATCGTTTTATCCATTGATAGCATTCCTGAGAAAGAAGCCTTACAACAATTAGAGGGATTTGCGAAAGATTTTCTTTAACCGGTTGGCTTAACCCCTACCAATTGCCTGCCAGACTTCTGGTATACTTCGCTTTGGTATCTCCCTGTGAAGTGTCCGTGTTTTGAGGTCCGGACCCTCATTGAGGAGAAATTTTTTTGCCCAGAAATATTTATATATTGAGGAGAATTGCTGATGCCTGCCTATGCGATCCTCGGTGCACAGTGGGGCGACGAGGGTAAAGGTAAAATAATAGACTATCTGTCGCGACGAGCAGATATCGTGGCTAGGTTCTCTGGTGGCAACAATGCTGGCCATACGGTGATTAATGATTTAGGCGACTTTAGTCTACATCTCGTTCCCTGTGGTGTTTTTAGCGATGGGGTTATGAATGTCATAGGCAATGGTGTGGTAGTCGATCCTGATGTGCTAATTGAGGAAATGGAGGCTTTGAAACAGGGTGGTGTGGATATAAGTGACTCTCTTATGATCAGTGAAAGGGCACATTTGATAATGCCTTATCACGTTATATTAGATACCTTGGCAGAGAAAGGACGCGGAACTCAGGCTATAGGCACCACTGGAAAGGGAATCGGACCAGCCTACAGTGACAAGACTTCTAGGACTGGAATCAGGGCTGCAGACATTTTGGATCTAGAGGCCTTGGAGATTCGTTTGAACGCGGTCCTTCCTTTTACGAATGCAATATTAGAAAAAATATATGAAGTTGAACCGGTTTCATTGAATTCAATACTTGAAAAGAGTGAATATTGGCAAAAGCGTTTAGCTTCCTTTATCAAGCCTGTGGGTCGGTATGTAAATGATACCTTGGATGGTGGTGGAACGGTAGTTTTGGAAGGAGCTCAGGGAATATTACTCGACTTGGATCATGGTACTTACCCATTTGTGACATCTTCAAGTCCGACGATTGGAGGAGCTAGTACCGGATTGGCCATACAGCCAAGGCAGATAACAAACGTTTTGGGTATATTCAAGGCATATAACACTAGAGTTGGATCCGGACCATTTCCCACAGAATTATTCGACGACGTAGGGGAAGGAATCCGGACTGTTGCAAAGGAATTTGGGACCACTACTGGACGAGCTAGAAGAATTGGCTGGTTTGATGGAGTTCTAGCTAGATATAGCAATAGGATCAACGGATACACGTCTGCTGTAATCACAAGATTGGATGTGCTGGATCATTTGGATTCTATAAATATTTGTGTGGGGTATAACTTGGATGGAGAAATACTAGATGAACCTCCTGGTGGAGTTACAGCCTTGGAGAGGTGTACACCGATATATGAAACCCTACAAGGCTGGGATGAGCCAACAGCTGGTATATCGGACGTGTCAAAATTACCGATTAGAGCAAGAGAGTATGTGGACCGTCTGGAGCAATTGATAGGGTGTCCAGTCGACATTATATCGACGGGTCCTCACAGAGACCACACAATAATGGTAAGGGATATACTCGATATTTAGCCTATCCGAATCAGGCCAATTTTAAGAAATTGGTAGATCAACCTCATATTCATCCATCACTGGATTAAAAGTTGAGGTGAAATCTTCATCTGGGTCACAAAGAGGTAACCGGTTTGGTCCAGCATTGAATCCGGCCCTGTTAGCGGCATACTTTATAGGTATTGGATTAGTTACCCAGAAGAGAGCCTTGAAAATTGGAAGTAACCGTTTGTGTTCAGTAGCAGCGCTTTCAATATTACCTTCTAAGATAAGGCCCATCATGGTTTTGATTTGGCTGCCATATAGGTTTGAGGCTACGCTAACTACTCCGTGTCCGCCAACGCACATGATAGGGAATGTTTCGTCATCATTTCCTGACCAAACCCTGAATCCATCGGGTGCTTTGTCAATAATGTTGGTAATTTGAACATAGTCGCTGGATGCTTCTTTGACACCGACTATATTGTCTATTTCAGCTAGCCGTAGTGTCGTTTCTGTAGTCATGTTTAAGGCTGTCCGAGATGGGACATTATAAAGTAGCCCAGGAAGAGAAGTCGCTTCAGATATAGCTTTAAAGTTTTGGTATAGTCCCTCTTGCGTCGGCTTGTTGTATGCAGGCACTGTAAGTAGTAGACCGTCAGCACCAACCTTTTCCGCTTCAATGGAGAGTTCTATAGACTTTCTATGGTTATTGTCAGTTGTTCCAGCAATTACGGTGGCAGTATCTCCCACAGCTTCTTTTACTTCAGCGAATAGTTGAACTTTTTCATCATCAGACATGGATGGTGATTCACCTGTTGTTCCACCTATCACTAGCCCGTCAGTTCCTGAAGCAACTAATCCCTTTGCTAGCTTCCTGGCTTGAGGAAAATCGATATTACCTTCTGAATCAAAAGGGGTAATCATAGCTGTGAGAAGTCTTCCAAAATCTACCATCTTATTATTTTCTCCAGTTTCTTTCAGATACTACGTCGCGTTTCATCATTTCTTCCGCTATTTGAATAGCATTCAAAGCTGCGCCTTTTCGTAAGTTATCACAGACAACCCACATAGCTATTCCATTCGGATGCGATATGTCTTTTCTTATTCTTCCCACAAGAACTTCGTCGCCTCCGGCGGCGTCTATCGGCATAGGATACACGTCAGAGAAAGGGTCGTCTACAACTCTTATACCAGGTTCATTTTCTAACATTTCCGTTACTTCATTTGGAGATATCGAATCTTCAAACTCGATGTGTATTGCCTCACTGTGACTGACAGCAACTGGTACCCGTACGCATGTTGCGGAGACCAAAATATTGGAATCGTGCAATATTTTTTGGGTCTCATAAAGCATTTTCATTTCTTCTCTGGTGTATCCGTTTTCTTGAAAAGGTTCTATATGAGGTAACACATTGAAGGCTATCTGATGAGGGTATTCTTTGGCCGTTACTGGGCCGTCATTTAGGATTGCCTCGCTTTGATGCTTCATTTCTGTTAATGCAGCAGCACCAGTTCCTGTTACAGATTGGAATGTGTCGACCACTACTCGCCTCACCGAAGATTTTTTCATCAACGGATTCAATACCATGACCAGAGGAGTAGTAGAGCAATTCGGAATGGCTACTATTCCTTTGTGTTCATTTAGGTCTTCGGCATTTACTTCGGGCACCACTAAGGGGACATCATTATCCATCCTGAAGGCAGAGCTATCATCAATCGCCACTGTTCCATGTTTTGCTGCCAAAGGTGCAATTTCCCGACTTACCTCACCGCTGGCTGAAATAAATGCAAAGTCAACTTCATCTAGAACTTCAGGAGTGCATAACTCCACCGCTATGTCTTGGGATTTAAATTTAATTTTCTTCCCAACTGACCTTGTCGAAGCGCAAAGTCGAATTTCATCTATGGGAAAATTTCTTTGTTCAGCAATGTCCAAAAATACCTGGCCTACGGCTCCTGTTGCTCCAACAACGGCGATTTTGCAAGAATTCAAGTAAGTTCCTCCGTAATTTGAATATTAAGCGAATGTGTGCAGGCGGTTACTACGAGTGAGGGGTCTATAACCCCATAATTTTGTCCAATCCTACGGTCAATCCAGTTGATGATTCTGAGGCATTTATTGCCATAATTACCCCTGGCATAAAGCTTTCTCTGTTGATAGAGTCATGGCGTATCGTCAAGGTTTGCCCTAGGGATCCAAAAACCATTTCGTGGTGAGCCACACGTCCCGGCATTCTTCCACTGTGTACTACCACTCCTGAATGGTCTCCGCCTCTTGTGTTTTCTATAAGCTCTTTTTCTGCAGTCGGAGCCTCAAAGCTGCCACCTTTACCTTCTGCCGCTGCTTGCGCTATTGCGATCGCAGTGCCAGACGGAGCATCAATCTTTGCTTCATGATGGACTTCTGTCAGATCAGCGTAATCAAAAAATCTAGCAGCTTCTTTAACTAAATGCGACATAAGGACAGCCCCCATAGCAAAGTTGGGTGCAATAATTATGCTTGTCTGGTTGGATTCAGCTAGGGATTCAGCTGTTTGAAAATCTGTCTGAGATAATCCGGTAGATCCGATTACACAATTAGCACCTGCAGGTGCCGCTGCTTCCATCACTGATTTTGCTCCAGAAGCGTTTGTAAAGTCGACTACAACGTCAGCCTCTTTTACGGCATCTTTTATATCTTTATGAACCGGTATGACACCTTTCCCGCTAGGTAAGGTGATTTGATCCACCGTGGTAGCAATATCCGAGCCAGCGATTGGATCCATCCCTTCGGCATTATCCACTGCATTCAGCACTTCCTGGCCCATTTTACCGAGGACTCCGTTAACAACGACTTTGATATTAGCCATATGGAACTCCCTTATCGTTTTAGTTGTAGTATCTGACCTAATGTACCATCCTTTCAGGATTAATCGGTGAGGAGCGCTTTGCGAGATAGCTTTATACGACCTGAGTCATCTACGTCTATCACTTCAACGGTGATTTCTTCTCCCACACTCACGACGTCTTCTACTTTTGCGACACGATAATTTTCCAATTCACTTATGTGAACCATACCGTCAGTTCCAGGTGCTATTTCAACAAAAGCTCCGAATTTGGCAATGTTTACGACAGGACCTGTAATTATGTCTCCTACATTTACTTCAACTTTTTCGACTTCCTCTCTTGAGTTTTGTCGGGTAGAGCTAGATTCGTCAGCACCGTCCAATAAAGCTTTCATCGATAGTTTGATTTTTCCTGATTGGTCCACTCCTATGACTTTCACTTCCACTTCGTCTCCGACCGCGACTTCATCTTCTACGTTTGCAACCCTGTAGTTGGCCAGTTCAGAAATATGCACCATTCCATCCGTACCTGGTAGGATTTGAACGAATGCTCCAAAGCTTGCTATTTTGGCTACAGTACCTGTGAATATTTCTCCCACTTGTATTTCTCTTGTGAGATCTTCCACCATCTTTATAGCTTTAGCTGCGTCGTCAGCGTTTGCTGATCCAATCAGTACCGTGCCGTCGTCTTGTATGTCAACTGTGGCATTTGTTTCTTCCACAATTCCTCGTATAGTCTTGCCACCTGGGCCAATCACGGCACCTATTTTGTCCGTAGGCACCATTATTTTTTGTATTCTAGGTGCGAAAGGACTGACGTCAGTTCTGACTTCAGGGATGGCAGATGTAATCACTTCTAAAACTTGAGTTCTAGCTTCTTTTGCTTGAGAGAGAGCATCTTTTATTACGTCAAAACTTATACTGTTGACCTTTATGTCCAGTTGAATGGCAGTTACTCCTTCTGAGGTGCCAGCAACCTTGAAATCCATATCTCCAACGTGGTCTTCAAGTCCTTGTATATCTGTCAAGGTTACGTATTCTCCGTCCTCTCCGGTAATTAAACCTACTGATATACCAGCTACTGGTGATTTGATTGGGACACCAGCATCCATTAATGCTAGGGTGCCTGCACATACGCTACCCATTGAAGTGCTTCCATTGGAGCTTAGAGCTTCACAGACAATTCGTATCGTATAGGGGAAATCCTCCTGTGAAGGTAAAACCGCACTCAAGGCACGTTCTGCTAAGGCACCATGCCCGATCTCTCTTCGGCCAGGTGATCCCACCCTTCTTGCTTCCCCGGTAGAGTATGGAGGGAAATTGTAATGGAGCATGAAATTTTTCGTTTCCTCGGGGCTAAGATTATCGAGTCTTTGTGCGTCACCTGAAGACCCCAAAGTCGTAACTCCAAGTATTTGAGTTTCCCCTCTGTTAAATAATCCGGTTCCATGGGTTCGAGGCAAAATTGATACCTCAGCTGAAAGAGATCGAATTTCTCTTAGACCTCTGCCATCAGGTCTGACACCGTCTTTGAGAATTCTTACTCTGAATTGTTCATCCAATAATTCTTCGAAGGCTCCTGCGGCAACACTTGAGTCAAACTCTTCAGACAACGAGTCTTTGAGTTCGTCTTCAAGGACTTTTAATCTGGATCTCATATCCTCCTGATTTTCTGCATCAGACATGGCACCATAAATTCGGTCGCCTAGAATGGATCTTGCTTGCTCTACTGCTTCTGGATCATGCCCTCTTGGAGTGTAATCGGCTTTAGGTGTGCCTATTTCCTCTGCAAAACTCTGTTGCATAGAAATGACTTCCAAATTTACTGATTGAGCAAGTTGTATTGCCTCAAACACAACGTCTTCGTCGACTTCTTGTGCTCCAGCCTCCATCATAGAGACTCCATCAGTGGAACCTGCTACGACCAGATCTAATAAACTTTCTTCAATCTGCGCATAGGTAGGATTAATTATAAAATCCCCATCAATATACCCAATTCGCGTTGCTGCGATTGGGCCATTGAAAGGTATGTTTGATATGCTCAAAGCAGCTGAAACACCGTTCAGAGCAATTATATCTAGAGGGACCTCTCTATCACTAGACAAAGTTGTTGCTATTACCTGTACTTCATTTTTGAAGCCTTTGGGGAATAATGGCCTTATCGGTCTGTCTATGAGGCGGTCAGTCAAAATGGCATGAGTCGTAGGTCTGCCTTCTCGTCTAAAAAAGCTTCCTGGGATCTGCCCTATTGCATAATGTCTTTCTTCTAAATCCACGGTTAAAGGAAAAAAATCTATGCCTTCTCGAGGATCACTCATTGTGACGGTCGCTAGAACGACATTGTCACCCTGCTTGATTAATACGGAACCACCGGCTTTTTGCGCTAATTTCCCTGTTTCAAATTCTAATTCTTGGCCATGTATAACACGGCTAATATTGTGTACTGAAATGTTATTTTCTCCTGGAGCAATACCAGATGATCAGATGGAAGTGTGAAAATATCGGGGGTTGTAAATGCGCGAGTTACTATCGCCTAAGGCCCAGCTTAGCTATTAAAGATCGATACCTATTTACATCCTCTGCGTTTAAGTATCGTAAGAGCCGTCGGCGCTTTCCTACAAGTTTCAGCAAACCTCTTCTTGTGGATTCGTCGTGATTATGCTCTCGTAAATGCTGAGTTAATTGATTAATACGTGACGTGAGAATCGCAACTTGCGACTCTGTTGATCCTGTATCGTTGTCGTGAACGCGGTATTCCGCAATGACGGCTTCCTTATCAGCCCTATCCAATCCGTTCTCCTGGATTTCTCTCTTTCTTGTTATCTAACTAATTTAAGTTTGTAAAAAGTGTAACACCCAATCTTTATAGTAGCAATTTATAATTCGACTATCTGGGAAATCAGGTATTTAAACAGATTCAATAAATGCAGTGACGGCCTTCTCAAAACCAGAAGGATTATCCCCCATCACCAGGTGACCTGCGTTCTCAACAATAGCTAATTTGCCGCCAGGTATCCTACCAATCATGTTGTCAGCTGTCTCAGTAGCTATTATGTCGCTTTTATCTCCTCTGACGACCAATGTAGGACATTGTAAATTTTCAAGATACCCCCAGAGGCGGTTGGTCATTTCAGGATCTTGAGGACGTCCCATTCTTCCTGGAGACCTTAGGATCTTGTCGTATTTCCATGTCCATTTTCCGTTTGGCAACTCTCTCAAGTTATTGACAATGCTGCCTCTTATCTGCACTGGGTCTCTTCTTGGGTTGTATTTGATCACTCGATCTACGAAGGCGTCTATAGAATCTAGTTCATCATCCTGCTCCACAAAATTTCTTATATTCTGTGTGCCTGCTCTCACATTCTCTGGGCCTGCGTCGACGATTATTAAAGCCTTCACTTTACTGGGGTTAGAGGCAGCGTATGTAAATGAGTTTCTACCCCCCATTGATAAACCCATTAAAACAAATTCGTCTAATCCCAGTTCATCAACTACAGCCTCAATGTCTTTCTGTTGTGTTTCAGGTGTGTAGTCACCATCAGAAGCCCAGTCGCTGTCTCCATGGCCTCTCTGGTCTAATGCGATAATTCGGTACCTATCGGCAAACGATAGAGCGACAAAATCCCAGGAATGTGACTGCTGTGCAAATCCATGAAGTAGAACCATAACGGGATTGGAAGGGTTACCCCACTCTAAATAACTGAATTTCATGTTATTAACTTCGACTGATTTACTTTCAGGCTTCCAGTCCTTTTCAAACGTGACTCCCACTTCCCGTGCAGCCTCGTATAGAGAAAGTCCTTGATTTTGCTCAGTACTCATAAATTATTTTCTCCAAAACCTAATTGTATTTATCACACGCTATTCTCACACAGTGGGAATTATATTTTTCATAGTTGATATTTTTTCGAATTGGTGTGCCACGTTGTAAAGAAGTCCTTCTTGAAATGCGGGAGAAGTTAATTGCATTCCAACAGGTAATTGCTTGGAGGTAAAGCCAATAGGTATCGAAATGGTAGGTAAGCCGGTGATGTTTTGGGGACGGGTTAACCTCGCCATCAAGGGTCCGATTAATTCTTGAGTTCCATTAATGTCTATAGAATCAGCCTCTATAAAAGGTGCACCACTTGGCACAGTCGGAGCTAGTATGATGTCATAGGTTTCAAATAATTCATTCATTTTTTGATTGTATACACTCCTACCTCTTTGGCTTTTAACATAGTCGACTCCAGAGGTTAAAGCTCCTTGCTGTAGGCGAAGTTTTACGTCTTCTCCAATTAATTCAGATTTTGCCTTTAAGTTTTCTGAATGTATTTCAGCCGCTTCTGTCAGGAGTATAGTGCCAGAAATAGCTAGAGTGTGATCAAGGATTGGAAGGTCAATTGTCTCGACCTCTGCACCAAGACTTTCGAATTTCTGGCATGCGGTATCAATTAATTCTAAGACTTCCTTATCAATCACATCGTAGAAATATGTTCTCGGTCGAGCAATTTTTAATCCGGCGATATCTTCTTCTAGATGAGCTTTAAAGTCTGAAACTTCCACTTTTGCTGAGTAGATATCATTTCCGTCGTGTCCAGATATCGCGTTAAGCATTATGGCATTATCCTCAACTGTCCTGGTCATTGGTCCTACGGTGTCTAAAGAATTACTTAAAGGGAAAACACCATGTCTGGAAACTCGTCCGAAAGTCGGCTTCATTCCTACGATTCCACATAGCGCAGAAGGAATCCGTATTGACCCTCCCGTATCACTTCCTAGGGCCCCCATGCATTGCCCAGCAGCTACAGAGGATCCTGAGCCGCCACTAGAACCCCCTGTGGCACATTCAGTATTCCAAGGATTTCTAGCTGAACCATAGTGTGGATTATGACTGGTGGTTCCAAGTGCGAATTCATGCATTTGTAATTTTCCAAGGATAATCGCACCAGCTTCAGTGAGATCGCTAGTGACCTTAGCATCATATTCAGGAATGAAATTTTTATATATCTCTGATCCTATTGTAGTGGGTACGCCTTTCGTGAAATACAGATCTTTGAGCCCGATGGGGATCCCATGTAGATCTCCTTTCCGTTTCCCAGATAAAATTTCCTTTTCAGCTTGGATTGCTGATTTGATCGCGGCGTCTTCTAGAACAGTTATAAAGGAATTAAGCTTGCTTTCAGTTTCTTTTATTCTGGTTAAATGAGCGTTTACAAGATCTACGGGTGAAAGATCTTTCTTATTTAGAAGCTCGGATGCCTCACTTATGGAAAGTTTGTGTAGGTTGTTCAAAATTAATCTCTCACCATACTGAAAACAGCAGCAGATACAGTTTCAATAGTCAGTATTTGATCTAGCATATTTACTGAGTCGTGGGATGCTTCTGAGAGCGGTTTTAGTACTTCCCATTGGTCTGAATCTATTGAGAAGTCAGATAGATGTTTTAGGAGGTTATTAAATTCATTATCGTATGACATGCTTTTAGTGATTTCCTAAAATTAGTCCAGAAGGGGAATTCGTCCCCAGGTAACTGAGTCACTCGTGTCAGACAACCCTTGTTCCTTTATCATTTCTCTAATGCTTAGAAGAGTAGCATTTACTTCATTGGTTACATACTCCCATTCTGGTTCAGGCGGAAACCAATATGGTGAAGTGATCCTGACAACTTTTCCCTCTGCGGAATTAAAATAAATCCCAAATTTTGACACATGTGGTAACACAGTAAAACTCCCGTTAAAAGTTAGGCAAACTTAGCACAGCATATAATTTCATTCAACCAAACTAGATTAATCTTGATATTATTTTGACGTCATCACCCAGACTCCATCCCAGTCTTTTGGGGGGTCTGCTTTTAGCGTTTCGCATCGGTCTATGTACATCTCAGTTATATAGTCGTTTGGGTTTAATTTTCTACCCTCTTTAAACGATTTTATCGCGGGGTCCCAGTCACCGATTCTATATTTTTCCAGACCGTCTTTGAAGTAATTCAAAACTTCCATTACATTAGGGAATGTTTCGGAAGTATGAAAATCTAACACTTCATATATCCCCACTGGTTCGGTTTTCCCTTTTACAATCACTTTGTCGATTTCCCTAGACCTGTAAACCCCTTTTAGATTTGAGTGAGTGAATTCACTTACAAGAATTCTTGCAGCGTATTGCTTACAGGCAGATTCTAATCTGGCAGCTAAATTGACTCCATCCCCAATTACTGTGTAATCCATTCGCTTGGGAGAACCAATGTTTCCAGATACTACGGTGTCGGTATTTAGTCCAATACCCATATCCACTGGCGGCAACCCGTTTCCTGCCCTAACCTTATTCCATTCCCAGAGGTTGGTTATCATTTCTATTGAGGCTCGTAATGCTCTGTCTTCATCATCATCAGTAGTAAAAGGTAGCCCAAAAGCAGCCATTATTGCGTCGCCGATGAATTTGTCCAGCATGCCACCCTGGTTTGTTATTGAGTCGACCATAATGGAGAAATAATCATTCAGTAACTGAACCGTACCTTGCGCGCCTAACTGTTCAGTTATGGTGGTAAAACCTCTGACATCGGAGAAAAGAATAGTTGCCTTTTTTTCTTCCCCACCTAGATTGTCATTTCCTTCCATTAACTGATCAGCGAGACCTGGGTCCATGTAACGAGACATGGTGGATTTCATTCTCTTTTCTGTACTAATGTCTTCCAACATTACCATCACACCTAGTTTTTTTTCATCGGTGCTAATGAGCGGCGCGACAGTGCCGTTCAGGGACAATGTTTCATCTCCGGATTGGTATGAAGCATCTACAAAGGTGTCTGTTTGTTGTTCTTCTTGAACTTTGGTTATACGTTCCATCAACCACTCATTTTCACCAACGAAAAAATCTACTGCCGGTTTCTGCAGTATTTCTTGTTCAGTTATGTTTAATATTCGTAGACCTGCATCGTTACAAGTTATGATTTTCTCATCTTCGTCTAAGGTAATAACGCCAGAAGCTGCACTTTGCAGAATACTGTCATTGTAGTTTTTCATGTTCTGGACATCGGCAAAAAGCTGTGCGTTTTCTAGTCCCACAGAGATTTGTGCAGTAAATGCTTTCAGTCTTTGCTCGTCCTCTTCCGTAAAAGGGCCACCTCTTTTGTTCAGAACTTGAGTGACTCCGAGAATTACACGATCCTTATTTATAATGGGAACGCAAAGAATTGATCTAGTGAAATATCCAGTTTGTTTGTCAAAATCGGGGTTGAATCTTAGGTCTGCGTAGGCATGCGGGATATTGATTGTTTCCCCAGAGGTAAAAACAGTGCCGGCTATACCCAGGTGGTTCGGAAATCTTATCTGAGTACTTTCTAAACCATCCCCAATTTGTAACCATAATTCATTAGTTTTAGGATCATTGAGAAATATAGAAGATCTATCTGCATTTAACATTTTTGTTGCTTCGCCCATAACTTTGCTAAGCATCGTCGGAAGATCGATTTCAGCAGTCACTTCTGAAACTACATCAAGAAGTTTTCTTTCTTCCTCCCGATTCTTTTGCATTTGTTCCACGAATTGAGCACTTTGAAGGGCTATACTGGCCTGTTCTGTCATGGCTTCTAAAAGTTCAAGATCTTTTTTAGTAAACCGGCCGGATTTTTTATTTAATACTTCGGCACTGCCAATAACTACCCCATTCAAGGTTTTTACAGGAGCGCAAAGAATATTTTTGGTGGTATATCCCGTCTGCTGGTCCACAGCAGAATTGAAACGTTCGTCACTGTAGGCATCGTGGATTATTTCGCCTGCACCTGACTGGAAAACGGATCCTGCAATACCACTTTTATTGTGAATACGTATTTCTCTTAGATTATTTCCTTGTGCGTACCGAGTATATAGTTCATTGGTGGCTGCATCGTTTAAAAATAAAGAACCTCTTTCAGCCTTCAATTCCCATGTAGTCACTTCAATGATGGATGCAATTATGTCTTCGATTGATTCATCATGAGCTACCCGTCTTGAAATATTTAATAGCATTTCAGCTCTGTCTGAAGATTCTGAGTTATTTGTCATAACTACACCTTTATTAACAATGATAAAAGTTGGCTATTTAGAAAAATGTACCTGTTTCTTAGTTGTTGGGGTTACTTTCTAAGGATGTCCGTAAAGTGAAGATAGTTTCAGTTAGTTGTGCTTTTTCGTTAAAAGCATCTCTTTCAATGTCGTGAATCTTTTGTTCATATTCACTCTTTAAGGTCTCTATGTTGTTTCTCAAAGAAGCTGATGTTTCCCTCAGGTTGGAAATTTCGTCCTGACCGCCGGTAATTGCTTTTTGTACCTCATTGTCCTTATTAAACCTGAGGTCTTCTAACTCTTGTCTTAAAGCACTTGCGGTAGCTCTTAATTGATCGCTTTCTACTGCTGAATCAGAAATAGCTTTTTGAACGTCTCTTTCTCTCTGGAATTTAAGCTCCTCAAGTTCAGTGCGAAGGGCGCTTGCAGTATCCCTTAGTTGCTGCATTTCCTCAGCATATTCGCTATGTAATTTCTCTAAGGACTGGGTCTTATCAAATTGTAAATTTTGAAGTTCTTCGCGTAATGAGCTAATCGTTTCTTTAAGTTGAGTAACTTCGTCGACTCCTTCCATCCGAGCAGACTGAACATTTTGGTCTTTTTCGTAATTTTGAGTTTCTAATTCTTCACGGAGTGCTTGGACACTTTCACTCAAGTGTCGTATGTCCATTTGGGACTGACGAAGTTCGTCTTGTATGTTTTCGGAATCGAGTTCTTTCTCCATGATGACCTGATGTTACCCCATTGGATAAGGATGTTTCTAGTCCAGATTATGACTTGCTTTAAGGATTTATATGGCAATAATGACACTCAATGATTGTATATTGAGTAGCTGATCAACGCCCTAGTTAAAATTGGGAAAGGGTGGAGTTCTCATCAGCTAATGTCTTTAAAAATTTCTATCCAATCAGAAAGTTTCCAGTCTCCCATGCGATATCTCTCAAGGATTCTATTTTTGTCATCTACCAATATTTTTGTTGACCTGGTTAGTCCAGTGATTGAATTTAAGGTGTTGGTATCAGTTGGTAGAGCATAGATCCACTCGGGTTTTGGAGGTGCCATGCCCTTCAGTTGGTCGATTGTATAACCCGGGTTCATTCCAACTATGTAAACATTGGCTACCGTGGAAAGCTCCCCTTCGGCTTTGGCCAGTTTCCGTAACTCGGAAACACAAGTACCTCAATTGGGAGAGATAAATAGTAAAAATTCAGGTCGGTTATCCGCTAATAATTGGTCTGAAGTAATTTTTCCAGTTGAAGTCGTCAGCTCAAAATAGGGCAGTGTTTCTGTGGAAGACTGTCCCTGCAGATTGTCTTTTGGGGTTTTAGTATCAGATTCATTTTCACTGGTGCATGCGGCACATAGTAGGCTAACTATTATGGCCAATAGAACGAATTTGTTCATTTATTTATTCCACCGTTACAGATTTTGCTAAGTTCCTAGGCTGATCCACATCGCAACCTCTTCTAACAGCAAAATAATAAGAAATTAACTGCATAGGAATAGAGGCCACAATCGGTGACAAGGAATCGGAGACATCCGGAATTCTTATAACGTGGTCAACTTTTTGTTCGATTTCAGTGTCTGATTCTGATGCAACGGCTATGACAATGGCGCCTCGGCTTTTTGCCTCATTGATAGTGTTCATCATTTTTTCGTAGAGCTCATCTTTTGGCACTAAAGCTACCACCGGCATACTTTCGTCTATAAGAGATATGGGCCCGTGTTTCATTTCGCCAGCGGGATATCCTTCTGCATGTATGTAGCTTACTTCTTTTAATTTGAGAGCACCTTCCAAAGCTATAGGATAGTTATATCCTCTGCCTAAGAACAAAAAATCTGAACTTGAATGATAGAGGGTTGCAAGTTCTTCGTATTGACCTTGGTTCGCTAAAACCGTTCCTATCATTTCGGGTAGGCGGAAAAGCTCTTCGATAAGCTTTGCTGCTTCTTTTCCGTTAATTTTTTCTCGTTGTACCCCAAGGTAAATGGCGAGGGCATAGAGCGTCACTAATGAGCATGTAAAGGTTTTAGTGGCTGCTACCCCAATCTCTAATCCAGCTCTAATCTGAAGAGTTTGATCAGCGATGCGAGATGCCTGAGTATTTGAATAATTGCATAGAGTTATTTGGCTAATATTTTTCTTTTTAGCTTCTTCCATTGCCGCCAAAGTGTCGGCTGTTTCCCCTGACTGGCTTATCGATATAAAAAGGGAGTTTTCGTCTAAAAGTGGTTCCCTGTACCGAAATTCAGAGGAGTTGTCCCATTCAGATGGTATGCCGGCAATTCTTTCCATCCAAAGACGGGCAAGCATTGCGGCGTGCAAGCTAGTCCCCATCCCGGTGAGCGTTACTTTTGATATTTTATTGATGTCATCGGCGGTGAGATTTAAGTCTTCCAAACTAAAGAGACCTTCTTCAGATGAAAGTCGTCCCATCAAAGAAGCTATTATTGCGTCTGGTTGTTCGCAGATCTCTTTGAGCATGAAATGTCGGTAGTCGCCCTTGGCTAGAGAAATAGGGTCGTTTGGAACGAAAGTTTTCTCCTTTTTTATAGGATTACCATCCTGATCTTTGAATTGAACCGAATTGGGGTGTAGAACGGCAAGTTCTCCTGGTAACAAATGTGAGATTGTATTTGTGTAACCCAGTATCGCTGGAATGTCACTGGCCACTAGCATCTCATTATCTCCATATCCAATGAGCACTCCACCAGCGTTACCAGTACGAAACGCCACGATTTTGTCTGGTTGGTCATTACACATAACTACAACAGCGTTGGCGCCTTTAATTCTGGCAGCGCTTTTTTCTGCTGCTTCTTCAAAGCCGGCCCCATCGTTCATATAATGTTCTATTAAATGAGGGATAGTTTCAGTATCCGTGTCAGAATTGAATAAATGACCTTCGTTCGTGAGTTCCTGCTTCAGATCTAAATAATTTTCTACAATTCCGTTGTGAACAACAGATAAATTGCCATAAGTGTCGCTCTGCGGATGAGCGTTTATTGTGTTTGCTTCACCGTGTGTTGCCCATCTGGTATGCCCAATACCCGATAGACCCGTTGCTTTTGATGTTTCGGTAAGTTTTTTGAGCTCGTTTAATTTTCCGGCCGCCCTATATGTGGTGTGGGTCTTGTTTTTATTGAACACTGAAATACCAGCGCTGTCGTAACCCCTGTATTCGAGTCTTGATAGCCCTTCTAACAAAATGGGTAAGGCTTCAGATTGGCCAGTGTATCCAATGATTCCACACATCAGTTATTTATTATGATCCTTTTTTAAGCTATACACACCACGGTAAGTTTCAGGCAATAAGACTGAAACTCTTTCCATTATTAAGTCAGTCATAGATTTTAAAATAGGACTGTCTATTGGTCCATCTATTTTGGGTAGAGAAAATGGGCTGCCTATATTGACTTTAATGTCCCCAGTCGGATTAACAACCCTTAGGACATTTCCTATGTGTTCTGTTCCTGTGATTCCAACAGGTAAAATAGTTGCATCAGACATCTGAACTAACCTGGCCACGCCAGATTTAGCCCTTATCATCGAACCCCTGCTTCTTGTGCCTTCAGGAAATATTAGGATAACCCCATCCTCACGGAGCTGATTAAGAGCCCATTTAAACGATGCTACATCAATACGATCTCTATGTAGAGGATAGGCACCATACCATCTTAATAAACCACTGATAAACGGACCTGCAAATAGACTGCTTTTCGCCAGGAATTTCAATCTCCTAGATACTGAAACAGCCACAATGGACGGATCTATATTGCTGAGGTGGTTTGAGACCACTATTAATGGACCCACTGGAGGTACGTTTTCTCGGCCGGACACCTCATAATTAGAAAAACAATTCAAGGTTACTTTTTGAAGGAAATTACAAGTAGAGTAGAGCATTAAATTTTCGACTTGCAAAGATCGGTTATATAACTGACTACTTCGCGTAGAGTCATTGAAGATGTTTCAATCACTATGTAGAAATCATGAATCTTTAATGGAGAATCATCTCGCTCTCTGTCGATTCTATCTCTGTTTTCAAGATCCATTTTTATCTGTTCCAATGACAGCTTGTTTTCAGTACCTGCCCGTTCCCTATAGCGTCGCTCTGCTCTTACTTCGACACTTGCATCTAAGTATAACCGGACATCTGCCGCTGGCAGCACCACACTACCTATGTCACGTCCGACCATTACTATTGGGCCACGGTCTGCGATACTTCTTTGTTGGTTCACAAGTTCTTTCCTGACAGCAGGTATTTTTGAGATAGTAGATACAGTTCTGTCTATTTCTGGGGTTCTCAAAGTATCTGTTTTGTCGATCCCGTCTATGAATATTCTTTCAGAGTGTGGTGAATCGTCTAACTCAATCGAGGTTTCTCTTACGACCTCTATAATTTTGGAATTATTTTCTGGTGATATCCCTAAATCGAGAATGATTCTAGTTGCAGCTCTGTACATAATTCCTGTGTCTAGGAATTTCCATTTCAAGTCTCGGCTAACAGCTCTGCCCACAGCTGTTTTGCCTGAGGCCACTGGTCCATCTATTGCCACTTGAGATTTCAACACTTCATGTTCTGCTTTTGAATAACTGCCCATTCTATATGTCAAAGTAGGATTTTATCGTTGATTTGAAGTTAGGATCATAAGAATATACCGAACCTTCCTTTGCCCTCTCTTCTCTCGACACTATTATTTCCTTTGCAACGATGTCTATTTTCTCTGATATTGCACCTTGATCTTGGAGTTCTTGATATGACTTATTGCTCAGTCCTAGGTAATTTTTCAAAATAGTTTCGTTGTGCTGACCAAAGGAAGGGGGCGGCTTCATGTTACCTTGAGTAGGTTTAGACATTTTCCAGGGTTTACCTGGGTAGGGAAGTTTTGGGATTTGGCTTTGAGGTTGATGCGGCACTATTTCAAAAAAGTTTCGTTCAAACAAATGTTGATTGAATAAAAGTTCTTTGCCATTTAAAACAGCTCCCGCACTTACTCCTCGTCCCTGTAGTATCTCCATTAATTCTAAATTATCCCATTCCATCGTTTTGATAGAGATTAATTCATCCAATTCCTTTCGGTTTACGATTCGAGACTCATTTGAATCAAATTTAGTATTGGTAACGATTTCTGGGAACAATAAATTAACTAGTGAATTCCATTCTTTCTCTGACTGAGTGGCAATTGTTATCCATTTGTCTCTGCCTTTGCACGGATAGCATCCGTGGGGAGATATTTCCGGATGAGAGTTACCTATTCTTTTAGTGACATTTTTGTTAGCTGTATAGTCAAGTATTATTTCCGGTATTGTGGATGTGACACATTCTGACTGAGAAACCTCAATAAACTGCCCCTCTCCTGTTTTTGAACGGTGGATTATTGCTGCCATAAGGGCAAAGACCGTATGTTCTGCTGCTGTATAGTCGGGATAAGGGATCTCTGGCTGAGCTGGAGGACCATCTTCGTACCCTGTCGCGGATGATAGACCAGATGCTGCTTCGGTTCCAAATCCTATTGCCCCGAAACTAGACCAAGGCCCTGAGTGCCCATACCCGGTTGATGAGACCACGATTATGTCAGGTTTTATTTTTTTGAGATTGTCATATTCCAAACCAAATTTCTTCATTACTCTTGGGGTGAAATTACATGCAAAAACGTCACTTATGCTTATAAGATCATAAAGTTGATCTAATGCATTGTTGTTATCTAATTCGAGGGCAAGGCCTAATTTGTTTCTGTTTTGTTCATTGAAATTTATCGCCCGATTCCAATAGTCTCCATCCAATCTTTCATCGTAAAAATCAGAGAGCCTATATGCATCGGGTCTTTTCGCAGATTCTAGCCTAATGGTCTCTGCGCCCATATCTGACATCAGCTTTGTAGCGTAAGGTATCGCTATAAGTTGACTTAACTCCACAACACGTATACCGCTTAGGATTCCGTTATTGCCCATCATTAGACCCCGTGTCTGCTGGATATTCAGTAGATAGTTTAATTTTTTTTATAAGGATCTCGTCATTGTGTTGGCCTAATTTGGGTGCTGAGGTGCGTATTTCCCAGGGGGTTTTTGATAAGTGGAAAGGCCTTCCAGGAAATTGAGTTTCACTGCTGATATTTCCTTCTAATTTTTGAAAGTAGCCATCGTGTTGATACTGGGGGTTTTCTAATAGGTCTGCGGCGTCTTGTACTAAACCATATACCAACTCCCGATGAGAATGAGCACCGTAGAAAAGCTCCTGTTTTCCTTTGACCCTAAAGGCACTCCGGACTAATTCCTCAAATTCTTGGGCATTCTCCCTACGGCCTTCAGGAGTTGTAAATTTTGGGTTATATAGTTCTTCGCATTCCAATAAATCTGCCGTTTTACTCCAGTCAGTGGACCCAAATGTTATCGGAACAACATATCCATCCCTAACCTCTATCGGGGTTCTTGGGATCTCCCCATTCATCGGACTCTGGCGCGTTCTAACAACTCCAGACGTGGCATAGCTGGTGGTTGCATCCCGGACCGATGCGGAAATGCTTTCCTGGATCGAAATGTCTATTTCTTCGCCACTACCAGATGTAAGTGTCTTGTAGTAAGCCATCAAAGCGGCTGAAGCCGCATTAGTACCAGCCTTGAACTGCGCTTGTCGCAATGCATGTTTAATTGGGGCTTTATCAGTTGAACCAAAGATGTACATTAGCCCACCTAGCGCATAAAAAATTAAGTCGTTGGCTTTGAAATCACGGTAAGGTCCTGTTTGACCAAAATTGCTTATAGAAACAACCACTAAATTTGGGTTTAGATGTCTTAATTTCTCTTTTGTTAACCCAAAGGAATTTAGAACACCGGGTCTGAAATTTTCAACTAGAATGTCAGTATCCATGGCCAATTGTTCTACGGCATTTCTACCAAATTCAGATTTTAGGTCAATCTCGAGACTCTTTTTATTTGTGTTCAAATATTTGAATAACAAACCAGTTTGAGGGCTTTGTCTAGCTTCTTCAAAGGGGGGTAGGTGTCTACATGGATCTCCAGTGGTTGGGCGTTCTATTTTGATAACATCGGCTCCATAGTCGCCCAATAATTTGGTGCAATATGGTCCAGATACGTAATGGGTAAAATCTAGAACTTTTACATCTTTTAGAGCTTTGGAATTCAACTGAACATCCTATTTTCATGTAAACGACTCAGTGGCATTATAAACTTAAGGCCTTTTCGGTTGAGGTGATTCTATTAACTACATATAATCACCAATACAAAACGATTCAATTGGCAGGGGGTATGTAAGTAATATGAACGATCAAGTTGTGTTTTGGGCTCCAGACGATTCTGGATTGCAAATTTTAAAGGACGCTATGCCGGCTGGGGTAGATATAGATTGGGTTGATTCTTCGATGTCTTTAGAAGAGTCCGCTGAAGCCTTGAAAAATACAAAGGCTGTTATTTTGGGGGGTGCGCTTGCTTTTGAAGTTGAACTAGCTGCCAAATGTCCAGAACTCCGTTTAATTCAAACAACCAGTGCCGGGACAAACCAGCTTGATAAAACAGCTCTTGGGGAACTGGGGGTCAAAGTTTCCAATAACGGGGGTGGAAACGCTGTTGCCGTAGCTGAACATACCATAGCCTTGATGATTGGAGTTTACAGAAAATTGCAATTGCAATTTAAGAGTGTCCAAGATGGTAAGTGGATGTCGGATATTAGAAGTGCCTGGTATTCTCAGGCACATGAATTAACAGGTAAGACAGTTGGTATTATAGGGGTAGGTCGAATAGGCTCTAGGGTGGCAAAAAGGTTGCAGGGATGGGAGTGTGAACTCATTTACCATGACATAGTCGATCCTGAATCTGATTTGGTAGATGAATTGGGAATGAAAAAGGTAGGATTCGATGAATTATTGCAAGAGTCGGACATAATTACACTTCATGTACCGCTAAACAGAAACACGACAGGAATGATAAGTGATCGGGAATTCGATTTGATGAAACCCACGGCAGTTTTGATTAATGCCTGCAGAGGCCCCGTGGTTGATGAGGACGCCTTTATACGAGCTATTGAGGAAGAAAAAATCATGGCGGCTGGTGTAGATGTGTTGGAAGTGGAGCCCACGCCTGAGGACAATCCACTTATTGAGATGGATAACGTTTTGATTACTCCGCATTTGGCAGCTTTCACTCAAGAAGCAGGGGAAAAAAGTAGGGCTTTTGCTGCATACAACACCGCTAGAGTTGTAAACGGTGAAGAGCCGGAGTCTGTTGTTTTACCCGACGATTAGATCAACGACTATTGACTCGGTGTATCAATGTTAAAGGAGACTGGTTCAAGATTGTCTCCTTTTCCTTCTCGTTGAGACCTGAACCTATTGCTACTTTCTCTGCATATTCTTGAGTCATCAGATCATCAGGTTCGTGAGCGTCGGAATCTAAAATCAATGTGGCGCCGGTTTTACGTGCTATGTTTGCAACGTGGCCATTGGCAAGTCCGTGCCCCTTCCTGCCTGATATTTCTAAGAAAACTCCGTTTTCTGCAGCCAATGATGCCTCATCCAAAGTGATCAACCCCGGGTGGGCAAGGATATCAACATATTGGGAAGACACGGCAGCTAAATTAGTACCAGATACCACTGGTTCCATTATGGTTTCCCCATGTACATTCACAACTTGGGCGCCTAAAGCACGTGCATCTTTCGCTAGCAGATCTATATCTTCGATAGGTGTGTGAGTTATTTCGACACCGGTAAATACCTTAATGTCCCATCTTTTTTCGGCCATTTCACAATCTTTTTTGAGAGTAGATAAAACATATTCAAGATTGCCCGGGCCAACGTGGTCTGTAATTGCCATTGTTTGGTAACCAACTACAATAGCTCTTCTTATAAGTTCAATTGGAGAAAGTACTCCGTCACTTAAAAATGTGTGAGTATGAAAGTCATACATAGATTAACTGCCTGATATAACCTTGGATAATTTTTCCATAGCATTTTTCGTTGATCCAATAAAGGGTTCTCCGGCATGGTCAGGATGAGTTATCTTAATTGAAACGAAGGTAGGCCCCTTTTGATTTAGTACCTCTGGCAGTTCACTAACCAACGTTTCAAGGTCTTCGAATTCATAGGAATTTTTGTAGCCAGCATCTCCCGCCATGGCAGATAAATTGAATTTACCATTCCCTGGTATAGGTTGTCCTCCCGTGGTCCAATATGCGCCGTCTTCGAACACAAAATGTACGAAGTTATCGGGCTCCATACCGGCGACTGTAACTAAAGAACCAAGATTCATTAATAAACTACCATCCCCATCCAAAACAATAATCTTTTTTTGTGGTTGAGACAGAGCAAGGCCCAATGCGACAGAAGAGGCTTTTCCCATGGCTCCGAATATAGGCAAATCCAGATCTTTATTATCTGATACTGTTTCCCAGTATCTGTTAGCCGTCATGGTAGCTACGACTATCTCTCCGTCTCTTATGCTGTTAATAGCATTTACTGCCGCTATTGCCGAAATCATGATATTTCCTTATTTTCGCTTGTTCGCAGGCATTTTATATTTGCATGTCCGAGTAATACAACAAATTTAAGTGGTTGGCCCTTCGTATTGCATTTCCTTTGGGAGTTGACTGGTAACACCAAGAGAATTCAAAACTTTTTGTGCTGTGAATTCAGCCGATTCAGCCAGTGTGTTTATAGGTAAATAATAAGGTGGGTCTGGAGGCAAAATAGTTACCCCAAAGGTGGCTAAATCTTTCATGTTGCCGAGATGGATTGCATTTAAAGGAGATTCTCTTGGGACAACTACCAACGGTCGTCTTTCTTTTAGGCAAACGTCTGCTGCCCTTCTAATCAGGTTGTCAGATAAACCCTTTGATACTGCAGATATTGTGGCCATACTGGAAGGGACTATAACCATGCCGTTAGTAGGATATGTTCCGCTGGCTATCGGTGCTTTGAAATCTCCAATGGCAAAATGCTCGAAATTATCATTATATGACCATTCTTCTATGCTTTCGCCGTACGACATGTTCATTTCATGCTGCCAAACCATTCTGGCTGGATTTGACGCGACAAGTGATACCCTTACCTTGTGATTCAATAGAGCCTCAATAGTTTTAGCGGCCAAAAGTGATCCACTAGCTCCAGATATCCCTACGACAATTCGCATTATATTTGTCCCATTTTTAAATCATTAATGATCCAATTGTACCTAACAACATCGAACATGATACAAGGGCGTTGATTCGCATGAAACTCATTCCCATTTTGGACAGATCGTCAGGTTTCACCAACTTGTATTTGTAAACTAAAAACGCGGCAGATAATCCACAGCCGAAAAAGTAGAAAATTCCGAGCCCCATCCATATTCCTAATATGACTAAACAAATCACTGCCATAAGATCCATGGATTGAGCGATTTTGAAAGCTGAAGGGATACCAAAACGAGTAGCAACTGAATGCAAATTTTCTCTTTTTTGAAATGCGACATCCTGTGAGTGATAAATGATGTCAAAGCTACCGGCCCACAAAGCGACTGAAGCTGAAAGAAGAACTGGTTGCCAGTCCAATTTTCCAACCATGCCAATCCAAGCCGCAGATGGAGCTATAGCTAGCGCCCATCCGAGTAGTAAGTTGGCTGCCCAAGTGAACCTTTTCGTAAGCGGATAAGCAATTAAATACAACAAAGCCAATGGAGCCAATATTAACGCTAGAGTATTAAGCATATAAGCGCATGCTATAAATATTAGGGAGGCTAGGATGCCTGGTATTAATAGGTCAGCAACAGAAAGAATTCCTTGGGGTAAATGTCGCTGTGCTGCGCGTGGGTTTTTGGAGTCTATATTTCTATCTATAATTCGATTGGCAATCATGCCCACTGTTCTTGCAGAAACCATTGCCAAAGTTATCCAAATAAATTTGTCTAAACTCGGGATATCTTGAATTGCTAACAGCATTCCGATGTATGCAAAAGGAAGAGCAAAAATCGATTCCTGAAATTTGATCGCATCGAAAAAATTGGGTATTTTGGTCCAAATGGATTTATGGGACATGACTATCAGAAACCGTATTCTGCCCACCGATTGGTTACTTGGAATTTCATCTCTTCAGACATTATCACGTCGGGTGGCCAAATTCTTTTCCTTCCATCCATTTCATTTTTTTTGGTGGCGTCAATTCCAAGCTTACTTCCGTATTTTGGAGTCGGGCTTGAGTGATCTAGGTCGTCAACAGGTCCTTCCGTAATGACGAGGTCTGTGTCAGGATTTATATTACTACTAACTCGCCAGGCCACCTCTGATAAATCTTGAACATTAACGTTGTCATCCACAATTATGATGCCTTTAGCCAGCATCATTAAACCAAGGCCCCAAATGGCATTCATTACTTTTCTTGTGTGGCCAGGGTATTCTTTTTTCATTGAGACGATTACCAAATTATGAAAAACTCCTTCTGCTGGCATATTTATATCCACGATTTCCGGCAAAGTTAATTGTAGTGCTGGAAGCATTAATCTCTCTACGGCTTTACCCATAAAAAAATCTTCCGACGGTGGTCGACCCACTACTGTGGCTGGGTAGATTGGGTCCTTTTTATGCGTGATGGCGGTTAAATGAAATACTGGATAATCATCCTCCAATGAGTAATAGCCTGTATGGTCTCCAAATGGACCCTCCTCTCTGAGTTCACCTGGAATCACATAACCTTCCAGAACCATCTCTGAATTAGCTGGAACTTCTAGGTCGATACTTTTGCATTTCACCATTTGTACAGCGGAGTTACTAACGACTCCCGACACCGCGATTTCGTCCATATCTGGAGGGAGAGGTAATGCTCCAGTCCACATGGTGGTAGGATCTGCCCCCAATGCGACTGCCACTTCCATTTTCTCTAGTTTTTGCAATTCTCCTGATCTGTAGTGACTTGCCCCGACCTTATGGGATTGCCAGTGCATACCTGCAGTGTGTGAGTCATATACTTGCATCCTATATGTGCCAACGTTGCGTTTACCAGTGGCGGGATCTCTGGAAATGACCAAAGGTAGAGTGATATATCGACCTCCGTCATCCGGCCAGCATTTCAGGTGGGGTAAAAAATTTAAATCTGCTTCCGAACCCATTTTCACGACTTCTTGACATGGTCCTGAAGAAACCGTTTTCGGCTGAGTTTTAGCAAGCCCGGCCATATCTTTGAGAGTTTTTAATTTATCAAATAGTGATTCTGGGGGAGTTTTCACTATACCGAGAATGTCCCTAACTTTTTGGGTTAAGTCATCGGTGCTTTCTACTCCTAGCGCCCAAGCCATTCTTTGGTGTGTACCAAATATATTCGTCACTATAGGTATTGAGAAACCTTCCACGTTTCGGAAGTAAAGAGCCGGCCCTCCAGATTTCACAGATCTGTCGGTGATTTCAGTTATTTCAAGATCTCTGCTTACGGGAGCATCAATATAATGAACTTCATTTTTAGATTCTAAAAATTTTATGAATTCTCTTAGGTTTCGATAACCCATATTGCTATTATCCAGTCCTTTTTTTGCGTAATTCGGTCGAAGATAAATCTATCCTAAATTGGTCTTCCGGTATTTCTGTGAACATAGATGTAAACCTTTGAGGTATATGCACATCTGATACCGTTTTGAATTGACTGTCTTGAAGTCGCCCGGCAACAAGGAAGTCACATCCATTATCTTGTATTTTTGTTAGGGATTCGCACATTCTGTCAACACTGTTTTTATAGTATTTTGGATCTATAAGTCTTACTGCGGTGTCATTTCCAATTATGAAAGTAGAATTTTTGAAGATTTCAGATTTTTCAGAGAACAAAGGGGCACTGGTAAGAAACACAGTTTCTTTTTGATTAAATTGAGATATTCGGCGGCTTACCTCTTCAGAATTTAAAGGAGCTTTATCTACATTGGTGACCGAAATTTCAAAAACAGTCGGGGAATTCAAAATTTTTGACGCGAGTTCAGCTAAGGCTATGTGTCCTTGATGTATGGGGTTAAATGAGCCAGATAGAATGCCTCCGTTGAATCCTTTATCTAATTCAACCAAATTGGGACCTCTTATTGAGATAGACTTAATATGACTGTTGATTAAGGCATCTAAGTCCGAGGTGAATTCAGTCTGATCAATTTTGGAAGACTCAGATGCAGCTAAATCTACCTCTAGTCCACTCGTACCCAAAGTTTTTTCTTCTACGGACTTTATTATGAGTGTACTAATAAGCTCTTCCTCTTCAGATCTAGTCCTTGTCCCTTTATTAATTGATACATGTTGTACGTATTTCAGCTTGGGGCTCCAGATCGCTATGAAGGCTTGATTTTCTCCTTTTCTCTCACGGTTCGTGGATATCGCTCCAGTGCAAGATACACCGAGAACTTCAGAAAAATCATTGTGATATTTCACACCTTTGAAATAAGCAGACTTCGCCATTAAAAGAGCAGTTGATTTTGAAACGTACTGTTCGGGTACTTCTCCAATATATTGGTTTAAAGACTCGTTAGAATACGGGATAGCGGCCTCTAAAAGAGTCTTAGATGCTCCAGGGACACTCAATAACCAATTGACCGATTGTGACCCTACACCAGACACAGCTATGACCAACATAGTTTTTGAACTATGTATTCTGCTGATTGACTTTTCTAATGTTGAATTCATGTATCCAGTGTACCCAACGTAGTAGAAGTAATGTGCGAACAGTTATCTTTAAATATTACGCTGATTCCGGTGATATTTACCACTTGAAATACTGAGAAAACGGGCTGTAAAGGAGGAGCCAATTGTTAGGTTATAGGAGGTTAACCATCCTGTCACGCAATACAATTCGGACAGCCGAAAGCAAAAGAGCACTTACCAATATAAAGGATATGGATGACCAATCAACACCGGCACTTGGTTGACAACATTGGATTACCAATCCGAGAGATGTACCAGCTGCAGGAGGATGCTCTGTATTAGTTACTACCATTACAAAAATTCCGATGCCAACAGACAGAGCAGCTGCGATATCAAGGAGATAGCGCTTTTCTATAACGATTTCCACTAAGAGTGGAGATTGCAGTAGCAGGGCTATGATTGTTCCCACCAAGGCAGCCAAAAGGTGACCGCCGATAACCTTCCGAGGTGTGGCTGCCACACTATTGGGTACCACAAATATTGTAAAGGCCGAGGATGCTATTCCCACTACTATGGCCGTCTTCAAAGTGTCCCCAATGAGAAGCAAGAGAATTAAGAATGCTGAAGCAAGACAACATTGCAAGAAATAATGATTCCATCGGGAATGAATATATTGGTCTATAAAATGCGGTAAAAAGCCATGAGGTGTCGGCAAGTGAGGCAAATGAGGTAAATGAATATCAGGATGTGGTAGGTGAAAGCTTTTAGGTGCCCTCAATTTTATTAACTCCTGATATTTCTGAAAAAATGTCGATTAAGAATAAAATTGCCTAGAAGTTCTAAACAAGCAAAATTTAGCTACATTTATCGGCAACTTATAAAGAATTAGCTTCCTGTGAAGCCAAGTTGTGACTGACTGGTATAATTAGAGGCTAGTTTCCAACCTCAACCAAGAGTTTCATTATCGACCGTACACCCCGCATAGAATAATTAAATGAATACTAGGTTCAATAAACGCGTCGGCAACATTTTTGTTAATAAGCCAAGGCGTTCTGAAATATCTCCTGTCACTTTTAATGTCGACGAGAGAAGTATGAATGCTCGTACCTTTTCATCTCCGCTTATTTTAGTTGGTGTGTTTCTAGTATTGATATTAATTGGGTCTGCTGTTCTTTCTGCACCATTCGCTCACCATGGAGATGGATGGGGTGATCCAGTCCTGTCAGTGTTTACAGCCACCTCTGCGGTTACTGTGACTGGGCTAGTGGTGGTAGACACAGGAACACATTGGACGTCCACTGGGCAGGCGATCATATTGGTGCTTATGTTTGTCGGTGGCCTGGGATTTATGACGTTGGCTGCATTTCTATTGGCCGTCTTAGGACAGAGAGTTTCGATGGCTCAGAGATTACTTATCAGGGAGACCTTGGGCAGTCAAAATATGGGTGGAATTCAGCGGTTGAGTGTGACAATTGTTGTGGTTGCTATAGCAATCCAGATATTAGGTTTCTTTGCTTTATTCGCCAGATTTCTATTTTTAGAATCTCCTGGTGAGGCAGCTTGGCAAGCAATTTTCCATGCAGTATCAGGTTTTAATAATGCGGGGTTTATTATTTTGAATCATGCGGATGGCCTAAATGCATTCAGGGAAGATTACGTAATTTTAAGTGTGATTGGGTGGTTGATAATTCTTGGTTCTTTAAGCTTTTGGGTTGTTGCTGATCTAGCCACCAAAAATTCATTTAGGACTTTTTCATTAGTAAGTAAAATAGTTCTTTTGATGACGGTGAGTTTGATAATTATAGGGGCTCTCTTTTTCTTTTTTGCTGAAAGCAACAATTCTGAAACTATTGGTGATTTGCCTATAAATTCTCAGATAGGTGTTTCTATTTTTGAAGGGATAAGTGGCAGAACCGCTGGTTTTTCAACCATTGATTATGGCTATACTCGGCCCGCGACAGACGTGTTTATGTCTCTTTTAATGTTCATTGGTGGAGCTACCGGGTCCGTAGCTGGTGGGATTAAGGTAACAACCTTTTTTATTATCATTCTTAGTGTTGTGGCTTTGATTAGGGAGAGGGCTCATGTCACTGCTTTTGGCAGAGAAATTGCCCCGTCTACGGTACGGAGATCATATGCGGTTACGCTCATTTGCTTGGCTTTTGTTTTCTTATGCACCTTGTTTCTAGCCTTGACTAATAGCCATATACTCGTTCGCGACTTGGCATTTGAATCATTTTCAGCTTTTGGTACAGTGGGTTTAAGCACTGGAGCGACATCAGAATTAAATGGTCTTGGGCGGGTCATAGTAATTATCACTATGTTCGTAGGCAGGGTGGGTCCGATTATAGTTGGACTTAGGATGGTACCCAACAGGGAAGCTAGCCCATATCGATATGCTACAGAACCCGTTACAATTGGCTAGCGCATAAAATGGACAGCAAAGGTTAGTTACATGGCTAATAAACAAGTTGCAGTGATAGGATTAGGGAGGTTTGGCGTGAGTACCACCCGCACCCTTTATAATCTTGGGCACGATGTCCTAGCCATAGATAAGGACGAGGAAAGAGTTCAGTCTGTGCTAGGACAATGTACCTACGCTGTTTCGGCGGAATGCACGAATGAGAGTGCACTCAGAGACTTAGGCATACAAGACTATGATGTTGCAATTATCACCATAGAAACCAATATTGCAGATAGTGTCATGGCCTGTGTGTTACTCAAAACTATCGGTGTGAATACAATAGTGGCTCGTGCTAGGGATTCCTTGCATGCTAACACCTTGAGGCGGATCGGCGTTGATAGAGTTATCCAACCTGAAGAAGAGATGGGAACAAGGCTTGCGCATAGCCTATTTAATGCCAGCGTCGAGGAATATTTAGAGATAACAAATAATTATGGAGTTAGTAGGTATAGGGTTCCAGAAAATTTATCAGGTACCACACTCGAAGAAATTGGTTTCACCAACAGTAGAGATAGCTACGGTATCACCGCTGTGGCCTTGTGCAAAGGAAGAAAAGTAACTTTGAATCCCCCTGTGAACTCAAAGGTAGACTCAGGAGATTTTGTAATCGTTGCGGCACTTGATAGTGACTTGGAGACCTTGGATGATTCAACCGATGATCTCCTGGAACAGACTTAGTTAGATTGCCAATTACGGTTAAGAGAAATTTCTATGATTCTTGCAATAATAACTGGCTCCACTGCTGATGAGTATGTGGCAACAACAGCTTCGCGATTAGCTAAACAAATGAAATCTGAAGTTAATTTACTCTATGTCATTGAAGTGGACAGGAAGCTTCCTATCGACATGGAGGTACCTGCAGAAACCGAGAAAGGTGAGATAGCTTTATCCAAAATCGAAGAAGTAATGAGTAGGTTTAAGGTGAAATCAAAAGGAGAAATACTACAAGCAAGATTTTCAGGGAGTGCTATCCTCAGTCAGTCAGAAAACATTGGAGCCGATACAATAATTTTAGCTCATAGCAAAAATATTTCTGATAACTTGTACGACAACATTTGTGAATACGTGACTGACAATACCAAATGCGATGTAATCATGTGTTCTACAAAGGAATAATAGGTTTTAGGAAATGGCTCAAACGCAGGAAGATAAGGCGAATCCTTCTATACAGAGACTAAAAAGAGTAGCTGTCATAGGTTGTGGTTCATACGGATCGCAGATAGCGGTAGAGTTGTCTCTGTCAGGTAACATAGTCATAGTAATTGATAAGAATCCTGATTCATTTTCAGTACTGCCATCGAACTTGGTGGAAAACTCTAGGGTGGTAACATCAATTGGGGACGGAACCAAAGAAGCTTCTCTTAGGAAAGCAGGAGTACAGGATGTAGATCTGTTTATAGCTTCTACTAAAATTCCTTCGGTAAATCTTATGAGTGGACAATTGGCACGCCATTTAATGCGCATACCGGAGGTGATCTGCTTAGTTAACGACTCAGAGTTAATTTCACTTTATGATGGACTTGGTATAAAAGTTATTAACCCTGATGCCCTTCTCATGAATGTCATTCGGGAGAGGTTAGATTAATGAGAGGTGGACTTTGTACGTGATAATTGTAGGATGTGGAAGTACAGGAATAAAAGTAGCTGAGTGGCTGATGGCATCCGGGGCAGAAGTAACAATGATTGATAACGATTCAGAAAAACAGAGATTTGTGGATAATTTGTTTGGTTCGATAGTAGTGCTGGGAGATGGAACAGGAGTCGAAATCCAAGAGAAAGCAGGCACTCAGAGAGCTGATCTTTTAATTGCCACTTTGAATTCTGATGAGGACAATATGTTGGCCTGCCAAATCGCTAAACACCATTTTAATGTGGATACGACCTTAGCTCTCAGTGCTAATCCGGATAAGGCTCATTTACTTGGACTTTTAGGGATAGATATAGTTGTGAATTTGGCTGATCTAATTACGGAAGAAATACAAAGTCTTGTTGCCCCAATGCTAGTGGAAGACCTGTGAATTCAATGGTGAAGAAAATAGCTTATCTAGGCCCTCCTGGTACCTACAGCGAACAAGCTGCTGAGCAGTGGAACAATGTAGATGAGCTTTTGCCGCTTGAATCGATACCGGCCGTGGCAAAATCGGTAGAGGATGGCGAATCATTTCAGGGGGTCCTTCCAATAGAAAATAGTATAGAGGGTGGGGTTACCTTCACTTTGGATTTGTTAATTCATGATTCTTTGTTATCTATATGCGGCGAGGTAATAGTACCAATTAATCATTACTTGATGGCCCATGAAGAAATTGATCTTAGCAGTGTGACAACTGTGTACTCTCATCCACAGTCCCTGGGGCAATGCAGGCAATTTCTGTTAAATAATCTGCCTCAGGCCGATTTAGTAGCTTCTTTAAGTAATGCTAAAGCTGTCGAAGAGATGTTGTCTGCGAACCGAGGTGCAGCTGCAATTTCAAGTGAGCGATCGGCTAATTTATATGGGGCCACCGTGCTTAAGAAAAATGTGGAAGATAATCCTAACAATGAAACCAGATTCGTAGTTTTGTCAAATAATGATCATGAAATGACGTCTGACGATAAGACGTCCCTTTGTTTTGAGTTTGATGGCGATAGTCCAGGTATACTTAGTGAGTCTTTGACCGAGTTCGCGTCGCGAAATATTAACCTCGTGAAAATTGAGTCTAGACCCAACAAAAGACGTTTAGGTCGTTATGTTTTCCTCGTCGACATTGATGGGCATAGGAAAACACTAGAAGTGAAAGAGGCATTGGACGCTTTGGCAAGCAAGGTGTCTATGCTGAAAATATTCGGTTCATATCCCAAATGTGAAATATAAATTCACCTTATAAACTAGGTGGATTTCTCGGAGTTTTCAATGTTGGTACTATTGTTTGATTCTGATTCATTTGGTAAATGCGGCTCTGGGTTAATAAATCTAGAGTTGACTTGTTCAATAAGTGGGTCTACTCGGGATTTCATATTTTCCAATGTCGGTGGAACATTTTCTCGGACGGCTTCCAAGGTAGGACCTAATCTGTCTACTACCAAGTCTGAAAGTTGTTCTGCCTTTTCCCTCCAATAGTCACTTTTCTCCATAAGTTCTGACCTTGTTTCAGAACCGGGTTTAGGAGCCATAAGTATTCCTGCAACTGCCCCTATGATTGCTCCTAGTATAAGACCACTTGAAAACCCACCGCCGTTATCTTTAGACATTAGTCGTCTCCTTTTCCGTGTTTTTTTCTCGGAATTCCACCAACTAAACTGAGCAGTTTTATGAAACCACCGAAAAAGCCTGTATTTCCAGAAAATGTGCCCGTTATAGTATCTGTAATATTTTCCATGTTTTCTGAATTTCTAGCTAACGAATTTAGTAATCGATTAATTTTTCTAATAGTTAGAATTAAGAAAACACAAATCAAAGGAAGACATACAATGAATGCCATGTCCCGTATTAGTCCGACTACGTTATAAATATTTGATTCCATAACAATGTTTCAATCCTAGCATAATAAAAAAACACTCAACAAATATTGCTGAGTGTTTTTTCCCTTTTGCGTCAACCCTAGTTTTAGGGCTTAATCAACATTCGCAGCGAACCTTCGGAATCTTTTCTTTGGGTCACTATGTCATGGCTGTTTTTTTCTGCCCAGACTATTAAGTCATAGGTGTTAAGCACGTCGGGGATAATTACTTCAACAAATGAAGATGTATCTTCGCTTATTTGTTTACTAAGTGCAGCTATTATGCCTGCACAAGTCTTTCCCGTGCCGTCTATGATGATCCAATCCGATCCATTATTTTCCGTCGCCCCATTTCCACCATATACATTTATCTCACCCGTTTGGCGTAAGTCCAGTTGCTTTTTGAAATCAGCGACTGATTCCCAGTGAACTCTGGAGTCGCGGTCACCTTTTTGGCAAACAGCGCCTCGGACTCCGACTATATCAGGGTTGACCCTTGAGAGCTCGTCTAGATCACTCATCTTAAGGTGGCCGGAAAGGGCAGTACTCATCCCAAGTTCCTTACCTTCGAGAACCATTTCCTTTAGACGTTCTTCTGGCACGAAGTCAAAAAGGTTGCGTCCGTCTTTTACTAGAGTGTCAATCAAAAATCCGTCACATTGTCCTTCTTTTGCAAGTTTTACCATCAAGTCTGGGTCAATGCCTCCGTCATACAGTAAGTTGTCTGCAAAAAGTGATCCAATTAACTTGGTCTGTGTTCCTGCTAGTGCTTCTTTAGCTGCCAATAATGTTTCCAAGGCGACACTGTATTCGCTGACCATAAACCCTACTTTAACTGAAGTGGCATCTAGAGTTCCGGCAGCATATACAGCCATTGATACGGTACCAATTTGGTCTGGGACAACTCCGAGGGTCACACTCGCGTGGTGAGCACTAGGAACTTCATCTCTGATTTGCTTTACAACGTTTGGATGAGCAGAACCGACCAGGGCTTCTTGGAGGTTTTTCACATCTACTATGTCTGCCCCGCCTTTCAAAGCCTGCTTTGCTTCGTAAAGATCTTGGACACTTACCATTAGAATCATTTGTTGTCTTCCTTGTGTCTGATTTTTTGTACTATTTTTGTGGTTTAGGTGTTTGCTACAGCTGCAATATCGTCTCTAAGCTGTTGTTTTTCATCGTCAGTGAGGTCAGTTAGAGGAGCTCTAACATGCCCTCCTGACATTCCCATTAATTCACCCCAGTATTTACATAATGAGGCTGGTAACGCTCCTCCCATCTTTTGTACAGTGTATTTCCACCATTTGTCTGAAACTTCTTTAATTGGTTTGACTTTTGAATCATAAAAATCATTGTCCAGATCGCCTTGCATTACCTTATCGATGTATTGAACGTAATAGTTAGCGTCTGGGGTATCAAATCTCCAGTCAGAGGTGTTCGCAAACATTACCTGTTGCTCAAACCCTAATTCCTTTCCTTTGTGGAATATCCATTCATCCGGAGTGCTGATGATTGCCTTAGTACCCACTTTCAAGTGGGTGTCCACAGAAAGTTCTGGGTTGAAGCTTGCCTCTTTTACTCCTACTATGTTGGGAATATCACAGACCCGGTCCAAACCATTGGCATCCAGAACTGTTCCAAATTGAGGGGAGTTATAGTACATAATTGCAAGATTTGTATTTTCTGCCAGTTTACTGACCCATTCGATAACTTGATCCTCAGTCCTTGTAGCGAAATAAGGTGCCGCCACTATAAGCAGGTCGAAGCCAGCATGTTCAGAATAGCTGGCCAAATCAAGCATTTCTTTCATAGATGTGTGTGACACGTGGGCACCAATAGCCCAGTCACTTCCTGCCTCGTCACTAACAATGTCATAGACTTTCAATCTTTCCTCTTTAGTCAGTGTCCAGAATTCCCCCATGCCCCAGGTGCATCCGGCACCTTTTGTACCAAGGGCCTTTACGTGTCGAATATCTCGTCTCAAGCCTTCTTCATCTATTTCATCGGCCTCTGTGAAGGGTGTCATTAAGGTAGACCATTGACCACGAAGGTTTTCTCTTGCCCAATCCATTGCTTCGGTTTTGCTGTATTCAGCCATACAAATGAACCTCGATACTGTGAATTTATTAATGCCCTCGCTTCGCAGACATTTCCTACCCTAATGATAGTAATCCGTGACAAGCAGTGTCAACGCAGAAGCTAACTAACAAATATGAGCCGAAAGCCTGTGTACCTGCAGCTCAATCCTTCATTGCTGCCTTGTATTGAGTTCGGAGGCATCGGGTACACAAATTAACTTTCTTCATTTGGCCATTAATTTCAATTGTGGCCTTTTGAATATTTGGACTCCAGGTCCTACGTGTTCGGCGCTTGGAATGGCTAACATTGTTGCCAGTACGGACCTGAGTTTTACAATCTGGAGCTTCACATGTAGCCATTTTTCGCCTTTAGACACTTTCCTTAACGTATTGGTAGCAAGCTATTTGTTTCAGATTTGCAACAGCTGAAATGCTTTAAAATTAGAACAAATCCACATTAAAAAATACCATATCCGTTATTATACTTCCAGCATATTTTTCTTATGGAACTTCATATATGTACTCTAAGGCAACAGCAGCAGATATATTTTGGGGAATGTTTAGTTCCGCTGTCATTTTTTTTAGACGGCATGTAGATGCCATAAATTCACTTAACGTGTTTCCGGTGCCAGATGGTGATACAGGCACTAATATGTACGGGACATTAGAGGGAATTCAATCAAGAATGAGGACAGTAGAATACGCTGACCTACGAGAACTCACAGATCTTCTTTCACAAGCAGCACTGTATGAAGGTAGAGGGAATAGTGGGATCATTTTGTCTCAGATATTTAGAGGCTTGGCTGAATATTTGTCTGTACATACGTCTGAAGTTGATCTTGAAATCATATCGGGAGCCATTGGGAATGCTCGGGTCAAAGCGTTTGATTCTGTTGCTGAACCAACTGAAGGAACAATGCTTACGGTACTCTCAGATGTAGCAAACAGAGCTGATTCTCTTAAGGGGAAAGAGATATCTCTAAAAAACTTATTCAAATTACTTGTAGAAGAAGCACAAAGATCTGTTGATAGGACTCCTGAATTACTTCCGATACTTAAAGACAGTGGCGTGGTAGATTCCGGTGGATATGGGATCGAAGTTATACTCGAAGGGATGGCTATTTTTCTTACCGATACTGATCCTGCAACGGTTCCAATTATGTTACGCAGGCCAGATGGGGATGGTACGGGTGTAGAGAATCTCATATCTGATCACTTTGGATCTGAAGATGAGTTTGGCTATTGCACTCAATTTATATTGGATACTGACCAAGAATCAGAAACAATCGGAACACTTTTTCAAGCTTTGGGAACATCTACAGTAATAATAGGGGAGATGCCTACATATAGGATTCATATCCACGCGACTGATCCAGGAGTAGTCCTGACTAAAGCTGTAGAGTTAGGAAGCATAGCATCAGTTTCAGTGGAAAATATGGAGGTGCAGTCAAAAGAAAGACTGGGATCTTCGGAACGAACAAACAAGGCCTCTAAAATTGACCTTAGAGGGCAGACCGCGCTCATATCCATTGTAAACGGGTCCGGAATTTCAGAGATAACTAGGAATCTAGGTGTAGATCTGGTTATTGATGGTGGGGTTGATATGAATCCCAGTGTGGCAGATATTGTTTCAGCAGTCGAACAAGTGGAGGCCGACTCAATTCTTCTTTTAACTAATGACAAAAATGTTATTCCGGCTGCTGACCAGGCAGCTGAGTTAGTGATTTCAAATATAGTGATTTTACCGACGGAAACGCAGGCAGAAGGGTTGGAATGCATTGTGGATTTTGATCCATACGAATCTGCTTTTAAAAACAAGGAAATGATGGTTAATTTGATACCCCTGATCAAAACCATAACGATATTCAATTCGTCAAGAGCGGTTGAAATGAATGGTCAGAAGGTTGATCACATGCAGCCTATAGCCATGATAAATGGAGAATTATACGGCTACGCTGAAAACGTGGATGACCTTTTTGTAAAGGTGGTGGAGGAAGAGCTGGAGAAAAGTGTAGAACATATAACAGTTTTACTAGGGAATGGCTTAACTAATGAGGATGTTCCAAGGTTAGAAAAACTACTAAAAACCAACCTGCCAGATTTAAGTGAAGACATTATTGAAGTTCATGTGGGTGATCAACCTCATTACGATTACTTGATTTCTGTTTTGCAAAATTAATTCTTTGTGGTGATATGAGTAAGTTGACCAAACATAATGGTAAGAAAGAATCTTTGACCAGAATTCTTACACAAGAATTGGCTTCTGATTTCGATGATTCTACGGTGATCGGCGGAATAGAGGCTTTCGTAATTTCAAATATGCAATGGTTTCCTGGGGAGACCTTAGATCCGCTAAAAAATTATTCCGCTATGGATAAGGAACAAAGAACCTTAGCGGTTTCTGAAGTCATGAAAAATATCGCAAGAGACTTGAATGTTAAATCTCATAGTTCGACTAAAGACTCCATAAGTTTGGCGGACTCGATCGGGGTATTAAAAAAAAATAGTAGAGGCTGGCCGATAAAAAAAATATCAGAGACTCTAGGGATAAAAACTATAAAAGATTTAATTTTTTATTTCCCTGAACGTCATGAAGATTTTGCCAGTGTAAAGGAAATCGCCCATCTCTTGGATGGTGCCACCCAGTCATCGTTAGTTACAGTTAAATCGTTGGAGATTAAGGGAATTCAAAATAGGAAGCGAGTTGAGGTTCTATTTTCAGACTCGACTGGACTAATTAAGGTGACCTTTTTTGGCCAGCCATGGATAGCTACAGATCTCAAAATAGGCCAAAAAGTAATGCTGAGTGGGAAGGTGGAATATGAAAGAGGCAGGCCTGTATATAAAAACCCTATATATGAACGCATCGTCAATGGTGTTACAAGATTGCACACAGGAAGGTTGGTGCCCGTATACGCCCTTTCTCAAGGGATAAATATGAAGCCTCTAAGAAGAGAGATATATCGTTCTCTCAAAGCTACAGTGGATCAATTGGCGGAATATATGCCAGAGAGAATACTTCACAGAACCGGACTTTATTCGTTGCATAAAGCCGTTGCCAGATATCATTATCCTAGAGATATCCAGGATTTTAGTAGAGCTCGTAGAAGAATAGCCTTTGATGAATTGTTTTTGATTCAGCTACTCATGCGCAAGAAAAAACTTGATTGGAAAAATAAAGTTTCCGGAATAGCCTTGAGCAAAAATCAAATGTCACTTGACGATTTTTTTTCTACGTTACCATTTAAGCTTACCTCCGCTCAATCGAGGTGCGTGCGTGAGATTTCCGATGATTTGTCTAGTGGTATACCGATGAGGCGAGTGCTGCAAGGGGATGTAGGTAGCGGTAAGACTTTGGTTGCCTTGGCAGGGATGATACAAGCGGCATCAAATGGATATCAATCTGCCATGATGGTACCAACGGAAGTTTTGTCAGAACAGCATTTTATGACTTTGCAAAATTTTTTCTCTTCTTATTCAAGACCTTTGATAGAAGGGTTACCGAATGTTGTTGAAACTGAGATATCAGGATCTGGACACAAATTGACTATTGCTCTATTAAATGGAAGTTTGCGCAATCGAGAGAAAGCTCTTACCCAAGAGGTTATTCGGTCAGGCCAAGCTGATATTGTTGTTGGTACGCACGCCCTAATCCAAGACTCGGTTGACATTCCTAATTTGGCTTTACTTGTTGTGGATGAACAGCATAGGTTTGGAGTAAATCAGAAGAATGTATTTGATCGCTTAGAACCTAGGCCACATCTTTTATTAATGTCAGCTACCCCGATCCCTAGATCTCTATATTTCACAATGATTGGTGACCTAGACTTGTCAGTCATAGATCAAATGCCTGTTGGAAGAAAACCTGTGCAAACTTATGTTTATGATAAAGATAAACGGGATGAAGTTCATAGGTTCATAAGGAAGGAAATTTTGGCTGGGAGACAGGCTTTTGTTGTTTGTCCTTTGATTGAGGAATCTGAATCCTTACAGTCGAAAGCGGCTATAGAAGAATATGAGACCTTGTCTAGGGATATATTTCCTGAAATGAAAATAGGACTCTTGCACGGCAGAATGAAATTGCCTGAAAAAGAGTTAGTTATGGAACAATTTAGGTCTGGCGATATTCATATACTTGTTGCCACGGCAGTAATAGAGGTAGGAGTGGATATTCCCAACGCAAGTATTATGGTGATAGACGGTGCCGAAAGATTTGGTCTCTCACAGTTGCACCAGTTTAGAGGAAGAGTAGGTAGAGGGGAACATCAAAGCTACTGTATTTTGATGTCGGATAATCCAGGTGCAGACTCAAAAGAACGTATGGACATCCTTCATAAAATAAACGATGGATTTAGATTGGCTGATGAAGATTTAAGGATGCGCGGTGCCGGCGATTTGATAGGCAAAAGACAAAGTGGGGTTCCACTATTTCAAGTTGCGGATCCTTCAGACGCTGACCTTGTGTCGTTAGCTGGCATTGAGGCCGACAAAGTACTGAATTCAGACTATGAATTGTTGTTGGAAGAGCACCAAGAGTTAAAAAAACAGCTCGAAAAATTACTGGCTGACTTCAGTGTAGCATAGGCGGGTCTGCTTTTATTTTGACAGGATTATTTGATTTTAATTTTCAGTCATCATCTGGCGAAGTACGTAAGGTAAAAGCCCTCCGTGTCGGTAATATTCATTTTCAATTTCAGTGTCTATACGAGCGAGGACATTGAATTTAGTCACATTTCCACTTTTTGAAGTGGCTGTTATTTCAATGGTAGATGATGGAGTTACGCTATTTGCGACGCCAAGAAGATCGTATGTTTCCGTACCGTCAAGGCCAAGTGATGTGGCAGATTGGCCGTCTGTGAACACTAATGGCAGAACTCCCATTCCAATCAGATTAGACCTATGTATTCTTTCAAAGCTTTCAGCTATTACTGCTCTCACACCGAGTAGCATAGGTCCTTTGGCTGCCCAATCTCTCGAGCTACCAGTGCCATATTCTTTACCGGCTAGGATTATCAAAGGGACCTCATCGCTCCTATATTTTTCAGAAGCGTCATAGATTCGCATGACTTCTTCGGAAGGTTGGTGAATGGTCCAATCACCCTCCATTTCTGGGGTCAGTCTATTTCTGAGCCTAATATTGGCAAATGTTCCCCGTACCATTACATCATGATTACCTCTTCTGGAACCAAATGAGTTGTATTCTCTGCGCGGTACATCGTTGCCTAGTAAAAATTGTCCAGCTGGGGCGCTTGGGGGAATCGACCCTGCCGGTGAAATATGATCCGTGGTTACAGAATCCTCCAGGTAAACCAGAACTCTCGCATCTGCGATCTCTGAACGTTCTGAAGGGTTTTCGGAAAAGTTGTCAAAATAAGGTGGCTTTTGAATGTATGTTGACTCTTTTTCCCAGCTGAAATTTAAACTGGATGATGTTTCTAATTCTTGCCATTCCTTTGGTCCGTTAACGACTTCATTATATTGCTCCTGAAACATTTCTGGAGTCAAACATGAAGATATTGTATTTGCGATGTCTTCTTGGGAGGGCCATATATCTTTAAGGAAAACCTCGGCACCTGATTTGTCGTGTCCTATTGGGTCTTCTATTAAGTTAACATCCACCCGTCCAGCCAGAGCATAGGCTACAACCAACATCGGGGATGCCAGATAGTTTGCTTTGACTTGAGGGTGCACTCTCCCTTCGAAATTCCTGTTTCCACTTAGCACTGCAGCGACAGTGAGGTCGTTGTCAGAAACTACTTCAGCAACTGGTTGTGGTAATGGCCCGGAATTTCCGATGCAAGTTGTACAGCCGTAACCGACTGTATTGAAACCTAGATAATCTAAGTCTTGGTTTAATCCAGCCGACTCGAGATAGCGAGTCACGACCGTGGAACCGGGTGCAAGGCTCGATTTCACCCAAGGTTTTCGTGCCAGCCCTTTTTGTCTTGCATTTCGTGCCAGCAGGCCGGCACCAACCATGACTGAAGGATTTGATGTGTTTGTACAACTAGTGATGGCTGCTATAGCTACCGCTGCGTCGCCGAACTCTACTTTTTCGTCGTTTATTTCTATAGTGTGAGTTCTTCCTGATGAGTCAGAAAAAGAGTCAGAAAAATTTTCTGAAATGTTTTCTAGAGAGATCTTATCTTGTGGACGTTTAGGGCCCGCCATTGAGGGTATGACTTTGGATATATCAAAATCTAGCTGGGTACTGTATTCAGGTTCGCTTGTCTCATCGTAATAAAAATTATTTTCTTTGGAGTACTCTTCAACTAGGTCAACAACCGATTGCTCACGGCCTGTGTCCTTAAGGTATCTCAAGGTTTGATGGTCTACTGGAAAGAACCCGCAAGTCGCTCCGTATTCAGGAGCCATGTTTGCTATTGTTGCTCGGTCCGCGAGGGTTAATTCTTTGAGTCCTGGCCCGTAAAATTCAACAAACTTTTCAACAACCCCAACAGATCTCAGCATCTCAACGATGGATAAAACTAGATCAGTAGCAGTAGAACCATTTGGCAAAGTACCGGTGAGCTTGACTCCCACTACTTCAGGAACCACCATGTAATAAGGTTGGCCCAGCATAACGGCTTCCGCCTCAATACCTCCGACTCCCCATCCAAGGACACCTAAACCGTTCACCATGGTTGTATGGGAATCGGTTCCTACACATGTGTCAAGGAATGCCAACGGGTTGACTACGTCGTCTTCGCTTAAAACTACTTCTGCAAGATATTCTAGATTTACCTGGTGGACTATACCGGTACCAGGTGGAACTATTTTAAAATTATCAAAGGCATTTTGTGCCCATTTAAGGAGCTGGTATCTTTCCGTGTTTCGGTCAAATTCCATTTCTATATTTAAGTTGAGAGCATTGGGGGTAGAGAAATGATCCACTTGAACTGAATGATCGATTACCATATCTGACCGGACGATCGGATTTATTATGGATGCATCGCCTCCCAGTTCACTCACAGCATCTCTCATCGCTGCTATATCAACTGCTACTGGAACACCTGTGAAGTCCTGAAGTAATACCCTGCCAGGCATGTAAGGGAATTCACTGCTTGGTTTGTTGTTAGGTCTCCATGAGGAGACTAGTTTTATATGATCTTCGGTGGCCGGTCCACCATCAGCATTGCGTATCACGTTTTCAAGTAAAACTCTTATTGAATATGGAGTTTTATCTATGTCCATCAATCCCGCATTTTGGACGGATTTAATGGGGTAGTACGTGTAGTTCCCTGATGGTGTCTGTAGGATCTGTTTTGAGATTAAATCTGAGGAATTAGTATTTCCAGTCATAGGAGTACATCTCCGAAATTGTTAAATTGACGTGAATAGAACCTTAACGGGTTTTACCCTTTTAGGAAAACCTTACCCTCAGACACTGTTATCCATATCAGACATTTATGTAGGGTAATTGGCGCAGTATTTTTTTTGTAAGGCCTTTTAGGCCATGTTGTTTTATCTCTGCTGGCCGAAGTATTCGTAATTTAAGTCTGTAAACTTATCCCAATCTGCTGGGACATCATCCTCAGCGAAGATGGCTGTTACCGGGCAGACAGGCTCGCAGGCCGCGCAATCGATGCACTCTTCCGGGTTGATTAGTAACATGCTGTGTTCTTCCGCTTCATAAATGCAATCGACTGGGCAGACGTCAATGCAAGCTCTATCCAAAACATCGATACATGGTTCAGCAATAATGTAGGTCATTTGATCCTTATATACTCCTTGTGTAAATGAAGGTCCCCTGAAGGGAGCCTCCGGAATTATATATTGTAGGCACCGAATGCTTCAACGGGAAAATATACGTTTGTTGTAAGGTAATCACGTGCCAGGTGCTCAAAGCGTGATATTTCGCGACCTCAGGTCAGTAATTTCTTCTTCAGAATATCCCAGTTCCAGCATAATTTGATCGGTGTGTTCTCCTAAGGCTGGAGAGGCGGATTTGGCTTCAAGGGGGGTCTCACTCATCTGAATCATCGGTCCCGCCATTCTTACCTTTCCAGCAAGGGAATGGTTAACCTCAACCACCATGTCATTAGCAATTACTTGTTCGTCATCGGTTAACTCTTGTATGAACCTCACAGGCCCAGCGGGCACTCCTGCATCATCAAAAATTGCAAGCCACTCTTGGCAGGTTTTAGTTATTAAGATGCTTTTAATCTGTTCAGACAATGATTCAATTGCGTCGATTGAATCAGGATCGTCGGGATCGAAGTCGTCTGAGAATCTTGGGTCTATGACGCCAATAGCGTCAGCAGCTTTTTTTCTTAATCTATTACTTAAACAGGCAATAGCAATGACATCGTTGGATGTTTGGTATGTGGTGTAATAAATCCGGAACGCTGTATTAAAAGGGGAATACACCTGTTGCTGTTCTAGCAAGCTTGTGTAAGGTAGTCCTGCTTCCCGAAGTGCACCTAAGGTTTCCACAAGTTCATCCTTTTCATCTTTTCCATGATCTTCTAATTCCATAAATCCACCTTGAATTAGAAGGGAGGTAGAAAGCAATGTGGTGTCTATCTTTTGCCCTTTGCCGGTTTTTTCCCTGGAAAACAAAGCTGCACTAACACCCCAGGCAATAGCAACCCCTGTGGTGTAGTCAGCGACGGCTGTGGCCGTGACTTGTTGAGGTACTCCGTCAACGACCTTGTTATCGGCTGCCAATAGGCCACTCATAGCCTGCACGATCAAGTCATACCCCGGCCTGTATCCATGAGGCCCTCTTCGACCAAATGCAGTATTGTCGCAATAGATTATTTTCGGATTAATTTGAGATAGTGTTTCATAGTCGATGCCGAGATTTTTTGGTACGTCAGGCCTTGCGTTGATGATCACAACATCTGCATCGGCTACTAGTTTTTGAGCTATTTCTAAACCCTCTGGGCTTTGGAGATCTAAAGGGAGGCTTTTCTTACCGCGATTTAAACCTATGAAAGTTTTACTCTCTTTTGGGATAAATTCAGTGTGAAGTCTCCAGGGCTCTCCTTCCAGAGGTTCAACCTTGATAATTTCAGCCCCCATGTCAGCGAGTAGCATCCCGCCAAACGGTGCAGCTATTATCTGGGTAAACTCAATAATTTTTATTCCATCTAATGGACCTGGCAATTCAATCTCCAGTTATTGCATTCAAATTATCGGACTATAGTATGTGATAATGTTATGAAAAACCATGACCTGATTCTACGAAGTAGAATTTAATAGGAAAAAAATTGACTTCCCGCACAAACTGGCACAAAGAACATCCTGTTGCGTGCACTTGCGCAAAATGCCAAGAGTCTAACCGGATAAAGATAAATGCTTCAGGCAAAATTGGGCGAAACGAAAAATGTCCTTGTGGAAGTGGAATGAAGTATAAGAAGTGTCACGGCCCATAGTCCTGTATAAAGAATTTGCTAAATTGCTTAGTTTGGATTTGGCATAAATTTAAAGACCACTTTTTTAGATAGCGGCTCAAATAACGAGTGAACCGAAATGATCGACGACTATTCTGATGAATACCTGCAAGGAATACTTTCTGAAGTTAATTCGATCGCAGTGGTAGGAGCCAGCCCGAAATCTCACCGTGACAGTTATAAAGTTGTTGAAAGACTGATAGATTACGGATATAGAGTAATACCTGTGAACCCTAATGAGGTTGGCAATGATATTCTGGGACTATCCTTTCACGCTGATTTGAAATCCATAGATGAACCTATAGACATGGTGGATGTTTTTCGTTCTAGCGATGCTATTATGCCTGTCACTAAGGAGGCTATAGAAATAGGAGCCAAAATATTATGGACTCAGTTGGATATTATTAATGAGGAAGCAGCGGCCCTTGCTGAAAGCGCGGGGCTAAAAGTTGTTATGAACCGATGTCCCAAAATGGAATTGGCCAAACCATATTTGGCCCCTGGTGTTTGGAGTATCCGGACGGGTAAAAGGAACTAATTGGTGGTTGAATTATTATGGTAGATGGCGCCAACATATTGCATGTTAAGCAGACTGATGAAGGGGTATTACGCCTCACAATGGACGATCAAAGGACTAGAAATGCCTTGTCAGAGGGTATGATGAAATCTTTGATTGAAGAGATAACAAAAGCTTCTTCTAGTGATTTCATTAGAGTTATTGTTATAGCTTCTAATGGTCCTGTTTTCAGTGCTGGCCACGATTTGAAAAAAATAACTCAAGTTAGAAATCAAAATGACTCTGGACAAGAATATTTTGAAAAATTATTTGATACCTGTTCGTTATTAATGAAATTAATTGTTTCTTGCCCTAAACCTGTAATTGCTGAAGTACCAGGGATAGCTACTGCAGCAGGTTGTCAACTGGTTGCTAGTTGTGACCTCGCGACGGCTTCAGATTCAGCACAATTTGCTACACCAGGTGTAAATATTGGCTTGTTTTGTTCGACCCCTATGGTTGCATTATCTCGAAATGTAAGTAAGAAACATGCGATGGAAATGCTTTTGACTGGAGACATGATTGATGCAGGAAAAGCAAAAGAGATCGGACTTATAAATAGTTACTTTCCGGTAACAGAATTAACCAAAGAGACGATGGTTTTGGCCAACAAAATTGCTAGTAAATCGTCGATGACAATTTCGATTGGTAAGAGTGCTTTTTACGGTCAATCTGATTTAGATTTATCTTCAGCTTATGAATACACTTCCAAAGTTATGGTGGAAAACTTGCTTAAAGAGGATGCTAAGGAAGGTATTGGAGCCTTCATTGAAAAACGACCTCCTACGTGGGGTGATAAATAGGCCTTCGGCATATTCCTTACATTACCCGAGATTATCTTTTGGTTATCTCCAAACTCAACCAAATCACTCGCATAGCCAATAAGCTTTCATTTTGTGTGCCTCTTGCTTTTAAACAGATAATAATATAAAAAACTTAAGACTTAATTAGTAGAGTAAAGGAGAATCCATAATGTCTTTATATATAGTAGTCCATGCGCTGAAAATAGATTCTGAACAGTTTTCGGAGGCTATGGCTGGACCGGACACCATAGAATTTGCAAAAGCGATGTCTTCCGGGCAGACTCCAGCAAAATGTTTGAAAAGTTGGGACCCTATTCCATATGGCAACACAGATACATTCGTGTGTTTATGGGAAGCTAGCAATCCTGAGGATATTTCAACAACATTGGGTGATGAAATGTTATCTATGATTACTTGCGATCCAATGGAGGTAAATGAAATTGACTGGGCTGAAGTAGCGGCTGCGGGCTAGCTTTCCAATCTAGACAATATTGAAGCAAAAATGATCCGGTCCGTAAATTACTCTAAGTGTATTGTTGTATTTGAGGGAGCTTTGTATGTATCACGTAAAAAGAATATTTCAATCAAAACCGGGTAATACTCTGAAGGTGGCGACGTTGGCCTATAAGGCTTCTGAAATTTATCAGAAAGAAGGGCAGAGAGGAGAATTTTCAGTTTATTTCAATGCCAGTACAACACCGGGTGAAAAAGGCAGAGTTGTCCTTCAGTGGACTGAAGATGCCTTAGAGTCACCATTTAGAGGCTCAAATAAATTGCCTTCAGAGGCTGTAAAAATTTACTTGGAAATCTTAAAACTGACTGAAGATACTTGGGTAGAATTTGATGAGTTGTTGACCGAAGATAAGATGGTGCCGGTATAAGGACTCCACTGTTCTTATACGATTACCCTAGTGAAGGTGTATGTACTTGGGTTTGGTAAATATATCCTCGGCTATTTGTTGATTCAATTCTGAGGTTCCGCAAAACCTCTGACAAACTCAAAAAAGCCTGGCTGTAGTACAACTTTTCCAATGCTATCGAGCCAATTTAACACACCGGGTCCTGCATTTATCATCGTGCTAGCATAAGTTTTAGCTTTATCGCTTTGGCTGTTGTAAGACCAAATCTCTTGCGCCTGGGCAAAATAATTTATGAGATATAAGTTGAAACGATGTGTTTCTAACTTAGAAAGGTTTGGATCTCCTTCAATACCACGCAGAAATATGTCTGCAAATTCAGAATCTTTGATCATAACCTCAGTGAGTTCTGCTAAAGCTTGGGTCATACCGACTCCAAGGCCGGTTATAGAATCCTTATGCTGAAGACGCAGTTGAGATGCTAGGAAAACCGCAACTGCTAAGGTGGCTAGCCCCGTGGCCGATTGTGAGATAAGCGAAATGTATTCCATACTCATGATTTACTCCTTGGAAAATTTAGGTGAATTTTGGCACAAATAGACTGCGATCACTATTTTCAATAGGTGCTAAGCGAGTATCTGATTCTAATACCAGCCTTCACACTAGCTCCATAAATTGTATTTGACAACACACTACTGTGTACTATAAGTTATATATATGCATTGAAGTACACCTAGGAATATAAAAATGTATGTAACTACAAATCTTATTGGAGAAACAGAATGCGAGTTATAAATTTATCGAGGAACTTTTTGGTATTGGGGTTTGCCCTCTCGGCAGTCTTTTTACTGTTTGTGGCCTGCGGGTCAGATGAAAAAGAATCTGAATCGGAAGCTACGGCGCCGGCCAGCATGCCAGCGCCCGATCTTTCAGTGCCGGAGGCACCAATGGTGTCGAACACCATAGTAGATGTGGCGGTTGCAGATGGGAGATTTGGCACTTTGGTAACGGCCTTGCAGGCAGCCGAGCTTGATTCGGTCCTTAGTGGAGAAGGGGAGTTTACGGTTTTTGCCCCAACAGATGAGGCATTTGCCAAGCTTCCGGAAGGGACGCTGGATTCGCTGCTAGCTGATGTACCGGCATTGAAAGACGTATTGTTATACCACGTTGTCAGTGGGACTGTTCTTGCCGCTGATGTGGTAGCACTTGATTCCGCTGCAACACTTCAAGGCCAGGAAGTCAGTATTTCTGTGATGGGAGAGTCCGTCATGGTAGACGAGTCAAACGTCGTAATTACCGATATTACTGCATCTAACGGAGTTATACACGTAGTGGATGCTGTGTTGTTGCCGGTTAATATTTTCGAGAGGTTTAAGTAAAGAGATGGGTTCTTAATAAAATTATTTGGGGTCTCTACTGAGCGATGGTTAGTTATTGTTCAGTAGAGACAACCTGCGAGCAACAAGAATCTTCACCTATAGTATTGATGCCTCAACAAAAGCCTCCCTTAACTCTTTTACTTCGGCTGAAGATAATTCGGGAGTAGGTTTCCGGGGTTTCGTAGCTTTGAATCCAAGCAGGTTCAATCCTGCTTTGAGGGCAGCAACTCCTTTAGTCATTCCAATGTAGTCTGCGTGGATGAGCGATTTTTGAATTATTTGTGCTTGGTGAAACTGTCCAGATTTCACTAGAGAAATTACTTCGCGGCATAAGCCTGGGGCCCAATTTGCGAAAAATAGACAAGCGCCGTCTGCTCCTATGGTTGCCCCCGGCATCAATAAGCTTCCATTGCAAGTCCACAGTTGGACTTTCGGGTTTATTAATGAAGGCAACCTGCTTTCCCATCGAAAGTTTAAAGAAATTATGTAGGCGTATATATTTTCTAGATCGGTTATTTCAGCAATTTCCTCTGGAGTGGCATCCAAATCCATGGGAAGTTTTGGCTGATGAATTGGGATGACAGGAATAGGGCTGTTTCGAGTCACAATTTCAAAAAAATCAACAACTGATTGAGCCCCTGGACTATACTGAATTTTGGGGATTCTGACTCTGACCATATCTGCACCAAGTTTGGCATATTCGTCTGCCTGCTGAGAAGCTACCGTCGGGGATAATGTGTCGATTCCCGCTATGACAAATTTTTCTCCACCATGTGCCTGAGATACTGTTTTAATAATTTCTGTTTTTTCTGTTTGTGAGAGATGAAATTCTTCTCCACCGTAGGATCCGACAACGAAACCACTCAGTTCTGTATCAAGCCATTGCAACACATTTTTTTCCAGAAGTTGCAGGTCAGGTTTGTCATTACTGTCAAAAGGTGTTGGTGTTGGGGCGACTATCGGAATGCTGTTTCTTTTTGGGATTGTACTCACGTTAAATGCCTAAAGTAGGTTAGTGGAATGTTTTTAAAATTGTTGTAAATATTAATTTAGTTAATGGGAAGGGACAGCGCCTAGTTCTTCTCAGATATTTTTTATTCTTTGGATAATATCAGTCGTAGAAATTTCTGAGGTATATGACACTAAGCGGAAAATACCCATATCGATTGGTATTTTGTAACATAACTGCTCCATTTCTTCCGAAAAATCGTCACCATGAACCACTAAATCTATTCGATGAGTATTCAGCCATTCTTGATCAATTATCAGTGGGGCATTCGGAACTACTTCGTCAACATACCGACAGGAGGATACCGTGTCGACCCTCTCTTTCATACTCATTATAGGGGAGCGTTTGTACCCTTCTACGACTTCGTCGGAATGAATTCCAACAATCAAGTGATTGCCATATTGTTTAGCCTGTTTAAGAAAATTCGCGTGGCCGTAATGAAATAGATCAGCAACCATATCCACATAAACTCGTGTCATCATTGATCTCCCAAATTCAAGTTTCTCAATTTCTTTGTTGTCATGGGACTTGATGATTAGGTCCTTTCATGAAGTACATGAATTCTGCCTTGCCTTTCATCTGCATCCTGTACATAAGAGTAATTTTTGCCTGGCTTCAAAATTTCTTCATATAAAATTTCCCTTAATTCGCCACTACCTATATCCACGGCATAATAGTCTTCATTTGAAAGGTTAAACACAGCATTGCCGTGATCATCTGTGTTTTGTTTACCAATACCAACAACAGTTACTTCTATATTGGGAATAGGCTGTAAATTGGAGGATAGTACCTTGATTTGAGTGAGGTGCTTTTCGGGAAAGAAAAATTTGCGAACCTTGGTGAAAATAGAAGAGTGTGAAAGATTTATTGATTGGGGGATTGAATCTATGATGTCTGCTTCAAATCCCCGTTGCTTTGGAACTCTCCAATTGGGACCATATTTCAGGGTTAAATATTCTTCGGGTGGATTCGGGACAGAGAAAGTTTTTCCCAATAGAGGAACAGAGCTTAATGATTCATAGATATGAACAGGGATCTTTACCCCAGGGTATTGAAAAATACTTTCTTCATGAACTCGATAACAAGTCCAATCTATTGGGATGCTATATTTTGAAAGTTCTACCCCGATATGAAAATCTGTCTCCAATACCTTTACTTCGAAATCTGCTGACTCAAATTTTTGAACTGCTTTATAAATCGTCGATTCATCCAGGTTGTGCATACCAATAATTGAGCCAATATCTATATCGTCATCCCATGGTATTAACTCTCCATCTCTGACTGCACCCAGACATGTGCCGTGTCTTAGAAAGAAAGTAACGTTTATATCACGCAGCAGATCCCAAATTTCCAATAACACTTTCTCGGCATTAGGCATTTGCATCGATCGCATTTTTTATTCCACATTGATAAATTCTAGTTATTTGGCACAATCATCAGGATTTAGTGCATAAATCCAGTCTTTAATTTAACTAATAATACAACCAATTTTGTGAATGCAGCAGGTCAGACTATATTTTGGAAGCTGATAACGAATATGATAGCGGAACACCCCATTTATGGTCTGGAACTCTCCATTTTCCGTCTTCGCTTTTGCTTAAATAACTGACAAATCCACCATCTGTTGCATATGGATATTCTGCAAAGTTATCTATATGAAGACCAGCTTCAAGTAGTGCTGTTATGACTTCGCCAATAGAGTGACTCCATTCGTAAGTGGAATTTTTGATAGAACTCTCTGGAGTGGCATAAGACCCTTCAGCCTCGAAAATTTCGACTCCCTCATTAAAATAGGAATTTCTGACGACAACGTCTTTTCCGTCGCCGGAATCAAGAGAAGTCATAAGGGGATGATATTCCACCAGATGGAATCTTCCTCCTTTTTTCATACAGAGCGCGATTTCTTTTGCCCATTCTGTAAGATCTGGAAGCCAACATAGAACGCCATATGAGGCAAACACGATGTCATATTCATCGTCCAAATTACTTGAAAGATTGTATATGTTGGATTCAACAAACCTCGCATGAATCCCAGATTTTCGGGATAGTTCATTTGCGGCTGTAATTGCGGCAGGAGAAAAATCAACTCCAGTGGTAATCGCACCCAATCTAGCCCATGACAGGGTAGAAAGTCCAAAGTGGCATTGCAGGTGCAACAGTGTTTGGCCTTTGACATCGCCCACTAGTTCCAATTCCAACGAATCCAACGACGTTTTACCTTTGAGAAAGCCAGGCACATCATAGAATTCTGACTGTACATGTTCTTGAACAATGGAATCCCAGAATTTTAGATTCGAATATTTGTAGTTCATATTTAAGTTTGTCTTCGTTCTTCACTAAGACGTTTAAAGGTTTCAGCATTGTAATATTTGCCAGGGCTAACATTCTCCGTTTGAATGCGTTTTTTGATATATTCTTCGGATATTTCATGATCCTCAGCCCATTCCAGGACCTTCATTGCGATTGAGCGAGCGACTACTAATACCCCATCATCGTCACCCACAATTAGATCACCTGGTCTGACTGCCACTCCTCCACAAGCAATTGTCACGTTTTCTTCATATGGCATAATCCCTTCCATTTGTCCGCCGGGTAATGTCCGTTCTTGTGCAAAAACAGATAGGCCATAAGTTTTAACAACATCTAAGTCACGAATAGCCCCATCAGTTACCACACCCGCAGCTCCTACCATTTTTAATTGAAGTAGTTTGACGTCTCCCCCTATAGAACCATATTTCACTCCCATCGCATCACATACAAGAACTTCCCCCTTCTGACAAGAAGCCATTGCACGATATTCCGGAGACTCTAATCCTTCTATACCAACCTCTGCTGCTATATCAGGTCTGGGAGGTACGAATCTTAGCGTTTTGGCAGTTCCGACCAGATGATTGCCAGGTGTAAATGCCCTTACACCTCTCATAAAACAAGGCAAGTAGCCCAATGCTGAGAGTGCTCCGAACACTGTAGACACCCCAACTTTCTTGAAGCGCTGAATTATTTCCTGTGATATCGGGTCTTGCATATCTATTTTTCCACCCATGTTGGCTCCTTTTAAGAAGTATTTTCTTCCGTGAAGTTATCTAAAAATATCACTCTTCCTTCTCTATACTCTTTCGCCGAAATCTGTCTGCACCATAAGGAGCCGTGTTTCCTTTTTTGCGATCAGTGACTGCCGTTTATCAGACACCTGCTCCGCGTTTCCAGTAAGGGCCGTGAGTTGATGCCAAGCGCTAATCGAACGGTAGGCCGTTAGCTCCACCACCTCGTCGGCCGTCGCCAATAGGTCCTTGCCGTACAGCACCATACGTGCGTCATGCGCTATAAGGGAGGGCCATAGCGTGTCCGCGGACAGTTTTTGAAACTCTGTCTCGGATCCCGGGTGAAGTCGGTAACGGCATTCTGCAAGGATCGACTGCGGACCATAGGTCAACGGCAGGGACGCCAACTCATCACCACTATTGCGGTAGAAAGGTGTGGGTTCTGACAACTCGTTGCTGTATTCGATGATCGTTGTGCGTGAGTGGTCAATGAGCCGTGGACGACCGGCGAAGATCGGACTGATGTGCTGGGTTTCTTCGGCACGTTCAGGATCGGTTGTGAATGCCCCCCAGGGCCGAGTTGCGGTCCAATGATCGAAATCCGCATAGGCCGAATGGGTGACCACCACGTCACCCCGACCGCCGAACGCCCAACCACCGAAACCTATCATCTGTGCGCCGTTGTGGCGCATTTTTACCCATGTCCCAAGACGACTCTGGCGCTCAAACTC
>ENA-UPTF01000085-UPTF01000085.1-marine-metagenome-genome-assembly--contig:-NODE-85-length-62226-cov-4.069961_pt1 | contig 62226 bp, 57 predicted proteins | sample MGYA00238166_ERZ767019 | MGnify/ENA primary metagenome ERZ767019 (study PRJEB28930, sample SAMN06266391) | marine metagenome | isolation source: Sea water from 250 m depth | place: Atlantic Ocean | study... | reverse complement strand
TGCGAGCCGTACCCGATACCGATCATCTGTGAGTTATTGGGCGCCCCCCGTGAGGATTGGGAGCTGTTCAGCCGCTTGGCCGTGGACATTTTCCGAGTGTTCAATGGGAACCTGGCTCAAGATGGTCCCAAAATTATTGCCGCTGGCGAAGAGATGGATGCCTACATGGTCAATCTGATTTCCGAGCGGCGACGTCATCCACGCGAAGATCTGCTTAGCGACCTGATCGCAGCGGAAGAGGAAGGGGATCGACTCTCCACCGATGAGTTGCTCTCGATGGCTAACGCGTTACTGCTGGCCGGTACTGATACCACAAGAAATCAGTTGGGCTGTGCGGTCGCTTTGTTCGCTCAGCACCCGGAGCAGTTCCAGCTTCTTCGCGAAAACCCTGAACTTGCTCCTGGGGCGGTGGAGGAAGTTATGCGCTATCTCGGAGCCGTCCGCGGAACGGGTCGCTACGCGAGCGAGGACATCACCTACAGAGACGTGTTGTTTCCGAAAGGCACGTTGATCTTCCCGAATTTTGTGGCGGCGAACCACGACAACGACAAGTTCGTGAACCCCACTGAATTCGATATCACCCGCCAACCAGGTGTTCCGCATTTAACGTTTGGGAGCGGAGCTCACTTTTGTTTGGGAGCTTTCCTCGCGCGCGCCGAACTTCAAGAAGCGTTCACGGTGATCGCGCGGCGCTTACCTGATCTTGCACTTGATGGTGAAATTTCCTGGAAACCGATCCAAAACGGGATCTGGGGTCCAGAGAGTCTTCCGATCTCGTTCTTGAAAGGTTACTGACGGTCCGAACCGGTATTGCTAGCGGTAAGAACGTGTTAATGGGAATGACAGCCGCCGCCACAACACGAATCGCGACCGGTCCATGTCGGAGCGTTGTCTGACGGGGTTGGCGAAACAGCGGCGCCGACCGAGGCGAAAGTGGACAATTGACGCTTCGCTCCCGGGTGGCCAACCGGGCAACTTGCCGGGTCTGCAGATCGGGCCATCGGTTGACGTCGGTCAAAAGTTTCGTCGCATACGCGACAGTGGTAGGAGTACATCGGCACGGCGACGATCGTAGGGTGCAGGGGTGAGCTACGCCAAGGCGCCATCAACTTTTTGTGGGAGCGCTAGGTGAACGACACGTCGAGTTCCAGCGTTGATGAAGGCTCCTTTCCCCGAGGTCGCGCCCAATTTCCGTTTGTGTTCGCGGTGGAGCCCATCACCGAAATGAGTTGGGCCAGGGTGATCCTGGTGACCCTCGCAGGAGTGGTTTCCCACACTTTCGGGCGCAGCACCATGCCTCTACTCCTTCCTGCCATTGCCGATGACCTCGGCCTCAACGCGACCACCTCGGGAGCGACCGGGTCGGTAAACATGGCCGCCTATCTATGTGGCGTTATCGCAGTTACCTACCTCGCGAACCGATTAGCGCCTGCACTATTGCTGAAGTTTGGTTTGTGGATAACCATGGTCGGTTTAGTCGCACTCGGGACAGCTCAAACCACCTGGCAGGTCATGGCTGGAACGGGGTTAGCTGGTTTGGGGGGGGCCGGTGTCTGGTTAACGATGCCCGTGATTGCGACCGCTGGTGTTCCCGCGACTCAACGGGGAGCGGTCATGGGCTCCCTCACGGCCACAATGGGAATGGCCTCGATCGTTGTCCCATTCGCTACATCTGGTCTCCGCGCGGTCGTCAATGACGACGGCGCTTGGCGCGAGATCTGGCTAATCGAAACTGTTGCCACGGCAATAATTCTCGTGGTGCTTTACACGGTGTTGCGCAACGACGCCTCACCACGGCTTCCGTTGGGGGCCGGAATCAAGGCAATTACCCGGCTACAGGGCTGGAAAACAGCCGTTTTCTTTTATATGGCGTTTGCCTTTGTAGCCGCTTCATGGTTTCAGTTCTTCGGTCTATCTCTCGAACATGATCACCATCTGTCGCGAGAATTTACGACCCATATGTGGGCACTGATGGGTGCGGGGGGGGTATTTGGAGCTGTCATGTTCGGTCGGCTCAGTGATCGTCTCGGACGGCCTAGAACTATGTGTCTCGTGACCGCTTTAGGGGCCACAACCTGCCTTCTCGTACTTGTAGGGGATAGGTGGGCAGCAGCCCTAGCTGCCGCGTTCTACGGCATCAGCGCGATGGCGGTTCCACCCTTAACTGCGGCTTTCGTACGCGATCAGGTCGACGAACGCGACTTCACTGCTGTATTCGGCGCGATGACAATTTTTTATGGGCCAGCCTCCGTCGCCGGGCCAATTACTGGTGGGGTGCTAGCGGATGTCACGGGGTCCTACCAACTCACTTACGTTCTTCTCGCAGTGACGTTCGCATTCGCGGCTCTTGCGGCGTGGCGCCTACCTCGGGTCGTAAACGATCGTTAGACGTCGTCTCGTCATTGCGAATATGAGCTCTGTCACAACTCCGTCTCGATTCTTCATAGGATCTTCCCTGTGAATTCGAGCGAAGAGATTTTTCCAAGCTGGCCGCTTGGCTCAGCGCCACCGGATGGAAGCCCCAATGTCCTGATTGTCTTGTTCGACGACGTGGGTTTTTCAGATTTCGGATGTTACGGCTCTCCCATTTCAACTCCGACCATCGACCGGCTTGCCGCAGGCGGGCTTCGGTACACCGGCTTCCACACCACGGCGATGTGTTCAACTACTCGCGCCTCTTTACTTACAGGTCGCAACCACCACTCCGTGGGAGTTGGATGTCTAGCCAATTTCGACAGTGGTTTCCCGGGCTACAGGGGGAAAATCAGCTCGGAGGCGGGAACTCTCAGCGAAATATTGCGTACACACGGCTACAGGAACTACATGGTCGGCAAGTGGCACGTCACTCCCCTGACCGAGTCAGGACCTACTGGACCTTTCGACGGTTGGCCTCTTGGCCGAGGCTTCGACCGGTTCTACGGATTCCTTGATGCAGAAACAGACCATTATTCGCCGGAGTTGATTAGGGACAACACTCACATCGCTCCACCTGGCACGTTTTCGACGGGTTATCACCTCACCGAAGATCTTTTTGATCAGGCGATCCGGTTTATCGCCTCGCATGAAGCGAGTGTTCCCGATACACCGTGGATGACCCTGGTCGGGCTCGGGGCATGTCACGCGCCCCACCAAGCCCCGCAGGAACTCATTCGCCACTACGACGAAATCTTTAATCGCGGATGGGACGTTGAGCGCACCGAGCGACTCGCTCGACAAATGACGTTGGGCATCGTGCCTGAGGGAACCCAGTTACCTCCACGGAACGATTTTGTTGAGCCGTGGGAGGATCTTGACGACGTCACCCAACAAGTAGCTACGCGGCTTCAAGCCGCCTATGCCGCGATGCTTCACCACGCTGACCAACATCTAGCTCGACTCATTGATCATCTCGAACGGTCGGACCAAATCGATAACACCTTGGTGATGGTTCTGTCCGACAACGGGGCAAGTCAAGAGGGAGGTCCGCTCGGCTTCGTCAACGCCATGGGGCCTTATAACGGCGTTCCCGAACCTATGGAAACAAAATTTGATCGGATCAATGACATCGGTGGACCCGACACCCACAGCAATTTTCCCTGGGGCTGGTCAATGGCCGCCAACACGCCACTTCGTCGATACAAGCAAAACACGCACGGTGGCGGAGTGCGAGATCCTTTGGTCGTCCATTGGCCAAAACAAGTCACTCACCCGGGGCTAAGAGATCAGTTCTGTCACGTAAGCGACATTGTGCCGACCCTCCTTGACTGCATAGGAGTAGATGCTCCCGAAATAGTCAACGGAGTTCAGCAAAGGCCAATCGAAGGCGTCAGTTTCGCATCAACGTTGAAAGACCCACAGGCTCAAACTGGAAAGAACGTCCAATATTTTGAAATGTTTGGTCACCGAGGTTTAGTTCATGGGGATTGGAAAGCAGTGGCATTCCACCCCCCTGGAACTCCCTACGAAGACGATCAGTGGGAGTTATTCAATCTTCACGACGATTTCAACGAAACCAATGACATGTCAGTGCTCGAAGCGGATCGACTCGACGCAATGATTGATCTTTGGTGGGAACAAGCGAAACTTCACCAAGTACTTCCTCTTGATGACCGTTTCGCCGAGCGTTTTGCAGAAAACGCTGAGCGTCACTTGGGGGGCAGGACTTTTTTCACATTTTGGAAAGGAATGGGGCATTTGCCCAGCGACGTCGCTCCCGATTTACGAAGTCGCAGCTATCGCTTGGATGCGACGATCGAACCAATAAAGACCGGTATCTCAGGCGTCCTGATCGCTCATGGCGACGCCACGTCGGGCTACAGCTTGTACATCGACGACGACGGTCATCTCGTCCATGATCTGAACATCGGAGGAAGCCATCAGATTCTTCGCTCGCCGAGACCGGTTCCTTTAGGTGCAACGAGGCTCGGCTTTCATATGTTTCGCGAGCAAGAAGGTCATCACGGGGTCGGACAACTGCTTGTTGATGGCGAGGTAGTAGCAACACAAGCAACCGACAACATCTTTTTCCTGATGATCTCCTGGTCCGGTTTAGATATCGGTTTGGACCGAGGAACCGCCGTGTCACATTACGACGCGCCAAATATTTTCACCGGCGAACTTATAAAGGTCACGGTCGATTTGGCCGACGATCAAATTATCGACGGAGATGGTGTAGGTCGCGCCGAGATGATGCGCGAGTGACCCGTCAACCGCGGATGAAAAGCAACTGGAACTCAACGATCCCGTGGTCTTCCGCCGAAACTACGATTATGGCCGAAGGAACGACAACGTCGTAGTCGATAAACGTAACGTCGATCGAACCCACTACCACGATCGTGGCGTCTACTAGCTGGGCTTCTATCTTGACCGGAACTTGCCGACCTATGCCGTTCACTGTGAGCTGACCGAGCACCTCCATTGAGACACTGACGTCGTCAGCGCCAGGCAGAGTTACCGGTTCCTCAAGTACAAAGGTGGCCATCGGATGTTCCCGCACATTCAACGCATGCCGCGCCGCACGATCGCGACGCGAATCATTCGTGACAATGGTGGAAAGGTCGGCTGACACCGCAACTTCCACGAGTTCACCGTTTTCGATCACGAGTTGTCCCTCAACATCACCGGTTCGCCCTACCGCGGTCATCGATCCAATCTGAGCGAGTTCTTCTTCAACTCTGAACCCAACGAATGAACCTGAGGAATCATCAAAGGTGAAACTTCCGGAGTTCGAATCCACGTACCAGACACCATCGTCGGAGGAGGACGCTTTTTCTTCGCTGTCAACTTCCGCTTCAACATCTTCCGAAATTGCGGTGCTGGAGCTCGACTCTGGCGAGTCTTTATCCTCCAGAGACGCCACTACGGCCTCGAGAGATACCTCGTCGGGAGCGGCACTCAACACACGCCAAGCTCCGTAGACCGCCATCGCTCCAATGACCACTACCAGCAGAGAGGTAGTGAGGATGACGGCGCGTCGCCTGTCCAAAATTTCAGTCCTTTAGTTCTAGTCGAAAGCCCAAAACTTCCACCGGTTGACTCCCACCGATCTCGTAACCAATCTCGGGATAGGGCCTAAATCCGAGCCTACGATAGACCCTCTGCGCAACCTTCATGTAGTCGGTCGTGTTCAACACTAGGGCGACCCGACCGTCCGCTCTGGCCCTGTCGATACACCACTGAGTCAGGGCGCTACCGACTCCCAGACCTTGGCGCGACGGGTCAGTGGCCAACACTCGAAATCCAGCGCATCCCTCAGGATTTCCTGACTTCACCTCTTGGGCGTAATCGTGGTGATAGGCGAGGCTTCCAACGATTTCATTACCAAGTTCAGCAACAATAATTTCCGATGTTTCTGCCCGTCCGGCGACGTCGCGCAACTCTGCGCCGTACCAGCCGAGATCATCGGGAAGGGCGGTATTGGCAAATAATGGCCGGTACGCGGCCATAGTGAGTTCAGCAACCTCGTCATATTCTTCGACCCGGGCTTCTCGAATGATCAATTTTTCCTGCATCACCATCTCCGACTTTGGTCTCGTCGAGATTGTCAGCAAACGGTAGCGTCATACGCGGGTCCTTTAACCCGAGGGAGTAGTTGAAATGCCAATCGAGCCATCTAAAGAGCTTGTGGTTCTCGACAATCCGCGACCTGGGCGCGACTACGAGATTCGTTGTGAAACTCCAGAATTGACGTGCTTGTGTCCTGTAACAGGACAGCCCGACTTCGCGACGATCGTGATCACCTATGTGCCCGATCACCAAATAGTCGAGTTGAAGTCGCTGAAGTCCTATCTCTGGAGCTTCCGCAACGACGGTGTCCACCATGAGGCCATCACTAACCGCATTTTGGATGATCTGGTATCAGCGTTGGCTCCTTCATCCATGACAGTTGTGACCGAATGGTTGGTGCGCGGGGGCATCAGCACCACAGTCACCGCGCGTCACCCCACCTAACGTTAACCCTGATGATCTAGGCGTCGAGAACTACGTTGCCTTCGGAGGGGTCAACCAGCGGGGCCTCCGTCGACCACGGAAAGTTGATCCATTTATCGGTGTATTTCCAGACATATTCGCAATCAACAACCGAACGCGATTTCTCATAAAGGACCGCTGTTCGTACCTCAGCTACCTCGGTCACACAGTGGTTGCGAACAAGAGCAAGCGTGTGACCAGTGTCCGCAACATCGTCGACGATCAGTACTTTTGTGTCGCGCAAATCAACCACGTCAACGTATGGAGGGAGCATGACCGGGACATCTAAGCGCTCGTCTACTCCTGTGTAGTACTCCACGTTCATGACGTAGAGATTCTTCACCGATAAGGCGTAACCCAGTGATCCGGCGACAAAAAGACCACCGCGGGCGATCGCCAAAATAATGTCGGGCCGATAGCCATCGTCTGCGACGAGTTTCGCAAGAGCGCGAGCTCCTACGCCATAGCCACTCCAATCAAGTACTTCGCGGGACTCATTGTTCACGTCGGGGAAGTTACACCCATCCCGGTCCCAATTCTTGCGTCTACATTCACGATGTCACTCGTGCCGCCAACACCAGTAGCTTGTCTTGATGGCGTTGCTGGCCCCGCAGCACAAGCAAGTGCTCCGATATTTGTTGTCGCGCGGTGGCACCGCCATGCCTAGCGAGCTGTCGGTCGATATCGGCCTAGCCACCGAAGACGTTTTAAATGCGTTGGACTATCTACACCGAACCGATTTAGCCGCTCCTGTACCTGACACCCCCGGATTGGGGGAGGGTCGCTGGTCACTTACTCCAAACGGTAGGCAAGTCGGGCCATCACTAGCTAAAGGGGACCCGTTAGCTTCGCCTCATCACGATGCTGCAGATCCCGCCGAGGGGTGGGGGTTTCCATGGCGACCTGTGAAGAAAGACCCTCCTGTTTATGCAAGCAACTTGCCACGGCCAGTTAGGAGAGGTCAGAAGGCCATACGCCGACCGCGATTTGCCTTGCACGTCCCAGATAAACCGCCTGTGCGACGCCGATGGGGTCTATTGACTGTCGCCTCGCTAGTGACCTTGGCAGGAATCGCGCTGCTATTGACCACGATTCGACAGGTCACCATAGAGATCGGCGGAATCGAAAATGGCGTCGCGTTGCAGCCGAGTTCTATCGAGGGAACTCAGATTTCGTTCACAATCAGCGGGGCAAATGCTCGTTCGGCGGAGCTGCTGCTGGATGATTTCCCTATAAGTGGCGTTCAAAGATACGGCAATCGAATTGTATGGGTGGTGCCCCCGCTAACTGAAGGGCCGCATTCACTCGAGCTAGTAGTGCAACGCCGGCTATATGGGCAAGTGTCGAGTTCACTCGATTTCAGCGTGGACGGCACACCCCCTTTGATTGGCTTACCAGACGTTTTAGACCCAGTACCTATGAATGAGCCCGTCACTATCGCGGGAACCTCGGAACCGGGTGCAACGGTGGTAGTAGGCGGCATACCAATAGAGACCCAGGATGGGTCGTTTGTTCTTGAACTCGACGAGCCTCCGGCTGGGCCGGTATCGGTGTTAGCGATCGACCGGGCAGGCAACACAAGTACTTTCAACATGATCATCCCCATCGCATATCCCAGGACACAGGGGGTACATGTGAGCGCTGCGGCTTGGGCGCACGACGGGTTGAAAAATTCCGTCCTTGATTTGGTGCGAGCGGGGAAGGTCACTGCCGTCGAAATCAGTCTCAAAGACGAGAGTGGCGTCGTCGGCTATAGCAGCAACGTGCCACTGGCCCGCGAGACAGGTGCATCTAGTGACCTGTTTAATCTTCATTCAGCAATTGACGAACTTCACGCACTGGATGTCAGGGTGATTGGTCGCATAGTCGCCTTCCGAGATCCAATTCTCGCTAAGTACGCCTGGGCACAAGGCAACCAAGACTGGGTGATTCAAACATCGGATGGGCGACCCCTCAGCAAATACGGGGGCTTCACGAACTTTCAGAACATCAACGTTCAGAACTACAACCTGGCTATCGCCAGGGAGGCTGCCGAAGCGGGAATCGACGACATCCTTTGGGACTATATGAGACGTCCCGAGGGAAGTTTGGACACCATGTTCATACCGGGGGTCGGTTTGGACGACCCCTCGCCAATCATTGTGGACTTTCTCAGAAAGTCACAGGTCCTACTTCGCGAACACGGAGTGTTCCAAGGTGTTTCAGTTTTCGGAATTTCAGCGACAAGAGGGGAGTTCATAGCCCAAGATATCGCCGGCATGGCTCACTACGTCGACTATGTGGCACCAATGGTCTATCCCTCCCATTGGTCGCGAGGGGAATATGGCGTCACCCACCCTGAAGCCCAGCCTTACGACATCACACGCGCTTCCCTGGCAGATTTTCAACGCGTTTTGGACGGTACCAACACGGCACTGGTCCCTTGGCTTCAGGATTTTTCGATGCGAGTTCCCTACGGGCCAGCTGAAGTCAAAGCGCAGATTGACGCTGCAGCTTCGTTGGGTATCCACGACTGGTTGATTTGGGATCCAACTGTTACCTATACCGCCGAGGGAATTGTGGCGGCGCCAAGTTAAGGCGTCACGGCACTCCCCTGCTAGTCATCTAGGAAGTTTTGGCGCAACTTGTATTTCTGGACTTTCCCGCTTGGGGTCATCGGAAAGTCCTCGATGATCACCAGGTGCTCGGGCCAGAATTGACGCGTCACCGAATGGGTGTCCAAAAACTCAGTGAGATCGGCAAGGGTGGGTGCCTCCCCAGATGGCATCACGAAAACACATCCGATTTCTCCTAACCTCGCGTCGGGCTTACCAACAATTGCCACTCCTGACACGAGAGGGTGGCGTAACAAAAGGTCCTCTATTTCTTTTACTGGGACATTTTCGCCACCGCGAATAATTATGTCCTTCGATCGCCCAGTAATTCGGATGTACCCGGCGTCGTTTATGACGGCGCGGTCACCGGTGTCGAACCATGGTCCTTCCCACGACGCTTCAGTCACGTCGCGCCCTTGCATGTACCCCACAAAAAGCTCCGACCCACCGCATTGGAGATCGCCTTCGACTCCCACCACGGGTTCGCCACCTTCGTCGATCACGCGAACCTGATTACCGGGAAGAGGGCAACCGTCAGTGAGGCGTAGCGTGAGAGAGTCAGAAGGGCGGCCCACGGTAAGTAGCGCACACTCGGTCATTCCCCAACCTGGAAGCACGACACAGGGAAGCGTGGCCTCAGCTTGCTCAAGAACTGGCTCAGGGACGGCTGCCCCGGCGCACACAAACACTTTCCAGCTAGATAAATCGCGGTCCTCAACTTGGTCAACCGCAAGTACGTCAGCAAGAAACGGCGTCGCGCCCATAGATATTTGGATGTTGTGACGTTCGATCAACTCGACAAATTCTTGGGGATCCCAAACGTCTTGTAGGACAACATGCCCCCCCAAGGTAAGCGGGGTTCGAATGCCATAGAGATAACCCGTCTGGTGCGCGAGAGTGGAGGCCATATGAAACGTGTAGCCAGGTCCGACAGTGGTTCCTAAAGGCGACGGCACGCCTTCACATATCGCGTCGGCAAATAGATCGACTGCCGCGTTGAGCGTATTTTGGGTGTGCATCACCCCTTTTGGTTGACCCGTAGTGCCCGAGGTGAACATCACTTCACAGACGTCGTGAGTTCCAGGCCTGAGCAGATCAACCGCCGCTCGGTCGTAGGAGGAGAACCTGCCCTGTTCGAGCAAATCTTCCCATGTGACTGCATCAATTACAGGACTGTCTCCAACGGTCACTATCTCTTTGACCCAAGGGCAACGTTCTCTTAAGTCGACGTGCATAGCCCCTAGTTCGAAACCTCTGAATTCGGTGGCGGTGATGACTGCCGCCGGTCGAGCAAGCTCGCTCATGACCGAAACTTCGTTGGTTCTAAATATTGGTGCCACAGGGTTGACCACACCCCCAATGCGTTCGACAGCGGCAACTGCGATCATAAAGTGACGCCAATTCGGCAATTGGACTTGGACCACAACACCGGGTCGAACACCGAGTTCAAGCAACCCGCGACTTACCTCATCTACTTGAACCGCAAATTCGGACCATGTAATCGACCCGAATCGATCGGTGATGACAACTTGTTCACCGCGTTCCGAAGCCCAGTGGTCAATGAGGGGGTCAAAGAATCTCTCTGGCCAAGCGCCGGCTTGGAGCATGGTTGAGATTCGCGACTGACTTAGCGTGGTTTCGAAGAACCCCTTCGATGTGGACATCACACTCTCCTTTGCCTGGAATCCTTCAGGATTCGGATCGGAAACGAGGAAGAACTTCTTGAGCCATGAGACGTTCGGCCTCTTCGACGTAATGCATCGGTGATGCGGCACTAAGGATGATGGTTTGGGCGCCGGAATCAACGTATTCGCGCAGCCGTTCGGCGCATCGATCCGGATTTCCGGCAATCGCGTATTTGTCAATCATCTTGCTGAAGTCTTGGTTGTACTGCTTGGAAAGGCGTTGGTTCGCATATTCGATGGCAGTTGCATTGTCCTCATGGCAGCAAAAGAAGACAAATAGTCCCGGGTCCACCGGAGCATCGTTGCCCTCCTCACCTCGATACTCAGCGATCCGAAGATTGGACTCTAGAAGCATCTCGGGTGTGTACATATACGGAAGCCAGCCGGTGCCAAAGCGAGCGGCACGTCTCCACGCAGCTTCTTTTCTACCTGAAATCCAGATCGGCGGTGACGGCTGTTGGACGGGTTTCGGTTCCAACGTCACACCTGAGAGTTGGTTGAATCGACCATGAAAGTGAACATCGTCTTCGGTGAAGAGCAGTTTCATAATTTCCAGCGCTTCATTGGTGCGAGCTCCACGCTCCGAAACGGGTACTCCCGAGGCCTCAAACTCTTGTGGAAGTTCCCCTCCCACGCCTATTCCCATATGAAAGCGTCCTCCCGAGGCGACGTCTAGCGCCGCTGCTTGTTTTGCGGCCAAGACTGCCGGATACAAAGGAAGCAATGTGATGGTGGACATCAACTTCAGATTGGTTGTTGCGCCTGCCGCAACAGCTAAAGAGATAAACGCGTTGGAGCAGGGCACATGGAAAAAGACGTGTTCTCCCGTAGTCGCGTAGTCATAGCCGAGTTCTTCTATTGCTCGCGCTTGCTGGGCTATTTGGTCGGCTCGCCGCATGGACAGACCGAACTGAATGCCTGACTGGTTTTGCTGCTTACCACCCACTGGTCACCTCTTCGTTTCGGATTCGACCGTAGCCGCGATGTCAATGTTGGGACGAAAATCGAAGGACCGGACACCCATTCAGGGCGCCCGGTCCATCGCTGTCCGTGCGTTGGGGTAGATCGGTAGCTGGCTGCTAAAGCAGCAGCTGCCCCCCTTTGCTGTTGACGCCTCCCCCGTGGAAAGCGGCGCCAACGATCACGTCTGGGTCGAGTTTCGGGCCGCACCTGGTTGGCCCAAGACTCTCTCCAGACGATCGGCCGGAGCTTATGCTTTGCACTTACTAAACGCAAGTTTAGGAGAATTGGACATTCGCTAAGAGCGCTGTTTATTCGGCGCAGAACGCTAGTCGGTGCTATGCCAGTGGGATGAGCACACACCAAATTGATGGGCAAAGGGTGACGGAACTCATCGCGCGTTGCCGAAGAGAGGTTGACGACGGCCTCCTTCCTAGTTGCCAGATTGCACTCGGTTTAAATGGAGAAATCGTTGTCGATGAAACGATTGGGGACGCACTTCCCGAGACCAGATACTGCTTCTTTTCGGCAACAAAACCTTTCGTTGCCGCGGCGATCTGGCAACTTTTGAGTGAAGACTTACTCCAGCTTGATGCTCCAATCTCTACTTATCTTCCGGAGTTTGCGGACAACGGCAAAGCGGACATCACCGTCGAGCAAGTGATGCTGCACACGTCTGGATTTCCTCATGCCCCGATGGGACCAGCTGTATGGGCGACAGCCGAAAGCCGTCGCAAGCGTATGGCCGAATGGCGACTCAATTGGGACCCGGGAACGCGGTATGAATATCACCCCACCAGTGCCCACTGGGTCCTTGCCGAATTAATCAGTGAAGTCACCGGACGCCCTTATGCGGAGGAAATTCACCACCGGGTAACCGAGCCTCTTGGTCTTCCTCGGATTCTCGGTATCGAGTTCGAGCAGCAGGAGGGTATCGCCGAACTCACTTTGTGCGAGGGAGAAGCCACGCCAGATGAACTCGAAGCCGTATTCGGAATTCGGGTTATGCCTCCTAGCGAAGTCAACGATGAGACCATTATCCGCTTTAACGATGCTGAAACGAGGACCGTTGGCGTCCCGGGTGGTGGGGGCTATGGCCGAGCTGTCGATCTGGCCGTGTTTTACCAAGCGCTACTTCACAACCATGACGGCGTGTGGGATCCTGCGATGCTCCAGAACGCCGTTGGGCAAGTTCACAACAACTTGCCCGACCCAATGGGGGTTCCAGCTAATCGAGGTCTCGGAGTGATTTTGGCCGGTGACGACGGATTGACCAACCGCCGAGGTTTGGGACGAACCGTGTCACCACGAGCGTTTGGGCATAACGGAGTCGGTGGACAGATTGCCTTCTGCGATCCGGATACGGGCCTGTCCTTCGCTTACACCACCAACGGGTTAGATCGCCATCAGATACGGCAACCTCGCCGGGGGACATCGATCGCTAGCCTCGCTGCAAATTGCGCTATTTAAGAGGGCTGAGGAATGCGTTTCGGATTTACACTTCCCAACAATTTTGGTGTCACCGACCCCCACGACGTTGTCCAGTTGGGCGTCGAGGCTGAAGAACTGGGCTACGACTCCTTGTGGGTCAACCACCATGTCGTAAATGTTGGCTACGTCCATGACCGCTTGGGGCAAGCCCCCTATCACGATGCTTTGGTTATCTTGACTTGGCTGGCTGCCAACACCACTGACGTCACCCTCGGAACGAGCGTTTTGGTCATGCCTTATCTACACCCCATGATTTTGGCGAAAGAAATCGCCACCCTGGACCAGTTGAGTGGGGGACGAATCACACTTGGTCTCGGAGTAGGCAGCCTGCCCGAAGAAAACCGAATTCTGGGTTCCGATTATGACAACCGAGGACAGTACAGCAACGAGTTCATTGAAGTGCTCCTGCGCCTGTGGACCCAAGAACAAGCCAGCTTTGAAGGAGAGTATTGGCAATTCAAAGAGGTAGTGACTTCGCCAAAACCGCTGCGGCAGCCTCACCCGCCGATCGTGATCGGTGGCAATCGGCCTCCGGCTTTGAGGCGAGTCGCCCGACTGGGAGATGGTTGGCATCCGATGGGCGTTTCACCAGCAGGCGTCGCTGAGAGGCTTGGCGTTATCCGCGACGAGGCTGAGAAAATCGGAAGAGCGGGCGCATGTGTGCTGGTTCAGGTGCGCCGCGATTTCGACGGAGTGGACACGCAACTAATCGAGCAGTACGAAGAGGCCGGGGTAACCGACCTAGTCCTGTCGTGCAACACCGGTGATGTTCGCCTGATTTCTGAAACAATTACCTCTTTCTCTGAGGCTCATATTCGGCCATGAGCGCTCTTAAGGGAGTTCGAGTCCTTGATCTCACTGGAGACTCCGGACGTTTCGCTACCAAGCTCCTGCGCGAATTCGGCGCCGACGTAGTTCGGGTAACTGATCAGGGCTCGTCAGGGGATTCGATGACTGGTGTTGAAGGGGGCGTGCTGGACTGGTGGTTCGACGGCGGCAAAGAGCGCCACGTCGTTGATTTGGATACTGAAGCCGGCCGCAATTCGTATCGTCGTTTAGGGGCACACGCGGACGTCATTGTTGAGACCGAGACCCCTGGGAGGTTGACTCAACTCGGAATAGATCACCTCGATCTGATAACCGAAAACCCTCGTCTCATTCAGGTTTCCATCACGCCTTTTGGGCGAAGCGGTCCCCGTTCAAACTGGGCGAGTTCCGATCTAACCGCTGCTGCAATGGGCGGATTTTTGTCAGTAGGGGGTTTACCTGACAGGCCGCTAAACGTGTGGGGTCGCCAAGCACACAACTACGCAGGATTTATGGGGGCCTTGTGCGCCCTTTCGGGGTTATGGGCGGTGCGGCGTGACGGCCACGGCCGTCATATCGACGTTTCCATCCATGAAACCCTAAGTGGATCCGTTGAAAACATCTTGATGCAATGGTTATTCGATGACGTTCTTCCACTTCCAAAGGTGGCTGAACGCCAGGGAGCGCTTCATTGGCTTCGCGCGTATGACCTGGCCGAATGCCGGAACGGCCACATGATGATCACTCTTACCCCTACCCCAGAACACGCCTTCGAAATGATGGTGGACGATGGCTTTGAAGAGGGGCGCGGATGGTTGGGTTACGACGTAGAAGAATTATTGCTGCGGATCGATGAGCCTATGGACACGATGAGGCGGTGGGTTCGCCAACACGATGCGATGGAATTGTGGGAGCAGGCTCAACGTCGTCACGTGGCCATCGGAGCCGTTCACGACATCGAGCAATCGTGTGCGAGCCCACAGTTCGATCACCGAAAGTTCTTCAGAGCAGCAGGCGAATCAAAAGTCATGATGCCTGGCCGCTTGGTTCAGTTTTCGGAAACGCCCGCGCTCGCGCCTCGAACACCGCCATTCGAAGGAACTCCAATTGACGACATCGTGTCGAGATGGTCGACCCCCAACTCTGGTACCGACCGCCAGTCCCCGCACGGCGCCATTCACGAGCTTCCACTGGACGGCATTCGTGTGCTCGACCTCACCTGGGTACTGGCGGGTCCGTTTGCTACCCGGATGCTCGCTGATCTAGGAGCTGACGTGATCCGGGTCCAGAACGAGGAACACAGCACGCTGGTCAACCGGCCCGACTATCCGTATTACTTCATTTGGGGTCGCGGCAAACGCAGCGCCACTCTCAACATGAAACATTCTCAAGCGTTACCAATTATCCGCAAACTCATCGCAAACTGTGATGTTTTAATTGAGAACTACAGCGCCGGGGTCTTAGATAGGTGGGGTCTTGACTGGGAAACAGTCAAAGAGTGGAACCCGCGTTTGGTCTATGTGACCATGTCGGGCTGCGGACATGACGGCCCCTGGAGTCACGTCATCTCGTACGCTCCGACGGTTCATGCACTGTGCGGCATAACTCACCTAACTAACTTTGCCGATCGCGGTGACGTGGGACCTGGTTTTTCTCTCAATGATCACCTTGCTGGTTTCGCCGCCGCTAATTCGACGATGGCTGCTTTGTTAGCTCGTGATGAGCTTGGTGAAGGTCAACATATCGATATGGCACAACTCGAGGTCGGCACCTATTGCATCGGTCCGGCTGCTCTCGCCTGGTTATCGAACGGAAAAAAGGCTCAACCAAACGGCAACCAAGACGGCCTGCAGGATCACGTGCCCAACGAAATCTTCCAGTGCTTGGATGGCTTCGTGGCAATAACAGCCACGAGCGATGATCAATGGTTACGTCTTGCTGCTCTACTAGCGAACCCGGAACTAACGGGTTTATCGACTGAACTTGGACGGCGCGCTGGACGCGACAAAATCGACCAGGCCATCAGCGAATGGGTCGCTGGTCAGAACACTGCGTCTGTTGTTGAGCTACTTCAATCCGTTGGTGTGCCTTCGGGCAACGTGCAGAACGCCGGCGATCTGATCAACGACGATCCTCAACTGACCGCTCGGGGATTCTGGCGAGACGTCTCCCACCCTATTTTCGGGGATCGAACGATCGACACGTTTCCGGCTCTATGGAACGGTCACCGCCTCACTACAAATCTTCTATCCCCTTCGTACTTGGGTGAACACAATTTTGAAGTGTGGACCGAACTAGCGGATCTCGATTTTGAAGAGGTCGCCGACGGAGTAGGAAACGGTCTTTTCAATTAAACGCACTTATCTTTCGACGTCCACCCATCCGGCTACTCGCTGAACTAACACATCTACGAAATCGGGATCGCCGTCCTCCATACCGGTGTCTAGGAGGTCATCACCTGCGACCATTCTGTGAGCCAAGACGGCCTTAGTAACGGTGACGTCGTCGATTAACTCTTGGTAGGAATAGTCGCTTACCCCTTCATCAACCAACACTTGGTGATATCTGCGCAACATCATTTGCTCTTCGTCCCGGTGGCGAGGCTCTAACGCCGTCGTAATGAAATATGCGACTTCCCATCCCGGTCTCCCCCATCCCAGACCTTGCCAATCGACAACTATGGTCCGGCCGTCAGGACGGAACATGAGGTTGTCTAGTCGGTAGTCGCCGTGGCACAGGGTCCAGGGTTCCCGTTCCATCTGCGATGCGAGTTCGGGAAGTCGCTCCTGAACTTCGTCCATCTTCACAACCACTGCTTCGCCGATTAACGAGCCGAAGCGAGCTACAAAAGCATCCCTGTTTCGGCGATAGCTGGCTTGCACGACCTTCGGGGTGCGGCCGAGACTCCACACGATCGAGTTTGAGTCTCGGCGCTGTCGATTCATCCAATTATGTGCATGAAAGCGCGCTAGCAAATTGAGTCCTACGAGGGCGTCATCAATGGATCCGCCGACAACTTGGCTAGGAGGTCGGGCGTCCGCTATGTCTTCCATTATCAGTAGGTATCTGCGTGGGCTCTTCGCACCTATCGACAACAAGCGATCAAGGACCCAACTCACCCCGGCGACTGGCAATTTCTCAAAGAGAAAAACAAATACCGTTTCAAGCCACGGGGCCGGGTTGGGATCAAGGTCGGCATAGATGAACTCCGGCATCGGGATTCCCAGTTGGTCTCTCATTTCGCTGTAGACCCAGATTTCTCGCTCATAAACGGCCAGACCTTCACCTAACGAGCGGTTTTTTGTGACCTTCGATGGAAGCTTGGCAATAACCGAACTGGGAGGTGTTGCTCCTCCTTCCCAACTCAGGTGGCAGCGATGAAGCTCCCCCATGAATCCGACACCTTCACCGATGGTCTCTGTTTCGACGTGGGTGACCACGCCCCCATATTTGGGACCAATCGCCGTGGTGAACCATTCCGCATCAAGTTTGCTGGCCATCTGTGGGATGTCGTGAGTCTTGCGTCGTGCCATGTACAGATTCTGCCGCAGAGTTTGTTAATCCGTGACCTTTGCCGCGGTCGCGATCATCTGAAGGACCGCGTCCGAGACGATCCGATCTTCCGCGGCTCTATCACGTAGACCCTTTTCTAGCGCAACGTTCGATGAAGTAACCCCGCTGTGCGTTGCCACCGCTATGTGCGCGCGGTTTTCCCCGCGCCGTTGACGGTCCGTTACAAGAGCTGCTGTGCAGGCAACCCCGGCAATCGCTGTATCTTCATTGCTGAGCCGCGTGGCCCGCCGAAGACAAGCTGCTGCCATTGCTTCTGCGGTATCGACCGAAACAGCTTCTTCGGGCGAATGCCCAATCAGGTCGGATAAAGCCGATGCTGTATAGGGAACAGTGACCTCAAGAACGGTTCGCGAAGCTCCCGGAACGGACAGGAGATCCGATACTGACCCAACTCCCCCACCCGTGACAGCCATCACGATCACCAACGGGGCGTCATGAATCAGATCTATGAGAGTCAACCGGTCAGTTGTTGCCATTGGCATTAACGAAGACATCGTTTTTGAATTTTGGACTAAGTATTGATCTGAGGCCGTTCGAACTTTTTATCGGCCTTGAAAGTTTGGTTCACGCTTGTCGACAAAGGCTTGCGCAGCTTCTTTATGGTCGCGAGTTGTCCCGCAATGAATATGGTGCGCCGCCTCCATGTCAAGGCATTCGCCCATTTCACCATGGACCGCTCGGTTCAGGTTCTCCTTCATGTAGCGGTACGCGACTGTAGGGCCTTGGGCGAGACGGCGAGCGATCGTCATCACTTCGTCTTGCAGTGACTCTTCAGGAAAGATGCCGTTGATGAGGCCGAGTTGTTCAGCCTCTTCCATATCGACTTTCTCCGACAAGAAATACAATTCGCGAGCTTTGGCCGTGCCGATCAGTCGACTCATGAAGTAGGTGCCGCCGTAATCCCCGCTAAAGCCAACGCGAGCGAAAGCCGTCGTGATAATCGCGTTCGGTGACGCGTACCTAAGATCGCATGACAACGCGATGGACAAGCCGGCTCCGGCCGCGGGACCGGGCAACGCAGCAATTGTCGGCTTCGGCAACTCGTAGAGCTTGCCGGCGGTGTCTCGTTGGTCGCGGCGCTGCAGATGGACGCGAGCGTCGTACTGCACAGCACTGTCCCCACCTTCGCCTCCGGCCTCAGCCATCCCTTTTACGTCACCGCCAGCACAAAATGCCCCGCCTGCGCCAGTAAGAACGACGGCTCCCACATCGGCGGCCACTTCGGCATCACCAAGTGACGCGACGAGTCCTCGAAGCATGTCATTCGACATAGCGTTGCGTCGTTCAGGACGATTGAGGGTGATCCTCATAACTCCATCAGTCACTTCGGTGCTGATGTCATCGGTTCCAGTATCGAAAATACGGTCAGACATTGCATCTCCAGCCAGTTACATAGACGTCGTTCAACGTGAGAAGTATCGCGGACATCGGTTGCGCACGTCTACCGGATGTCCGTTTCGCGTCTGAGATGCCGTTAGCCTCCGGCGCCTTCCGTGGAACCCAATTCAACTCGAACGTTGCGAATTGACCCGTCGTTACTGAGTACTACCACTTTGACGACCCGTCCAATCTCGCTATTCCGGACTGCGTCAACTAAATCCTCGACCGTCTCAATATTTTTGCCGTCAAACTTCGTGACAATGTCGCCGACCTTTAGCCCGGCGGCATTAGCGGCTCCATCCTCTACGAGAGCGACAATAACAACCCCTGTCTCGGCGCCCTCATGAATGTCGTACTGACGTCGAGACGTTTCATCGAGATTCTCGACATCAATAATGTTCACACCCAACAGAGGGCGCTTGGGTACTTCGCCCGTCTGAAGGGTCTCAATTACCGGCCGCGCGTGGTCAATTGATATAGCAAACCCAATGCCCTCGGCGTTACCGGCAATCGCGGTGTTGACTCCAATGACCTCACCTTTCGCGTTAACGAGTGGACCGCCCGAATTACCTGGATTAATCGCCGCATCGGTTTGAATGAGGCGGGTCAATCTGTTGCCCGCGAGCTGCAGTTGTCGCTCCAACGCAGAAACAATGCCGGTGGTGACAGTGGGGGTGTCGCCAAGGCCAAGCGCGTTGCCAATAGCAAGCACTTCATCACCTACTTCAACTTCGGCTGATTTTCCCAGCCTCGCCGAGGGAAGGTCGTCGCCGTCGATCTTGAGAACCGCTAGATCTCGCGTTGGATCCTTTTGAACCAACTCGGCAGCTTTGACGGTCCCATCGGACAACATCACTTTGATTGTGACGGCGTCTTCAACCACGTGAGCGTTAGTGACGACTTGACCGTCGGGACTAATGATGAAGCCGGTTCCCTGTCCTCCGCCGCCGAAAACCGAGTCCTCAGTTTCAATCTCGATTTGTACGACCGATGGACCCACTGCAGCCAAAACCGCTTTCACGTCAAGCCGCCCTGCGTCAGTCATCTGCACGCGAGGGGTGAGTGCCTCAGCGGAGTCCGTTACTACCTCTACGTCCAATACAACTGTGGTTGCGCTCGCGCGCTCCTCTATGGCAGCGGCTACCGCCAAGCCGACTTCTTCGGTGGCGTCGATATTTTCGGTGACGTAAATACGCTGGGGATCACCGAGGCTCACAACGATCAACCCGGCAACTAATGCGCCTACGACTGCGCCAACAACGGCTCCACCGAGAAAGCGGCCAGTTTTCGGGCTGGCTTCGTCACTCACACGACCGAGGTTATCTGGCGTCTCCCGCCGATCGCCGTTGCCAACGGACGAACGTTTACCCGGCTTCTAATTCATTTGCTGTCCGACTAGTCCGTGATGACCTCTAAGGCAGTAGCCGCAAGCATTTCTACTTGTTCTTTAAAAACATTGGTGTCGACGTTGTCCTGGTCTCCCATTGCTCCATTCAGGTAACGGTTCAGGACGCCCTCCACGATCGCTGCTAGCCGCCAGTAGGAAAAGGCCCGGTAGTAAGCGACATCGGATACATCTCTGCCGGAGGCGTTTGCGTACCACATCAGCAATTCGTCGCGGGCCGCGAACCCACCGGCCAGCGTGGGAGCACTAGAACCGGCAGGAGCCTCGTCGGGGTCAACCCAGTTATTCATGAGGTATCCGACATCGGCTAGCGGATCACCCAGCGTGCATAATTCCCAATCGAGGACCGCCAAGATCTCGCCGAACCGGGTCAACATGTTCCCCAGCCGATAATCGCCATGCACGATGGTGGATCCAACCTGTGTTGGTTTTTGAGCCTCAAGTAGCCCTTGGACATGTTCCATCGTTGGCAATTCTCGAGTTTTCGACTGGTCCCACTGCCGACTCCACCTTCGCAGTTGGCGTCCTAAATAATCTTCCCGTTTCCCTAAGTCCCCCAATCCGATGTCGTCCGGTTCAATTGAATGCAGCTCAGCGAGGACTTCGGCTACTCGCCGGCTCAAGGTCATCCGGTCAGACTCACCGAGCGTCTCGGCTTCAGCATCGCTGTGTAATACTTCCCCATCGACGTAGCCCATGACATAAAAAGGGGCTCCGTTGATCTCGCTGTCTTCGCAAACTCCAAGAGTTGGTGGAACCGGGACTTGCGTCGTACCCACAGCGCTGACAATTCGGTGCTCTCTCGCCATGTCATGGGCTGTTGCCAACACATGGCCCAAGGGTGGTCGGCGAAGCACGAAATTATTTCCTCTTCGGTCAACGACTTTGTAGGTGAGGTTGGAATGGCCTCCAGCAATCAGTTCATATTCGAGGGGAGGAACCGAAGCCGGAACATGCGAGGAGAACCAGGACGCAACTTTGGCGTCATCAATGCCAGCAGTGATGTCACCAGTCATTGCGTTCTCTCCTCACCGAATCGAAGAGATGGTACCGCTGAAGAATCAGCCGTAACGGTAGAAGCCGCGCCCACTCTTTCGACCTAACAGACCTGCATCACACATCCGATTCAAAAGGGGTGGAGGGGCATACAGCTGTTCCTTGAACTCCTCATATAAGGATTCCGCGACCGCCAAGGTTGTGTCCAACCCGATCAGATCGCACAGCGCCAATGGCCCCATCGGGTGGTTACAACCCAACACCATCCCAGCGTCAATGTCTTCGGCGCTAGCGAAACCGGATTCCATCATGCGAATCGCCGACAGTATGTAGGGAACAAGAAGAGCATTGACAACAAACCCGGCTCGGTCTTGGCTGCTCACCACCCGCTTACCCAATTGCTCTGACGCGAACTCTTGACACAGAAGCGCTGTTTTGTCCCCAGTAAGTAAGGAAGAAATGATCTCCACGAGACCCATTACAGGGACCGGATTAAAGAAGTGGACTCCAATCACCTGTTGTGGGCGATTGGTTGCCATCGCGAGTTTCATAATCGGAATCGACGAGGTGTTGCTCGCGAGAACCGCTTCGGGATCATCGACTACGTCATTCAAGCGCCCGAAGACCTCCAGCTTCGCGTCTTCTTGCTCTATCACCGCTTCAACTACAAATTCCCTATCAGCAAGACTGGGAAGCTTGGTGGAAAAGGAAATCTTTCCCATCACTTCTGAGCGCTGATCGTCAGTCATTTTTTGTGCCCGCACCGCACGATCAAGACTCTTTTCAATGCGAGCCATGCCGGCTTCAAGAGCGCCCTCGTTCGCTTCTACCACCTTCACGTCACAACCGCTCAGTGCAGCCACTTCGGCGATACCTGACCCCATGAGCCCGCAGCCAACAACTCCAAAACGTTCAATAATCACATGTGCGAGAGTACAAGAGCGTCGACGGGTTGTGCCCAGGAGTCAACTGATCCGTGACTCTTCGATGGCGCCTCGAACAGCTTCAACTACTTCTTCAGCGGTAGCGCCAGGAGTTAGTACTCGCGCCACGCCGGCATCGCGCATTGACTGAAAATCGTCCTCCGGAACAATTCCCCCAAGGATCACAGGAATGTCAGCACCCGCATCGGAAAGAGCTTGCGTAACCATGGGAAGTATCGCCTCATGAGCTCCGGACAGCATCGAGACTCCAATGGCTGAAACATCTTCGTCGATAGCCGCAGCGACGACGGTTTCGGGGGTTTGGAACAAACCGGTGTAAATCACTTCGTAGCCCGCGTCGCGCAAAATTCGGGCAACGATTTTTACCCCTCTGTCATGGCCATCGAGCCCCAGTTTGGTCACCAGTACACGTTCTGCCATCGCCTTCGACCCTAGCCCTCTCCATGACCATCAGCGAATGCGGTTCCAAAATCCCGAAGAGAATTAGCAATTTCGCAGGGATCGACGACGATCTAGTCCATGTCTGCGCGTTAACGCGATGGCGAGAGAGAAAATTGTCTCTGGTACGTCCAATCGAAGCAGATTGACCCATAGGGTGCGGAGATGGATACCACCACAAAGTTCGCGGCTCGGGCGGTTGAAGCCTCCAAGATTTACGGTTCGGGAGAGACCGTTGTCCGAGCACTCGATGCACTGTCCGTTGATCTTGCATCCGGGGAACTCACCGCAATTATGGGTCCATCCGGTTCAGGCAAATCGACCCTGATGCACTGCTTGGCCGGCCTCGACAATCTCACTTCGGGAAAAGTGTTCATCGGAGAAACCGATATCAGTGAGTTATCCGAACGTGCGCTCACCTTGTTGCGACGAGATCGCATCGGCTTCGTATTTCAGGCGTTCAATTTGGTACCGACTTTGTCTGCCCAGGAAAACATCGTGCTACCTCAGCAACTAGGAGCAACAGCACCTGATGTTTCCTGGTTTGAACGAGTTATTGAAGCCGTAGCACTTGGCGACAGACTCAAACACCGACCCAACGAACTCTCCGGCGGCCAACAGCAGCGGGTCGCCGTTGCCAGGGCTCTGGCCGGGCAGCCCGAAATTATCTTCGCCGATGAACCCACAGGCAACCTCGATAGCAAAACAGGTGGCGAAATTCTCGAGTTCATGCAAAAGGCCGTGCGAGAGCTGGGTCAAACAATTGTCCTGGTCACCCATGACCCTTCGGCTGCGGCTCACGCCGACCGGGTTGTATTTCTCGTTGACGGGAGCATTGTCGAGGAACTCGAAGCGCCTTCTGCGGCTCTCATACTCGACATGATGAAGCAACTGGGCGACTGAGGTGCTCAAGCTCACCCTGAACTCTTTGTTGGCGAGAAAGATTCGACTCGCCTTAACCACGTTCGCAGTCGTACTGGGCGTCTCCTTCGTTTCAGGCTCATTTATTCTCGCCGATAGCCTCCGCTCTGTTTTCGACAAAATCGCCGTAGAGATCGCCGGTCCTGATTGGATTCAAGTACGTGGCGTCGAAACAATCGAAGATGATGCTTTTAGTAGACCGACGGTGCCTCAATCAGTTGTTGATCAAATCAGATCTACTGAAGGTGTCTACGGCGCCGAGGGGGTGATTCAAGGATTCCCCAGAATTTCGGTTGGTGACACCTTGGTCAAACCGCTTGGTGGGGCGCCTACTCTCGCCTTTAATTTTGAGCAAGACGCCGAAGAATTAAGCGCGTTTCAAACTGTTGAGGGATCGGCGCCTGGCAATGCCGAGGCCATGGTCGATGTCGACACGGCAGAGAAGTACGACATATCGGTCGGAGACGTCATCACCATTCGCACATTGCAACCAGCGGAGGATTTCCGGGTCAGTGGGATCACCAGGTGGGGTTTAGATAATGGAGGAGGTGCCGTTTTTGTATTGATCGACACCGCAACTGCTCAACGGCTCTTCAACTACCCGGATGCATATCTTGCGGTGACGGTCGCCGCGATGCCTGGAGTCGATGAGAACGAGCTAGCGAACAAGTTGACCCGGGAACTGCCAACTGGTTTCGAGGCGGTCACGAGTGATGTCGTGGCAAGCGAGTTCAGTGATCAATTCGACACATTCATAACAATCTTTCAGAACGCGCTCCTGGTTTTCGCCGCTGTTGCCCTCGTCGTAAGTGCCTTTATCATCAACAACACCTTTGCAATCGTTCTGGGTCAACGGGTTCGAGAATTGGGTTTACTTCGCGCTGTCGGCGCAACTGGACGCCAAATACGTTCCTCGGTTCTGATTGAAGCTCTACTTATTGGGGTGATTGCTTCGGTGATTGGCGTATTTGCTGGTCTGGGGATCACGTGGACCATCAAGGCACTTATAGACCAGGCCGGCGACGGATCAGGTTTGCCAGACGGACCATTAGTCATCGCTGCGCGTACTTGGATTGCGGCGGCAATAGTGGGTATCGGAATAACCCTGTTGGCAGCTATTTCACCGGCGCGGAAAGCTTCAAGGATTCCCCCTATTGCTGCCTTACGAGACGACCTGACTCTCTGGTCGGGCGGTGGTCGCCGCCGAACCATCGTCGGAGTTCTTTTGGGGGTGGGCGGTCTCCTCGCAACCATCTTCGGAATCACAACCGATGGTGGCGCCCTACGACAACTCGGGCTCTTGGCGGCCGGAGCGCTGCTGCTATTTATATCTATATCTCTTCTCAGCACTCTCATTGCCCGGCCTGCAGCCCGACTCTTGGGTTGGCCTCTGACTCGGTTCGCGCGCGCATCGGGGAACTTGGCGAGAGAAAATGCGAGCAGAAACCCTCGCAGAACCGCGTCCACGGCTTCAGCTCTGATGGTCGGTCTAGCTCTAGTTGCAATGGTGTTGGTTGTCGGAACGAGTTTCAAAAAGACATTTTCGTCAATACTTGATTCCTCTTTAGGCGCAGATTTCTTCATCGATACAGAGCGAGACGGTTCGTGGGGATTTAGCCCTCAGCTTGTAGAAGAAATCAAAGCAGTTGACGGTGTTGCGATTGCAGTCGGATTTAGGGGAGGGCCTGGCACTGCACAAATGAGTGTCGCCGGTGCATCAAAAGACGTGATCGGTACTCAAGAAGAAGGTTTGGGCCGCGTACTGGACATCTCGTTGATTGAAGGCAGCTATTCGGGATTGTCGAACGACGGTGTTCTCGTTCACAAGGATCCCGCCAAAGACTTGTCTTTGTCCGTGGGTGATGTAGTGCCAGCGACATTCCCGACTGCTGGAGTGAAGGATTTGCGCGTTGTCGGAATCTTTGATGACGGTTCGATTCTCGGGAACTGGGTCATCGATATGAGCACCTACGAAAGCGGCTTTGATCCGGCCCGGCAGTCAGATCTTTTTGCCGCTGTAGAACTTGAAGACGGAGTTGAGGTCCAAAACATCCGATCACAACTTGATGCGATCGCCGTCAATTACCCTGAAGCGGTCCTCCAGGACCGAACGGAGTACCAAGAAACGATTGAAGGCCGGATCGACACCTTGCTGGTGACCGTCAACGCCCTCGTCGGGTTCGCCGTCGTCATTGCTGTCTTAGGCATTGTCAACACTTTGATGCTGTCAGTGTTCGAAAGAACAAGAGAAATTGGGCTCCTCAGAGCCGTCGGGATGACTAGACGTCAAACACGGCGAATGATCCGATGGGAAGCGGTAATCATTGCCGTATTCGGCGGGGTATTGGGAATACTTGTCGGAACTTTGCTGGGCTTTATCGCAGTTCAGGCCATGCCAGAGTCATTCATAACGGATTTTGGCATTCCAGTTGGAAATTTTGTCATCATTCTCGTCATGTGTGCTGCCGCGGGCGTCCTTGCCGCCATTCTGCCCGCTCGACGAGCAGCACGACTTAACGTCCTCGACGCGATCGCTCATTCGTGATGTCGCTAAATCCCTTGGACCTAAACGAAGAAGTGCAATCTTTTCTATATGAACGGCACCTCGCGTCATTAACGCTCTTGCGAGCAGACGGCAGCCCTCACGTAACTGCTGTTGGATTCACCTGGGATCAGGAGACCCAGTTGGTTCGGGTGATCACATGGGCTGGATCAATGAAAAGCAGAATCTTGGAGCAATCACCTGGTAGTCGAGCTGTGGTGTGCCAAATCGACGGTGGCCGTTGGCTGAGTCTTGAAGGAACAGCAATCGTCACTGACGACGCGGAGCGGTGTCGAGAGGGAACACAACGTTACGCCAAGCGTTATCGGATACCTCAAGAACGTCCGGACCGCACTGTGATTGAGATTTCAGTGGATCGAATTCTCGGTTACGCCTAGGAAAGTTTCCTCGCTCAGCGGACTCACAGTTATTTGAGTCGCGAACCGGTCCTCCCAGTAGCTTCAATCTTGGAGCACATCCGGCAGCGAACGTGCATGCACGACTGCGAGACGTTTCGTCGATCGGGTCAACGCCACAAATAGAGCACGGAGGCCTTGAGGTTCTTCGTCCAGAATGGTCGCTGGTTCAATGACAACGGTGCCGTCTAGCTCCAGTCCCTTAACCAATTGAACTGGTACCAAAGCTATTTTTGGATGCAACGGACCGCTGACATTGCGCGAAGCCGTAGTTGCTCTTCCATAGTCAATGGACCTGGCTTTCAGCGCTGCATCAACCAAATCAATCAGACTCTCAGGTGCGATGACTGCTACCGAACCTCCCCCAAGAGCTTCAGATTCTTCTTCAACTATTGCCACCGATCTCTCGACAAGTTGCTCAACCGACGTACCGGCACTGTCACGCACTTCAATGATTCGAGGAGGAGCCCCGACCGAACGCACGGCTGTTGGCGGCGATAGATCCGGGGCAGCAAAGGCGAGAACCTTGTTGGCCAGTTCGAGATTGGGGGCTGGAATACGGTAGCTAAGAGTCAGTTCACGTACGCGGGGCTCTTTGCCGCCAGAAGGCAAGTGGTTCAACACTTCATCCCAGTCAGCGGCTGCGCCGGGCGCTGTCGCTTGTGCTATATCGCCCACGATCGTCATCGATCCATTCAATGAACGACGGGCGATCATTCGCAATGCCATTGGCGTATGATCCTGAGTTTCGTCAACGACGATGTGCCCGAAGGTGCGAACTTCGGGGTCTCTCGCTTTGCGTTGTCTATCCAATCGGGGACCTAGCCCCAAGTAGGCCTCGTCCAAAAGCGGCACATCCGCGTCGCTCCATTGATACCCGGTTAGCGATTCGCCCCGAGGTCGGAATAACGTTAACGAGTCTTCGTCAGAAAGATGCTCGGACGCGGCCGAAGAAATGAGGGCCTTCGAACCGAATAAATCTCGAAGTAACTGCGCGGGTGTCAACACCGGCCACATGCGTTCCAGCGCTTCAACAACTCTGGGGTCGCGCCGTAACTGATATCGCACATTTTCAGGATCGGGTTGGGAGTGGTGTGAGAGGGCAAGCGTTGAGAAAAATTCATTCTCGACGAATCGGCGTCCGGCGTTATGTCGTCGATATCGGCGACGAGCCTCACGTACGATGGCTCGACTTTGACTAACCGAAATACGCAGCCGAGAAAGGCCGAACCCAACTACGAGGTCATCTCGGAGGGGCCGCTCGCGGTCTCTAATCGCACCCGCAATCACCGAGATCATCCGCTCATTTCCTTTTACGGCTGCTGAATCTGACGGATCGGGCAACGTGACACGGGTGTCAGTAAAAATGTCGGAAAACAAGTCGGCTAAGACTGTTAGGTACACACCGGCTTCACCGAGGCTGGGAAGAACTTGTTCGATATAACGCAGAAACAATCGGTTGGGTCCTACAACAAGGACGCCTTGACCTTGAAGCGGAAAGCGATATGTGTACAGAAGGTACGCAGCGCGGTGAAGCGCGACCACTGTCTTTCCGGTTCCTGGACCACCTTGGACAATGAGCATCCCTTTCAACGGGTCGCGAATAATTTCGTCCTGCTCACCTTGAATTGTTGCGACAATGTCGCGTAGCTGCCCATCGCGGTTCTGGTCTAGGGCAGCCAACAACGCACCGTGCCCCTGGAAGCCCTCGTCTAATAGGTCAAGGTCGAATAACTCATCTTCAAGGTCGAGCAATTCCCGCCCCCGACTTGCAAAGTGTCGACGGCGTACGAGCCCCATCGGGTCTCGGCCGGTAGCGCGATAGAAAGGCTCCGCTATAGGGGCGCGCCAATCCACCACCACGGGCTCTTGACGTTCATCAGCGACGGCTAGGCGGCCGATATGAAACCTGTCTCGGCTCTCCAAGTCAATTCTGCCAAATATCAAAGATGCAGAACCTAACTGCAGCTGTCCAAGTCGGTTTTGGACGCTTCCCTCAATCACGTCGCGTTCATAACGAGCTTGGGTCGTACCGCCACGTCCCACCTCAACCATTCCCCGCAGTTTGCGCGCCCGATCACGCGCCTGATCAAGCAGGAGATGGGCACGATCAATGTGTGCCTGTTCGGCTGCAATTTCGGGGTGGGTCACAGGTAAAACACCGGTTGAAAGAACAGACCAGCATACCGTTCTTATGTGGTTTGAGTCCGTTCAATAGCCTTAACCTCTAAAAGAAACCAACAGCGACCTGTAGTCCAGTAAGGCTCACGTGGTAAAGCAGCGGTAGCGTCAGGGCTGAGATGCCTCTTCCCTCTGACCATCCAAGCCACTCGTTTGACGAGAGCCCCTATCTTCAGGCCTGTCGTCTTCAACAGGCCGAACATGTCCCTGTTTGGTTCCAACGACAAGCTGGTCGTTCCTTACCTGAATACCGGAAAATTCGAGGCAACGGAAGCATCCTTCGGACCATCGAAAATGCGTCACTGACCGCTGAAATCACCATGCAACCGATTCACCGATACGGGGTCGACGCTGCCATTTTATTTTCCGACATTATGGTTCCGATAAATGCGATCGGATTCAGGATCGATGTAGTTCCTGGTCTCGGACCGACGGTGGAGCACCCATTTCGCACGAAGGAGGACCTGAACCGTCTGCGTCCGCTTGAACCAGAGACCGACACCTCGTATGTGCTCGAAGCGGTGAGACTACTAACGCAACAACTGGATGTACCGCTCATCGGTTTCGCTGGTGCACCTTTTACTGTCGCTAGCTATTTGATCGAAGGGGAACCCTCTCGTAATCACGTTAGAACCAAATCGTTGATGCATTCCGACCCCATCCTTTGGCACAGATTGATGGAGCGATTGTCGGACATCTCAATTTCCTCTATGCGATCCCAGGTGGTGGCCGGAGCTAGCGCAGTACAACTTTTCGATTCGTGGGCGGGGGCGTTAGGGCCCGCGGACTACAAAGAACATGTCCTGCCTCATAGCAGAAGAGTGTTTGAGGAATTGGCTGACCTCGGCGTGCCCCGCGCCCATTTCGGGGTGGGCACCTCAGAGATCTTGTCTCTAATGAGTGAGGCGGGAGCAGACGTTGTCGGCGCCGACTGGAGGGTCCCGATAAATGAAGTGCGACGCCGAGTCGGTCCAGAAACTGCTGTCCAAGGCAACCTGGACCCTGCAGTGTGCTTGGGCGATTGGCCCGCCGTCGCCAAGCAAACTCGACGAATACTCATGGAAGCTGGCGGAAAGCCAGGTCACATCTTTAACCTGGGTCACGGGGTCCTCCCAGAAACGAACCCAGAGATACTGCGGCAAATAGTGGATTTGGTCCATACCGAGGGACTAGATCCTGGCCCGTCGAAACCATGACGAAACGGGTCGTGGTCATCGGTGGAGGCATCGCCGGGTTGAGCGCCCTTCATCGCATCCAACAGCAGTCCTCTGAAATTGAAGCCATTCTTTTGGAGGCTGCTCCTCGTCTCGGCGGAAAGATTCTCACAACAAACTTCTTAGGCAGGCCCGTCGATGAGGCCGCCGATATGTTCATCAGCAGAGTCCCATGGGCACTTGAGTTATGTGAGGAGCTCGGCGTAGACAGCTTTCTCATTAGCCCCGCGACATCAAGCGCCAAGGTCTTAGTCGATGGTGAACTCCGCACACTTCCTGAGGGTCTTCTCCTTGGCGTTCCAACCAAGTTGATTCCGCTTCTGCGAAGCCGAATCGTTAGCCCACTAGCGGTTCTTCGTGCCGGGTTAGACCGAGTGCGGCCCGACGATTGGCCGGGCGATGACGAGTCCGTCGGCGGGCTCATTAGGCGTCGGATGGGCGACCAAATCGCGGATCGATTGGTCGACCCTCTGATTGGCAGCATCAACGCCGGCGACACTGATCACCTTGATGTGGCTTTGGCTGCCCCTCAATTGGAGACCGCTTCACGACGACATCGGAGTTTGATCGCCGGGCTCAAGGAACAGTCAAAGAGCAACCGCGAGAACGCGGGTCCACTTTTCCTCAGTTTCGAAAACGGAATGGGTCATCTGGTCGAGGTGCTGGCAGGCAGTTTGCGTGATGCCGACATTCGAATCAGTACACCAGTCGTCGAGATAGAGCGTGGCGGAGAAGTTCTGAAGATTGTTACCAAGGACTCAACGATCGAATCCGACGTCATCATCCTCGCAACACCAGCCCACCAAGCGGCGATCCTTTTGTCTGGTTGCCCAAGCGCTGCAAGTCGGTTGTCTTCTATTGAGCACGCGTCGGTCGCGCTGGTCACTATGGGCTTTCGCCGCTCTGAAATCCTTCACCCTCTCGATGGTTCAGGTGTTCTTGTTCCACGCACAGAGGGACTGCTTACAACCGCAATAAGTTGGGGCAGCTCCAAATGGCCTCATTGGGGCGACAAAGAGCATGTTGTACTTCGAGTGTCAGCCGGTCGAGCTGGGGATTCAAGAGCATTGGCTCTTGACGACGATGGCCTCGTCGAGGCCTTGCTGACCGAAGTGGCTCAAATCCTTCGGATCGAGGGCAGCATCATCGAATGGCGAGTATCGCGATGGATAGACGCTTTTCCTCAATATGCGCCGGGTCATGATCGGCTGGTGAGCGCAATCGAAAGTGACCTCCGCGCGGAAATGCCGGGGGTGTTCTTAACCGGAGCTGCTTATCGAGGTCTCGGAATTCCCGCATGTATAAGGCAAGGCCGCGAATGTGCAGACGTAGCCCTCGACTATCTCAAAACAATATGAGTCGGCTAGCGCCTGTTGGCCGCTTCCTTGTCGGAGCCGCAATCTCGCTGTCGCTTCCGCCTTATGGATTGTGGCCGTTGGCTCCCATCGGGTTAGGCATTTTTCTCAAAATGTCGCGCAATAGAAATCGCGCTCGACGTTTATTCGAGGCGTGGAGCCTCTGGGTGGGTTACTTCGCTGTAGCTCTGGTCTGGATGGTCGATCTGACTGTCCCAGGTTGGATCGTGGCAATTCCCGTTCAGGCCTTGATAATGGCCCTCCCAATGGCGTTCATCCCCTCCGATGGAGTTGCGCGTTCGATCGCCGTGCCATCGGCGCTAGTGGTAGGTGAAGCTGTGCGTTGGACAGTTCCCTTTGGGGGCGTACCCATGTCAAACCTCGCTCTGGGTCCGATCGATACCTATTTGGTGGATGTTGTTCGAGTAGGAGGAGCCCTGCTTCTCGTGGGTTCGATCGGCATTGTTGCCGTCGCTGTTGAAGGAGCTCTATCAGCGCGACTTCGCACAGTGCTAGGGGCTTTGGTGGCGATTGTGGTCTTGATCGCCGTCGCCCAGATCAGCCCTACTGGACATCGCGTTAGCGTCATCAACGCAACCGTTGTACAAGCCGGGGGTGCCTTAGGAACTAGGGCGGCGTCTAGTGATCAAATGGCTGTCTTCGATCGGCATTTGGAGGCTGTGACTAGACAGCCCTTGGATACGGATCTCATGGTTTGGTCTGAAAGCAGTGTGACCGTTAAAGCACCATTGGAAACAAGCGGGCAGCTAGCCACCATCGCTCAACTGGCGACCGATCTCGATACCGTCATCGTTGCAAATTTTTCCGAAATAGACGGTGAGCATTTTCGTAACGCATCAGTTTCAGTTGATCCCCATAGCGGGCTCGCTGCACGGTTCGACAAAGTCCACCTCGTCCCATTTGGCGAGTACATCCCTCTTCGCGGCTTCGTAGAGAACTTTGCCGACCTGTCGTTGATCCCCAGAGAAGCCTTGCCGGGTAAGGGTCCAGGCATTCTCGATTCGAGTCTCGGTCCAATAGGAAACGCGATTTCCTTTGAGGTGTACTTCCCGGAGCGAGTTCGTAGCGGAATGCGATCCGGCGCTCGCATTCTCACTAACCCGACCTTGGCCTCGTCCTACACGACGTCGTTAGTCCCCGCACAATCTCTCGCTAGTGCCAGGCTTAGAGCACTCGAAACTGACAGATGGGTACTGCAGGCATCCACTACGGGTTACTCCGCTGTTATTTCTGCCGCTGGGCTTGTCGTACTTCGTAGCGACCTCCGAGAACAGACGGTACTGACGGGCACTGTGGAGCTGCGGAGCGGAAATACTTGGGCGACCGAGCTCGGCAAACTACCCATTTTTTTTCTCGCGACTTTGTTATTAGCGGGAAGCGCATTATTTGATATCAGACGTCGACCATCAACGTGACTGGACCGTCATTGTGGATCTCAACTTTCATGTGTCTTTGGAATTCGCCGGTCGAGACCTTTGCTCCTAAGGCGGCCAGTGACTCGCAAACACTTTGGATAAGGGCTTCGGCTATTTCCGGCGGAGCCGCGGCGACAAACGACGGGCGTCGCCCCTTTTTCGTGTCTCCGTAGAGCGTGAACTGACTAATAATTAAAACTTCGCCGGTGACATCGCCTACCGCTTGGTTCATGAGTCCCTGTTGGTCTTCGAAGACCCGCAAGTTCCAAATTTTGTCAGCTAATTTTTGCGCGGTACTTGGGTCGTCATCGTGCGTGACGCCAACAAAAGCGCACAGTCCACCACCGATGGACCCCACGATCCGCCCGTCAACCGAAACCGAAGCTCGGCTGACTCTCTGAATTAGCGCCCGCATGCTCACTCTCTTTCGGAAACTTCAGAAACTTATAAGGACCTGGGTCGTTCAGCCTAGAAGTCACCCTTTGAGGCAAAGAGTTACCGGCCGGTAGCCTTGACACCTACGTTTCGCCCGACGGAGTTGTGAAAGGGTTTGATGTCCAGCGAACGCCCACTTCGTGTCGCCTTTTTGACATATCGAGGCCACCCCTACACCGGGGGTCAGGGCGTCTATACGCGCCACATGGCACGCGAGTTAACAGCCCTCGGACATCACGTCGAGGTCTTTTCCGGCCCTCCTTATCCCCACGTTGACGATCATGTACCGCTGACCAAGCTCCCGAGCCTTGACCTATACCGGATGCCCGACCCGTTCCGGATCCCACGGCTCAGCGAATTCAGAGATCGTTTCGACGTGCTTGAATACCTAGTCACCGCCGGAGCAACTTTTGCCGAACCGCTGACGTTCAGTCTTCGAGCACACCGCGAATTGATGGGCCGGTTGGCCGAATTCGACTTGGTGCATGACAACCAGTGTCTCGGGACTGGTATCTGGAAAATTCATCAAGCGGGACTTCCCGTGCTCGAGACGATTCACCACCCCATAACGGTGGATCGTCGACTCGAGACAAAACACGCGCCAACTCCATGGAAACGTTTCACTAAGAACCGCTTTTATGCGTTTACAGGGATGCAGACCAAGGTCGCGCGACGATTACCCCGCATTCTTACGGTGTCTTCGAACAGCTATGAAGACATAATCACTGATTATGGGGTTGATCCCGATCGCCTACATATTGTTCACGTCGGTGTCGATCCAATGCAGTTTCGTCCCATCGATGACATCGAGGTAGTGCCGGCAAGGCTCATGACCACGGCAAGTGCCGACGTGGCCATGAAGGGGTTGGCCTTTTTGCTTGAGGCATTAGCGAAGCTGAGGGCCGACGATCCTAGAGTTCATCTCGTCGTAATCGGCAAACCCAAATACGATTCGCGCGCTACGCGTCTTATCCAGGAACTGGGACTTTCTGACCACGTCGAATTTGTGAGTGGCGTTTCTGATGAACGCATAGTCGAGCTCTACAACCAAGCTGAAGTTGCGGTGGTCCCGTCTCTTTATGAGGGTTTCTCTCTGCCGGCTATCGAAGCAATGTCTTGTGGGGTGCCCTTAGTCGCCACAACCGGCGGTGCGTTGCCTGAAGTTGTGGGCGATGATGGTGTGACCGCGCTTCAAGTACCGCCGGGCGACAGCGAAGCTCTGGCAGCGAAGATTCGATGGGCGTTGGCAGAAACAAGTCTGCGAGCAACTATTGGCACGGCGGGCAGGATGCGGGTCGAACAAAATTTCTCTTGGGGGATTACTGCCGCTCAAACAGCTGAGCACTATTACGCGTTGTTGGATGAACTGGCGGCTGATGCTTACCGTTGACTACGACCGGCTGGGCGCAAGGCCCGGAGATCTCGTTCTCGATATGGGCTGCGGCGGTGGTCGTCACGCTTTTGAAACGGTGCGACGAGGTTGTCGGATTGTGGCCCTCGACGAAAACCTCGAAGAGCTAGTTGACGTTAGGAACACCTTCGCAGCGATGGTGGACGCTGGCGAACTACAAGGGGAAATTCAGGGGCAGCCGGTCAGCGCTGATGCTCTCAGGCTGCCATTTGTCGATGACACGTTCGACCGAATTATTTGTTCGGAGGTACTCGAACACATAGGTGACGACGAAGCTGCAATTGGGGAGCTGGCCAGAGTGTTGCGACCGGGCGGCAGCATCGCAGTCACCGTCCCCGCTTGGGTAGCCGAAACAATCTGTTGGAAACTCAACGACGAATACCACGCCCCTAAAGCAGTTGGAGGACATGTGCGGATCTACCGCCGGTCGCAGTTAAGCAACAAAATGCGCTCTGTCGGTTTACGACTCTGTGGCTGGGGTCGCGCTCATGCTTTGCATTCTCCATACTGGTGGCTGAAATGTTTAGTTGGGCCACGTAACGACGAACACCGGCTCGTGAAGGCATACCACCGATTCCTGGTGTGGGACATCGTCCGAAAACCATGGATCACCCGCACTGTGGACCGTTTACTCAATCCATTTTTCGCCAAATCAATAGTGCTGTATGCAATGAAGCCCAACCTGGAGGAACGCAATGCAGCCTGAAGACACCGCGGTGTTGACTAGAGATCAAATCACAGCAACGGCATCCACAATTGTTGAGCAACAATCCCACGACGGGATGATTCTTTGGTTTTCCGATGGACACGCCGACACTTGGAACCACACCGAAGCCGCGATGGCCCTATCCGCTGCTGGTTTTTTAGATGCTGCGGGTCGCGCGTATGAGTGGCTCGCGAAAACCCAACTTTCAGACGGAAGTTGGCATCACTACTACCTGGCCGATGGTGTCGAGGACGCGAAAGTCGACACGAATTGTTGTGCTTACGTCGCGACCGGCGTTTGGCATCACTACTTAACGACCGAAGATTTCAGTTTTCTCGAGGAAATGTGGCCGATCGCAAGTCGCTCACTAGATTTTGTCGTCGGTCATCAAAACGCGGCTGGCCACATCCCATGGGCTATTCACACCAGCGGAACACCATGGTCCTACTCGCTAATCACAGCAAGCTCCTCGATTTATCACTCTCTACGTTGCGGAATCGCCATTGCTCAGCGTTTAGGTAAAGAGCGACCCGAATGGGAGTTCGCGGCGGTACGCCTAGCCGACGTTCTTCGACATCACGAGTCAGACTTTGAGCCGAAAACGCGCTGGGCTATGGACTGGTATTACCCAGTGCTCACCGGGACAATCACCGGCGAGCCGGCGTCTCAGCGCCTCGCCGCGCGATTCGAAGATTTCGTTCTTGGTAACCATGGAGTCCGATGCGTTTCTGATCAGCCATGGGTCACCGCGGCAGAGACCTGTGAGTGCGCGATGGCCTACCTCGCGGTTGGCGACGAGCACGGTGCCCGAAAGCTCTTCGAAAGCATCCAAGCATTGCGCGATACCGATGGCGCATACTTCACCGGGATGGTTTATCCAGACCGCATTACTTTCCCCGATAACGAACGCTCAACTTATTCCAGCGCTGCCGTCGTGTTGGCAGCCGACGCCTTTGACTGTAAATCCCAGGCATCTCGTCTGGTCCTCGGGGAGGGTTTGCCCTTACTGCAGTAACGCGGCGGGGTTTCTCACAGAGAGCTCCGTAGAACTCGGAGACTGCCAACAGCCTTATGTTCCTCGAAGTTCCCTTCGTTTATGGCTCGCTGGAAAATTTCATAGGGAGGGCGACCTCCGTCCGCCGGGTCGGGGAAAACATCGTGAATGGCCAGAAATCCGCCCGGAGCTATTTTGGATGCCCAGCCGTCATAATCGGCGTGGGCGGGGACCGATCCATGGCCGCCATCAATGAAAACCATCGAGACCGGGGTCGTCCAATGAGACGCGACAACCCGCGAATCTCCAATGATGGGCACTACCGAACCATCGAGGCCAGCTTCCTCCAAATTGCGACGCAGCTCAGGTAACGAATCAATTCTGCCTGTTGCTTGGTCGACAACTTCCTCATCATGATGTTCCCAGCCTTTTTGCATCTCCTCGGACCCACGATGATGGTCAATTGTGAAGACCACGCGACCAGTTTCAACCGCGGCGGCACCCATGTAAATGGTTGACTTTCCACAGTAAGAACCCACTTCCACAATTGGACCCGGCGCTGTGATGTCCATCACTGTCTGATACAGGCACAAACCTTCGTCATGAGGCATGAACCCTCGCGCTGAACGCGCTGCCAACTCCAACTCACTGCGCATCATCACATTGAGGCCTCTTGAATAAAATCTTTTCCAATAAGAAGAACTTGCCCAACCAAAGCAAGGCGTAGGCGCTTAGGTTCGCCAACATCACGATGGGGGTCGAACTCCACCATCGATCAGCAACGCCAACAAGAACCGAAGAAACTGCAAGCCCTGCCAGGCTATACACCCAAAAGGGCAAGATTTCGGCGCGTATTGAATGCCGATCGGTCCGATTCCAAACCCACGACCGATTCAGAAGATAGGCCGGTATCGCAGCAATCGACACTGCAAACATGTTGGCACCGATAGCTGGCCAATCGATGAGTACAAGTCCCACCCACAGCGAAGCCTGGGTCAAAGCGATAGCGACGATCGATACGCCGGAATATCGCACAAGCTTGACCCGTAGGTCCCATAATCGGGTCGACACGTCGCGCAGTGTACGTGTCTACGCTGCGGATTCTTGCTCCGCTTTCGGTCGGTAAAAGCCGAGGAGCAGTGCAACAGCGGAACCAACTCCGCCCAACAGCGTCAACGCAAACCACCCGACTCCACTCCATGTCAAGCCCAGTGCGTTATCGAGTGACCACGATCCGGGCCCAACCAATGCCAGAGACGCCGTCGCCGCGGCAAGCACAAATACGTATTCCCATCCATCTTTGATAATGAAAAACCCGTTCTTTCGGTGGCCTACCCAACCCGCGACGGTCATGACCCCGAGGTATCCCATACAACTCAGCGGAGTCAGAAGACCCGCCGCTAATGCGCATCCGAAGCCCACTTCGCTTAATGCTGCGAAATGGGCGTGCAGAATGCCCGGTTTCAGGCCCTCACTTGCGAACCAGCGCCCGACCCCGCTGATGCCCCCGCGGTATTTCGCAACTCCGTGAAGAGCGAGCGTGACCCCTAGAGCTAATCGCAGAAGTAACAAGCCCAGGTCAATCGCGTTTTCGTCCATCCTCGATCCCCTCTTAGGAGAACCGATTTTACGGCTGTATGTCGACCAATTCTATTTATTCGGCACTGTTGACGAGGTGGGTTGCCGCCATCGAAAAGTATTCAAGCATTTGCTCTTCTATCTCAGGGTCGATCCGACCTTCCGATACTGCGGCGGCCATGTGCTCATACCAGCGATCTCTCTCGTTAACACCTACCCGAAGATGCATGTGACGCATGCGTAATCTCGGGTGCCCCCTACTAGTTGAGTATTCTTCAGGGCCCCCCCAGTATTGGGCAAGAAAAAGTGCCAACCAATGCCGGGATGGCTCAAGGTCGTCAGGGTAGAGAGGTCGAAGCACTTCATCCGCTGCGACTCGCTGATAAAACCGGTCACACAATTCGTGGAACCACTCCAGCCCACCCACGAGTTGATAAACACTTTCGTCCGCCTGGTCGCTCAATGGTCTAGGCCTCGTAGCGATAAATATTTGTCTCTCGGGCAACGAACCCGAGGCGCTGATACAACCTATTGGCTGCTTCGCGTGTCGGGCGCGACGTGAGATTAATGGTTTGGGCTCCTCGATCCACCGCTATTTGCATCGCCCGCCGATTCAGCGCCTCGCCTACGCCGCGACCCTGAGCATCCTCACGAACCACGACGTCCTCGATCCAGGCTCGCGTTCCAGTAGGAATCGGAAAAACAACAAGGGTCATTGAACCAACAATGGTCTCCCCTTCAGTTGCAAGAAGGATGGTTGACGCTTCGTGAGCCACGATTTCCTTCAACTCTTTCGCTGTAGGGGCCGGTGAAGAAGTTGAGAGTTGCGGGATCAGTGCGGCGAAGGCCGCGACGACCACGTCATTTACTTCGTCACAAACACTGATCTCAATCGTCATGGTGTCACTCCTGATCGACGCCTTTATGGTACGGATTCGGAGATCCGCAGATAGCCTTTTCGACGTGGAACACGTTGATTGGAGCGAACGTCCTGTCTTGCAAGATGCCGTGCTCCTCTCGGCTTTCACCGGCTGGAACGACGCCGGAGACGCCGCAACCGAAGCTGTGGGCTATCTGACGCGTCGCTACGATTGTCGGCAAATAGCAACAATAGACCCCGAGTATTTCTACGATTTCGCGTCGGTACGGCCAAATGTGAGGCTTGAAGGTGAAGAACGCCACATTGATTGGCCGATAAACGAGGTTCGGGTCGGGGAACTTGATGACGGTCGCGCTCTCGTGACGATTTTGGGAATCGAGCCCAGACTCCGCTGGCGCACATTCTCCGAAGCACTAATTTCTGTGGCAACTCAATTATCGGCACAAACTGTGATCACACTTGGCGCCCTACTGACGGACACCCACCATCAGGCGCCAGTAGAAGTGATCGGTGCTTCAAACAACGAGGTCATAAACTTTGAGCTCGCGCAGAGTCCTTCACAGTACGAGGGCCCCACCGGGATTATCGGCGTTCTTAACGATGCCTTCCATCATGGCGGGTTCGACAGTCTTTCGTTCTGGGCCGCGGTGCCTTCCTATATCGGTCACAACCCCTCCCCTAAAGCGGCTCTGGCGTTGGTCCAACGCGTCGTGGACTTTCTCGATATCCCTCTGGGAGCGACTGATCTCCAGATCGCGGCCGCGAGCTATGACCGACAAATTAATGAGTTAGTGGAAAGCGACCCGAATCTCGCAGAATACGCGGAACAGCTCCTCGACGACGCTACCGACGAACTCACTGACATGGCAGACAACCCGCAGGCCATGATCGACGAACTTGAGCAGTTCCTCCGTCAACAGGATGAGTAAAACTTCGTCCTTCGTGTATCTATGAGAATTCTTCCTCCCATGGCAATGTTCGCGGAGGATCAAACTTGACCGGTTTCGTTTTGGCCTCGATCGCGTCAAACGCGGTGTCAACCCAGCTTTCGAGACCTGCTAACGGTTCAGGTAACGAATCACGCGTAAACCAGCCAACATCATTAGTTTCCAACGGATGGCGCCGCAACTCACCACCTATCGCTCGGCAGTGAAAGACCATCGAATAGAGGGGTATCCGCGTGAAACCTTGCCGCATCCCGTCGACGATAGAAATTAGCGACACCGGCTCGCTGTGAATTCCTGTTTCTTCGTACACCTCTTTGATGGCCACTTCAACTGGCGAGTAACCGATATCACACCAACCGGTGGGGTATAGCCACACCCCACTGTCTGCGCGTTGTACCAACAGAATTTCATCGTTTTCGTTGCCAACTACAGCACCGACTGCCGCTTTAGGTGTCACATAACCAGCCACTCCCTGACCCACCATTCGCATCCATTCGTCTGCGACGGCGTCGACATCTATTTCGGCGTCAACTGCGGAACGAATCTGGGAAGCAACCTTCAAGACCTCTTCGTAACGTTCCTTCTCATAGAGGCTCTCGGTGAACCCCAAGCCGGTTCGCGCAATTCCGGATAACGCCTCCGCCCAGCTAAGTAAATCCTGTCCGGTTACTCGCTCTGACATTTTTGAGAGGCTACTCGCGACCATCAAACATCGAGTCATTCGACCGATTTGAGCGCATGCCGAAGAGCGGAATCGATCTCCCTGCGGTGGAGATCTTCAAGTATTGGTCCATCTGACCCGGTTACATAGAACGTGTCGACAACTTCGTTGGAAATTGTCTGAATTTTGGCTGAGCGAATATCCAGCCCCATTTCCGCAAGCGTTTTGGTCAGGTGATACAGAACGCCGATGTGGTCTTCGGTGCGCACTTCGATAATCGTTGCATCTGTAGCTGATTCGATATCGAAGGTAACTCGAGTGACGGCCGATTTCGCAGCGAGGGCTGCTCTGCGTCGGTACACGCGAGCCCTTTCGGCTATGCGCGCATCAATCGCGAGATGGCCTTTCAGACATTGGTGCACATCGTCAGTAACCCGATCCCAATCAACAGGAGTATCCGGTTCTGCGACGCGGAATTGAGACACGGCCATTCCGGCGTCACTTGAGTATGCGTCGGCTTGCAAGACATCTAAACCTCGCAGGGCCAGTGCGCCAGCTGATCGACTGAAAATGCCGGCTCGGTCAGGAGCAACGATCGTCACGGTGTCCCCAGAGCCCTCGACGATTGTTTCTCCTTCAGCCATCAACGCTTCGATGTGCGTGGTTACAAAAGACCGTCGTTTTCTAAGGGTTGTTCCATCGCTAGATATGAAGTCCGCTGTGCCTTCCGTGAGGGTCTGAACCAAATGGGCTTTCCAGTCACCCCAAGCGGTCGGACCTGTAGCAATCGAATCCGCTTCAGTCAACGCGGCTAGAAGTTCTAAGAATTCGACAGTTTGTGCCCTCTCAGCGACAGTCCGCAGTGTCTGTACGTCGTCAAGGTCTCGACGCGTGGCTATGTCGGGCAACAAAAGATGATGTTCTACGAGGCGAGTCAAGGTTTGAGCATCTTGCTCGGAGAAGCCGCAGCGTAATGCAATTGGACCAACGAGCCGCATCCCTACTTCGGTGTGATCCCCCGGATAGCCCTTACCTATGTCATGCAATAACGCTGCCATCAAAAGGAGGTCTGGTCGTTGCACGCGGTGCGCGAGCCTTGCCGCTTCCGCGACTGTCTCTAGCAGATGTCGGTCCACCGTGAAGCGGTGGTAGACGTTGCGTTGGGGACGCGATCGATTTGGGGTCCATTCAGGGAGAAGGCGGCTCCAAACTTCGAAATAGTCGAGGGATTCAATGACGGCAATCGCCCGTACCCCAGTCCTGAGAAGCGAGACAAACAAATCGCGCGCCCCATGAGGCCACGGATCGGGGAGGTCTGACTGACGCTCTGCCAGGCGTCGAAGAGATTCTCTTGCTAATGGAACACCGAGTTCCGCAGCATGGACTGCTGCGTGGAGTACCAAGAGTGGATCGGTCGACGGATCACCTACGATAACGATTTCGTTGTCGACAACGCGGAGGCCGGATACTTCAATGTTCGCGAGACTCGTTTCGCCAGCGTCTATGTCTATATGCCGCCAAGTTTCGTCACTCAGGTAGGCGATTCGTCTAGCCGCAGCTGCAATGCGGCCCATAAATACGTCGGCATCGGGATCGCGCAACGCGGCTGCAACTGAGTCCTGTTCTTCCAGCAGCAAAACATCCCCACGTTTTCCACTTATTCGATGCAGTTCCACTCGAGCTTCAAGCAACACCCTGTAGGCGGCTTCAAGTAGTTCGCGGTCGTGAACCGTGACCTCAACTCCTGCACGTACAGCCCAATCAATAGCGTGCACGTCTCGCAGGCCCCCGCGCCCTTCCTTCAGGTCCGGTTCCAGCAAGAACGCAACCTCTCCCGCGAGTCGGTGCCGCCGCGCAACATTGCGCGCGAGTTCGTCGAGTCGATCCCTAGTTTGATCTGCCCATTGCGCCTCATTTCGGGCAAGTAATTCTTGGACAAGCGATGAATCTCCAGCGACCAGTCGCGCATTTAACAGGCTCGTGGCCGTTTCAAGGTCTGTCCCAGCCAGTCTCAAAGTTTGATCGACTGATCGCACTGAGTGGCCTAATTTGAATCCCTCATCCCAAAGCGGATACCAGATTCGGTCAGCAAGTGAGTCAATGTCATCCGCCTCGTTATGGACAAGCATCAAGTCAAGATCACTGGAGGGTGACAGCTCAGCTCTGCCATAACCGCCTAGGGCAACAAGCGCTACGCCGCTATCAAGTTGGACCTCGCGAGAATAGAGTTCAGTAAGAAATCTGTCGGTAGCATCCGACAGCGCTCGGGGAACCTCCGAGGCAGAGAGACTCTTTTCTTCAATGACTTTCCGACGACGTTCGGTGAGCGTTGCGTCACGCATCCTCGACTCCGATGAGATCTGGAAGCCGCCTGAAGAAGATAGAACGGGGCAAAGCTTCAGTACACCCTCTAGCCAGTGCCGTCTTCAGTATTTCATCGTCAATGTGGGGGGCAAACCCGATCACGCGAGAGCCCGCCGGAAGGTGATCCAGAACTTCTCGATGCGATAGGTCTACGAGAATGAGATCTGCTTTGACCAATGCGAGGTCCGATGGATGCTGTACAACCTCGACTGTCTCTCCAAAACGGCTTCGGTCCATCAAGTTTGGGACGTAAGCAATAATCCGAGTCATCAGTTTGACGCTTGTCGACGCCTTGATAGGTGTGTGTGAGCTTTAGCCGCCCCCCAAGCTATTCCTAATTCGTGGACAGTCTGGCCGAAGTCCGAAAAGGCGGTGGGTGTCAGGGCGTAGAGGTCGTCTGGGAAATTGTTTTCAGCAAATTCGTCGCGTTCGACGGGCGGAACGCTGTGATTTTTCAATACCTCGGTCGGGTACTTCACCGCTTCTCTGAGAATTGACATCGGATTGGTGTTTTGCTGGTCCATATCGGATTCCAAGAGATCGCGTAAGCGCTTCCCGATATCGGCCGCGCATCGCTTTCCAGCTCCTCGAGCTTCTCGTGCTATCTGTTGGTTCCACTCGTGTGTCCATGCTCGATAGATGCAGCGCACGCTTGCTTCGACCCACCCGGGAAGCGCAATTTCCAGCTCTTGCGCCAATTGTCGGCCGACTTCGTTCATGACAGTCATTAAATTGAGTGATTCAAGTTGCCGGAGCGGAAACCTTCGAGATCTAGCGTCGCGTAGCGGTAGCCAGCAGTGATTACAGCTTCCACGATGTCACTTCTGCGTTCGAAAACCTGCGGAAATTGGTTGAGGTCGAATTCGAGTCGGGCAGTGTCGCCATAGTCTCTGACCCGAACCTGCTGAAATCCCATCGTCTTCAACGCTGCTTCGGCTCGATCTAGTCGTCGGAGCAAGGTGACAGTCACTTCAGTTCCATATGGGATCCGCGATGCCAGACAAGCAGCGGCCGGTTTGTCCCAGATCCGGAGTCCTAATTCTTTGCTGTGTTCTCTAATATCAAGTTTGGAGAAACCGGCCTCCACCAGCGGAAAGACTGCTTCGCGTTGTTGAGCCGCGGCTTGGCCCGGTCGGTGGTCTCCTAGGTCATCGAGATTGACGCCAAGCACCACGATGGCGCCGTCAGGCTCAGCAAGTGGTCCGGCCACGTCCATGAGCGCGGATTTGCAGTGGTAGCACCGATTGCTGTCGTTTAGACGATACGCCGCGTTTTCCATTTCCGAAGTTTCAATCGCGCTCCAATTCAGGCCCCACTCTTGAGCAAGCGCGGAGCAATCCTCTAGCTCGCTCTTAGCGAGACTCGGCGAAACGGCAGTAAAGCAACGAGCCGCTTCAGGACCAAGGGTGTCATTCGCGACCCATGCAAGAAAAGCGGAGTCAACTCCCCCGCTGAAAGCCACCAAAACGCGTTCAAGGCTTCGAAGGTTGTCGCGGAGCGTTTTCAGATCAGCAGTCATTACAGTCGTTCATTTGGAATCGCGAAGAACAAGTCAGCGCCCTGCGTAATAATGGAAACGAGTCCTGCAACGGTGGGGAGGATCTGTTCCCCGTAAAACAACGCTGTGGCGATCTTGTCGTTCAAGAAGTCTGGGTCGCCTTCGCCCGCGTCAAGAAGTTGTTGAGCCACTTGTGCCGAGCGAGCAAGGTAATAGCCACCCACGACCACACCTGCCAAGCGCAGGAACGGCATAGAACCTGCCGCGGCGTCGTTGGGTTGGGTTGCGAGGCGTCCTCCCAGCCAAAGCGCCGCGTCACGCATTTGTTGAACTCCGTCGGTCAAAGCATTCCCCAACGATTTGAGACGGTCGTCGTTGACTAATTGGGACGCCAGATCTGTCATCTCAGATAGAAACTTTTCAATCACTACCCCTCCGCCGAGTGGAAGTTTCCGAAAAACTAAGTCCGCTGCTTGAATCCCATTTGTGCCCTCGTATATCGGAGCGATGCGAACGTCACGCCAGTGTTGCGCCGCACCGGTTTCTTCCACATAGCCCATGCCTCCATGCGTCTGAATACCAAGAGACGTCATTTCGACTCCTAAGTCGGTGCCCCAGCCCTTAGAAATTGGGGTTAATACCGCCGTTATGGCGTCCCAATGCTCTCGCTCTGATTCGTCCAAGCTGCTGTTGGCATAGTCAATGGAAGCGGCGTTTACATACATAACGCATCGCATAGCTTCGGCATTTGCTCGCATGGTCATGAGCATGCGACGAACATCGGCGTGATCAGCGATTGGTGATGACTCGCCTGCAGCCAGTTCAGCGCCGATCGCCTTTCCTTGTTTTCGGTCAACGGAGTATTGACGAGCCAGTTGATATGACCGGTCCGTTAATGACAGCCCCTCCAGCCCAACAGATAAACGCGCATTGTTCATCATGGTGAACATCGCGCGCATCCCAGTATTTTCGTCCCCGACCATCCAACCTACGGCGCCGCCTTGATCGCCATATGACATCACACAGGTAGGGCTCGCATGGATCCCTATCTTGTGTTCGCTTGAAACGGCCCGCAGGTCATTTCGATCGCCCAAGCTACCGTCGTCATTCACCAGGAACTTTGGAACAATGAAAAGACTTATGCCCTTGGTTCCCGGCGGAGCCTGAGGAGTTCGGGCGAGAACTAGGTGGATGATATTTTCGGTCAGTTCATGTTCACCATAGGTAATGAAAATTTTGGTTCCCGAGATTAGCCAGGTTCCGTCTTCGCCCGGAACCGCCTTTGTCGTGAGGGCACCCACATCAGACCCGGCGTGGGGTTCGGTGAGATTCATCGTCCCCGACCATTCTCCGCTAATCATCTTGGGTAGGTAAATCTCTTGCAGAGTTTCGTTTGCATGATGGCTAATGGCGTCAATTGCGCCCTGCGTAAGCAAAGGGCAAAGGCTGAAGGCCATGTTCGACGCTGTCATCATTTCCTGTACCGCGAGTCCCACGCACCACGGCATTCCGCCACCACCATGATCTTCGTTCATGGAAATGCCATTCCAGCCAGCCGCGATAAATCTGGTGTACGCGTCAGCGAAGCCGTCGGGGTGGAATATCTGTCCGTTCTCAACGACGACACCTTCCTCATCACCTTTCCGGTTGAGGGGAGCAAGCTGTTCTTCCATGAAACGAGCGGCTTCTTCTAATACTCCTGCGACAGTTTCGAGGTCAGCATGTTCATAGCCTTCTCGATTGGCTAACTGGGAAAGACCTGCTAGGTGTTCCAGGACGAACAACATGTCCGCCGTGGGTGCGCTGTATTCAGACATCGGTGCCTCCTACTCCCAGGCTATTAGCCCAACGCTAAATGGGGAATCGCGAAGCGAAGGTGGGAGGATAATTCCATGCAAGCAGCAACATGTCGCAAGATACTTGTGTCAAGCCGAGCCGCCGTCGGTTGGTTATCTGTGTTGGCACCAAATTTGATCGGGCGGGCGTGGCGGATGCGATCTCCTCTTGATAAAGACGTGAAGTTCGCAGTCAGGCTCTTCGGCATTCGCAACGTCCTTCTTGGGTACCAGCTCTACCAAGCCGAACGTCTCGACGCAGAAACCGGCGAGTTGGAAGAAGTGATTAGACAAGGGATCGCTGTCGATACTTTTGACGCTCTTTTTGCTTTGTTCAGTCGGCGAGGAGGTCGTGTCGCCTTCTCAGGTTCGACCATCCCGTTCGTTGCTTCAATAGTCGGCGCGGTGCTCGGCGTCCTCGGAAGAGAACGAGCCCCTGACCCTCAGGGGCCGCGTTGATCAGGCAAAGAGAAAGTCCTGCGAACGCCGAGTAGAAAAGCTTCGGTAGAGAGTCCGAAACCTTCAGTTCACCAGGATTTGTTGGATGACAATTTCGACATCGTCCAACAATCCCGTATAGAACGCGCCAAACTCGCCGTAAATCGCTGATGCCTCGTCGTAACGCATCGTATAGACCACTTCTTTGAGGTCGTCGAGGTGGGCCCCAAAAAGCGTCACTCCCCATTCGTAGTCATCAACGCCTGTCGACCCAGTCACTACCTGGAGAATTCGACCTCGGAAATTCCTGCCCGATTTGCCGTGCTCATACATCAGTTCTCGGCGGGTCTCGTAGGGCAATGAATACCAGTTGCCGGCAGAATCGCGTCGTTTTGACATCGGGTAAAAGCAGAACGCATGTTTCCCTTCAGGGGGAAGTTCCGGATGTAGCCGAGGCATTTTCATTTCTTCTGGCAAGTCCGGCGCATATTCAGAGGTTTCTGTCATCGAGATATAGCTGTCTGCTACCACCAAACCCGCTTGTTGAAGCTTGCTCTGTAAGCCGCGGAGACGCCACAGATCGGGACCGAGTGCCATAAATCCGACGTCCGCCTTATGTCCGAATAAGGCGATACATAGAACTTGATGGTGATCGCCTTGGGTTTCTTTAACTGCGGCGACAACCCGTTGCCCGTCAGTGGCCTCAGTGACCTTGCAAAACAAATGGAGAACACCCCAGCCCACCGAGGTAGTGACGTATTGCGGTTCGGTCATGTCGGTGATCCTACGGTTCTATTGACCAATTTGACCGGAGTAGACGTTCATTGAATCGTTACGCGCGAATCCGACCAGGGTCATATTGGCAGTTTTGGCTAGCTCAACGGCAAGAGCGCTGGGTGCAGATACCGCCACAAGGGTCCCGAAGCCCGCGCTCCACGCCTTTTGGACCATCTCGAAGCTCGCGCGTCCACTTACGAAAAGTCCAAGCTGTTGGGAGTTGTGTTCTTGGTCCAAGACGCGGCGGCCAATGATTTTATCGACGGCATTGTGACGACCAATATCTTCGCGGATTAGTTCGACCGCCCCACTCCGGTCAAATACTGCAGCCGCGTGGAGCCCACCGGTTCGAGCGAACATCTCTTGCTGAGAACCGGCCGTGTTTAAAACCTGGGCGACCGTCTCTGCCTTGAACACAACCGGGTCGCGTATGGGATCCAGTTGAGTTGCTATGTCAGTAAGGGTGGTCAATCCACACAAGCCGCACGACGAACTTACGTTGCCAAGGCGAGGTTGAGGAACCGGCGCCTGTCCATCGGTGTCGACGGTGACAACGTTGTATTCGAACTCCGACGCGGGGCCCTCTCCGCAATATCGGACCCGCATCACGGTCGCGTCACCGAGAAGGTTTTCGCTGGAACAAAAACCAACAGCAAGTTCGTAATCGTGCCCTGGTGTTCGCATGGTCGTAGCGACCAAGTTTCCGTCGAGCCGAATCTCAAGTGGCTCTTCGACAACGACCTCGTCAGGAACGCGTGAGATTTCGCCCCGATGTATGCGCTGTACAAAAAATTTCTCGCTTCGGCCGCGTCGCATGCCGAAAGGGTACCGTCAGCGTGCATATTCATCGCCGGAACCGGGAATTGCAGTGGTTGGTTGTATCTACTGGCGTTCGAGAATCGCGGCGAGGTGATGTTGCATCGGCTGATTCATCGCGGCCATAGATACGTCGTACGTCAACGTGTCACTCTCGACTCGTAACAACCGTTGTACGCCATGTACAGGTTTGGCCGAGGGACTAGTTGCCACTTCGATCGATTCGAGATTGATAACACAGGCTGACTCATTTGACGCGAATGAACCTTGGTGGATTTCGACAATGCCCGAGGGTTGAGCAAGCACTAGCTCCAACAATTTGTCGTCGATGACACGGACAAAGCCTTGCTCGGAATGCAGTGGTTCCCCGGTTTTCGCGTTTTTAGTCTTCTGACCATATGTGAGAAAAGGTTTACCGCTATGACCAATGACGACTTCTTCGGTGTACTCAAAGTCTTCGATGGTCGGGTAATGACCTATTCCTGAACCACGCCATTCTCCAAGCATGATCGCTAATGGCTCGCACGCTTCATGAAGTGGTAACTGCACCGAGACCTCGCTGATAATTCGCTCCCAGGCTACGCGTCAACTCAAGCAAAGGTCGTTGTTCTCCTCCGCCGCTCGCTTTTGTCGATATGAAGTGAACTCGCTCAGAAGTCCATATCGGGCATCGCCGGCATGCCGCCGCCGCCCTCATCAGGCTGCTCACAGATGACAGCCTCGGTCGTCAGGAACAGAGCGGCGATGGATGCTGCGTTTTGCAACGCTGACAGCGTCACTTTCGCCGCGTCAATGACACCGGCCGCTACAAGATCCTCGTAGTCGCCGCTTGCGGCATTCAGCCCCTCGGTGCCATTCAGATCCCTAACTCGACTCACGACAACACCGCCTTCAAGCCCCGCGTTTTCCGCGATTTGCTTGAGGGGGCCTTCAAGTGAGCGTCCAACGATATTAGCTCCCGTCGCAACATCTCCCTCGAGGTCGTTCACTGCCCTATCGACCGCCTCTTGGGCGCGGAGCAAGGTGACGCCACCGCCAGCGACAACTCCCGACTCAATTGCTGCCTTGGTGGTGCTCACCGCATCTTCGATTCGGTGTTTCTTCTCTTTGAGTTCGACCTCCGTAGCGGCACCGACTTTCAGCACAGCGACCCCACCGGAGAGTTTGGCGAGACGCTCCTGAAGCTTCTCGCGGTCGTAATCTGAGTCGGTGTTATCAATCTCGTTTTTAATTTGTTCGATGCGGCCCGCTACGTCGCCTTCGTCTCCCGCGCCTTCGACGATGGTTGTTTCGTCCTTCGTCACTATGACGCGACGTGCGGTTCCGAGAAGATCAAGCGTCGTATTTTCAAGTTTGAGCCCTACGTCTTCACTAATGACTTGACCCCCTGTCAAGATTGCCATGTCCTGCAGCATCGCCTTGCGGCGATCTCCAAAGCCTGGCGCTTTCACCGCAACCGACTTGAAGGTCCCTCGAATTTTATTGACGACGATCGTCGCGAGAGCTTCGCCCTCCACATCTTCTGCGATAACAACCATCGATTTTCCTGCCTGCATGACTTTTTCCAGTACCGGAACGACGTCTCTTACCGCGGTGATTTTTCCTTGAACAAATAGAAGGTAAGGCTCGTCTAAGACAGCCTCTTGGCGATCGGGGTCAGTGACAAAGTATGGAGATATGTATCCCTTGTCGAAGCGCATACCCTCCACAAGATCCATTTCAAGCCCAAACGTTTGGCTTTCTTCGACCGTGATAACGCCATCTTTGCCAACTTTTTCTATTGCTTCGCTGATGAGATCCCCGATCTCGCTATCAGCGGAAGAGATAGCCGCAACCTGAGCAATCTGTTCCTTGGATTCAGTCACGCTTAGCGCCATGCCTTCTATGGCTTCCACAGCAGCGATGACGCCAGTTTCAATGCCCTTCTTCAGAGCCATGGGGTTGGCACCTGCGGCTACGTTTCGCATTCCCTCGCGCACCATGGCCCAAGCAAGCACGGTCGCTGTCGTGGTGCCGTCGCCTGCGACATCATCAGTTTTTTTCGCGACTTCTTTAACTAACTCAGCACCGATTCGTTCGATCGGGTCTTCGAGTTCAATATCTTTTGCGATCGACACTCCGTCATTAGTGATGGTGGGGGCACCCCACTTTTTGTCGAGAACGACATTGCGTCCCTTGGGGCCGAGGGTTACACGGACTGCGTCCGCAAGCTGGTTCATTCCAGCCTCTAAGGACCGTCGAGCTTCCTCGTCGAACGAGATCATCTTTGCCATCTGGATCTGACTCCGTTGGTGTGGTGGTCGGTCACCTCAATCCGGAACCAAGTTGACGATGAGGTCTTCGTTGAGGCTGTTGGCTATTAGCACTCTCACTACGAGAGTGCTAATAGCCAATCAGCGAACCCCCTACATTTGCAACCTCACGGCAAGGATTCCGCGAGGATTCGAGGAGTTATCGAATTACCCGATTGCGAATTTCGAGCAAATGTGAAGCTTATGTGCCACGCCTTATTTTCTAATAGCCGAACCGCGAGGGCCTTGCCGCCCGCGACGAAACACCTCTTCGAACTATCAATTTCGTTGAGGGCTCCTTAACTCCAGACGCCGTTCACGGCTCATTTTGTCTCACGTTAAGATCTGTCGTCCGATTTGGGTAAGGCACCCTTGAGTATCGCCAAATGCCCGGTCCTGTCCGAAAATCTCCGTGAGCGAATATATCTTCAAGTTCTTGGGAATTTCGGTAGCTGGGTGAGCCGACCCGACAACCGCAATAACGGGAATTTGGTGTTGGTCTGCGATCGACGCGACACCACCTACGACTTTGCCATTAAACGACGCCGGATCGAGTCGACCTTCTCCTGTTATGACGAGATCCGCCTTGGAAATGATGTTCGCCAATCGAAGTTCTTCGGCCACCAAGTCGAATCCGTTAACAAGTTGAGCTCCAATCGCGGCAAGACCACCACCTAAGCCACCAGCGGCACCTGCACCAGCTAAATCTCGAACTTCAACGCCGAATTCTTCGAGGTAGAGCTCTGCTAAACGGGTCAGTCTGCGCCGCAGTAATTCTATTTGCGCTGGGGTCGCCCCCTTCTGGGGCCCAAAAGTCGACGGAGCATCCAAAAATTTGGTCTGTACGTCACACGCGACTATCAGTTCAATCCCTGAGAAGCGGACTAGCGGCTCCATGGCGCGAAGTGCGCCCAGGCCTCCATCGGTCGATGCCGAACCTCCTACGCCGACAACTATTCGCCGCGCTCCTGAAGTCCGCGCTTCTGCAATCAGTTCACCGGTGCCCGAAGTAGTGGCGGAAAGCGGATCGTTTCCCGCGCTGCCGCCCGCCGCAAGTAGCCCACTCGCTTGAGCCATTTCGATGATGGCCGCTCCTGAGGAGAGCCGCCATTCAGCTTCCACAGGGTCACCTAGGGGGCCCGTTACTAATGAGACACGGTTGGCTCCTCCTAGGGCATCCAGCGTGCCCTCTCCGCCGTCAGCCAACGGCACGGGAACAAGTTCTTGGTTCGGTCCCAAAAGACCAGCTGCTAAGGCTTGAGCTGCCCCTGATGCGCTTGCAGTGCCTCGAAATTTGTCAGGGCATATGACGATGCGCATATCGAAATGGTCGCGGCTATTGACTATTCGGCGCTCGCCTTATCGATGCCTAACGCAACCACGACATGGGGTTCTGTAATTCCAGGCCAGGCGCTCTTATCCGTCGGCATCTTATAGACGTCGTTTTTCTCGTCGAGTTCCAACAAAATCGCGATGTTTCCAGCTTCGATGATCGACCCGGGTTCGTAATAGACTCTGGTGCGGTCTAGCGGCGTACCCTTCTGATTTATCGGGTTCTCTGTCATAAAACTTTTCGTCTTCAGAAAGTCAGTGGTACGACCCGCCGCTCCACGAACTGTCGTTGAATTAGCGACTTGAACCTTGACCTGCGCATTGGGTCGACCTTCGAACCCGATCATTGTTCCAGCGTCAGAGTCTTCAGCGTTTGACTCGTTACCCGGAGCAGAGGTGGCGACGGTGATGCCGGGGAGCGTTGTTGCGGTCGGGCCAACTTCGCCCTGTTGTCCAGCATCGGTTTCATCCTGTGAAGACTCTGAAGTGGTGGGGGTCGGCGTCGACGTGGCGTCAAGGGTGGGTGTGTCTGTCCCTCTCAGTAGATAAATGCCTACCGCGACAGCAACGATTACCAAAAGCAGTCCCCTTATGGTGGCAGCGTTATTAGGTCTGGACATGGGACCATTCATCGGGCGACCTCCTGGTCGGCGGTACGGCGGGCAATATGTTCTTGACGTCGGCGATCACGTAGGCGTCTGAGGCGCCGAACAAGAAGCGGTTCGGCGAGTATGGCAGCTTCGGAAGCTATGAGGTGGTTCAAAACCTCTGCGTATTCTGACTCCGTAAGTTGGAACTGTTCTCGGACAGCTTGATCGCGTGGGGTGGCCGACTCCCACCACGACTGCTCAAAGTCAAGGATGGCTCGGTCTCGCTGACTCAGTTTTGGTTGAGGCACTTCTTGCACGTCGATCGGTTTCCTTCCGGTTTCACGGAGCCCGAGGTGGGAATCGAACCCACAACCCCCGCTTTACAAGAACGGTGCTCTAGCCGTTGAGCTACTCGGGCAGTGCACGCCCAGCGTAAACCCCAGCGGGTCACTATTGATGTCGTTCAAGGCTCCATTTCTCTGCGACGTCGAACTTCATAGATCGTTACAGCTGCTGCATTTGACACATTGAGTGATTCAAGGCGACCATTTTGGGGAATCGAAACAAGCTGATCACATCTCTGACCGACCAAATGTGACAAGCCACGACCCTCGGCGCCAAACACGATCGCCAATGGTTCGTTGGCTACTCGTAATTCATATATGGAATCTCTAGCACTTCCGTCAAGGCCGACCACCCATAGACCTTCATTGGACATTCGTTGAAGCGCTGTGGGTAGGCCACCCACCAATGCGATGGGCAGGTATTCCACAGCACCTGCGGCCGCTTTCACGGCCGCGGGAGTGAGTCGAACCGCTCTGTGCCGAGGGAGGACTACCGCAGTCGCTCCAGCTATTTCAGCTGTTCTCAAAATCGCGCCGAGGTTGCCGGGGTCGGTAACCCCATCGAGTACGACGACCATGAACGGCTCATTTTGTTTCGCAGATAACACCTCATCGAGGTCCACAGCTCGAATTGATTCCGCGGCAGCAATCACTCCTTGATGAGATTCGGTGAGGGCGAGATCATCAAGCTTGGCGCGAGTGAGTTGGCGAAACGGAACTCGTCGTTCTTCCGATAAATCAGCGATTTCAGCCAAGATCGCCGTGTCGCGCACCTCGTCACTAACGAGAACCTGTTCAACTTTGCGTCGCCCGGCTCGCAACAGTTCCCGAACCGCTTGCCGGCCTTCGACATGGTCGCCACCAAGGTCATCAGATCTCGTGCGTGATTTTCCTTTACCAACCGTTTGGCTCGATCTAGTGCTAGGGGCAGTTGCGCGTCTTGGGCTTTGGTACCCGCCGGGACCCCTACCAGCGGACTTTTTGCTCCTGGATCTAGTTCCCTTACCGGATCCTCTTCGCTGTCCCCCCGAGCGACTCACGTTTGCTCCAGCAGCGCTACCGCGATTGCGACTATCCCCTCGCCTCGGCCGAGGGCACCAATCCCTTCCGTCCGTTTACCGCATACGGTGATCGGACCTCCTGCTGCTTTGGATAAACGTGCTTCCATTTCGTCCTTAACGGGCTCGATCTGGGGTGTGTCAGTGATGACGGTGCAGTCGGCGTTCACTATCGTCCACCCCGCGGTTTGGATTAGTTGCGCTGCTCGTTGAAGTAATTCAATACTGTCAACACCGTCAAACTCTCTGCTGTCGTCGGGGAAGTTTTGACCGATATCTCCGAAGCCTGCCGCACCGAGCACAGCGTCAATGACTGCGTGCGCAACAACATCCGCGTCACTATGACCGTCGAGTCCAGGGTGTTCTGGGAAGTAAACCCCGCCGATCACTAAGGGACGATCATCGTCAGCCCATTGGTGCGCGTCGTATCCCTGCCCAATCCGCATCATGGGTCGAGCCCCATCAGATGGGCGACGATGACGAGATCGCTGGGGTTAGTGATCTTTGTCGCCGCGGGATCACCAGCAACCATCATCACAGTGCCCCCAACGGCTTCGACTAACGCGGCGTCGTCAGTTGCTTGTTTCCGATCGGCGTGAGCTTTCTCTAGGATTCTCCTGCTGAAAGCCTGCGGAGTTTGTATCAACATAAGCGTGTCTCGGTCCACGGTAGCCGCGACTTTCTTGCCGCCCGATGCGTCCTCAACTTGTTTCAGGGTGTCCGATATCGGCAGTCCAGGAACTGCTCCGTCCGCGCCACCCAGCACGGCCTCAATCACCGACGTGTACATCTGAATTGGCGCGCCCGGTCGAGCAGCGTCATGAACAACTACGACTTCTGCCGATGGTGGCAATGCCCCCAACCCACGACGGACCGATTCGCTGCGGGTAAGACCACCCGACACGACGACGTCCACCTGCGGTAATCGCTTATCTCCCATCATTTCAGAGTTCGCGACCAGGACAACGCCCTCAGAGCACGATTTGGCGCTCGCCACACTCCAATCGACCACCCGTTGATTTCCGAGCTTCGCGACTTGTTTATTCCCGCCAAACCGAGATCCAGATCCGCCGGCTAAGACAATCGACCATACGCCTTTCACATGACCACTCTGGCACTACTCAGGTCCAATTCCTGCACTCGAGGAAATGATTAAAGGAAAAGAGGGGGGAACTATCTCCCGAAATGACAGCCTCGCGGCTATTCACCGCTCGCTTCAGTCACTCTGAGGTCGCCGCGTCCTCTAGTTCCACAGGTTCTGGATCGAATCCGTCAATTGATCGAAAAACGATGTCGTCAGTCTCTTCGTCGACATCAACGACAACAATCTGTCCCGCTTCGAACTCTTTATACAAGATTCGTTCAGAGAGGGCGTCTTCGACGTGACGCTGAATTGCCCGTCGAAGGGGACGCGCGCCGAGGGTGGGGTCATAGCCCTTTTTAGCGAGCCAACTTTTCGCGGCGTCTGTGAGTTCAAGGCCGAGGCCCTGAGAACGCAATTGCTCTGCGGTTCTCGCGATCATCAGATCGACTATCTCAGTGACCTCATCCCTGGAGAGTTCATGGAACACGATGTTGTCGTCGACACGATTGAGGAACTCCGGTCGGAAGTGATTCTTGAGGGCATCGTTGACCGTGTCTTTCATCCGTTGATAGCTCACCGCCTCGTCGGCCTTGGTGAAACCGACGCTGGCTCGGCGCAGGTCTGCTGTTCCAAGATTGGAGGTCATGATTAGAACAGTGTTTCGGAAGTCGACAGAGCGGCCTTGAGCGTCGGTCAGGCGTCCTTCTTCGAGAATCTGTAGCAGGGTGTTGAAGACGTCAGGATGGGCTTTTTCAACTTCGTCAAACAAAACCACTGAAAAGGGGCGGCGGCGAACTGCTTCTGTCAGTTGGCCGCCTTCTTCGTAACCCACATAACCGGGAGGCGAACCTACGAGCCGACTGACGGTGTGCTTTTCCATGTACTCCGACATATCCAGGCTAATGAGCGCATCCTCATCTCCGAAAAGAAACTCGGCAAGGGTCTTTGCGAGTTCTGTTTTCCCTACACCAGACGGCCCGAGGAAAATAAATGAGCCCCCTGGGCGCTTCGGGTCTTTGAGGCCTGCGCGTGTTCGGCGAATCGCCTGACTGACTGCCTGGATCGCGTCTTGTTGACCAATCACTCGTTTGTGAAGCTCATCTTCCATCTTGAGAAGCTTCTGAGTCTCTTCTTCAGTGAGTTTGTAGACAGGGATGCCCGTCCAAATCGAAAGGACTTCCGCTATGGCCTCTTCGTCGACCTCATCGAAAAGATCTACACCTTCTGATTTGATTTGCTCCATCATCTCGGTCCGGCGATCCAGCAGATTTTTTTCCTCGTCACGCAACGAGCCCGCCAGTTCGAAGTCTTGGTCTTCGACGGCTTCTTTTTTCTTGTCGACTACTTCTGCGATCTTGTTTTCGATCTCTTTGTAATCGGGCGGAGTTTCCATACGTTTGATGCGCAAACGTGAACCCGCTTCGTCGATCAAATCAATCGCCTTGTCAGGTAAATGACGGTCAGCTATGTAGCGATCAGCCAAATTGGCGGCGGCTACTAGGGCCTGGTCCGTGATTGTCACCCTGTGGTGGGTTTCGTACCGGTCACGCAAGCCTTTGAGAATTTCGATGGTGTGGCTGATGGTTGGCTCTTCAACCCGTATCGGTTGGAACCGTCTTTCCAACGCTGCGTCTTTTTCCAGGTATTTGCGGTATTCCTCGAGCGTTGTGGCGCCAATCGTTTGCAGTTCACCGCGCGCCAACATTGGCTTCAAAATCGAGGCTGCGTCAATGGCCCCCTCAGCGGCACCAGCTCCTACCAGGGTGTGTAGTTCATCGATAAACAAGATGATGTCACCACGTGTTTTGATTTCTTTCAGGACCTTCTTGAGTCGCTCTTCGAAATCTCCGCGGTAACGCGAACCTGCTACAAGAGCACCGAGGTCAAGCGTGTACAACTGTTTAGCGCGCAGCGTTTCCGGGACCTCTCCTGCAACAATTTTTTGTGCCAGGCCTTCCACGATGGCGGTCTTCCCGACTCCCGGTTCGCCAATTAACACCGGGTTGTTCTTCGTTCGTCGAGACAGCACCTGCATGACGCGTTCGGTTTCGCGCAGCCTCCCGATGACCGGGTCGAGTGCCTTGTCCCGAGCGTTTTGGGTGAGGTTGCGACCAAATTGATCCAGAACAGCCGATCCACCTTGTGCGCTATCACCGCGATCTGCAGACCCTCCTACCGTTTCTTTGCCAGCATCGGGGCCGTCTCCTGTGCCCGATCCGCTATAGCCCGACAGTAATTGGATTACTTGTTGTCGAACGCGAGACAGGTCAGCGCCCAGTTTGACGAGCACCTGGGCGGCTACTCCCTCACCTTCTCGGATCAAACCCAACAAAATGTGTTCGGTACCTATGTAGTTATGACCCAGTTGGAGTGCTTCGCGGAGCGATAACTCAAGAACCTTTTTCGCCCGGGGGGTAAAGGGAATATGGCCGCTCGGCGATGACCCTCCTTGGCCGATTATTTCCTCGACCTGACCGCGAACCGCTTCCAATGATATGCCTAGGGATTCGAGTGCTTTTGCGGCAACACCTTCTCCCTCATGAATGAGCCCTAAAAGAATGTGCTCCGTGCCGATGTAGTTGTGGTTGAGAAGGCGAGCTTCTTCTTGAGCAAGCACCACGACTCGGCGGGCTCGGTCGGTGAACCTTTCAAACACTGAATCCTCCAGGAGGCAAGTGTGCCCACAGGTGACGGGCGTTATTGGAGTGTAACCGGGCGAAGGCCAATGTCTGGCAGCAGAGGCTTCACACACCGCCAGAAATTGGTTTATCAGTCACGAAAGTGAAACGCTTCAGGGCAAATCGAGTTGTCGTTTAGCTTTGCAGTTAGGTTTGGATCGTGGTTTCTCTCAGTCCTCTTCAATACCGAGCGGATCCCATCGGGGATCTGCAGCGTGTGGAGGCCGCACTTCGTGACGCCGCAACAACCGACGACGATTTTTTAACCGAAGTGGCGTCGCACCTGATACCCGCTGGCGGCAAGCGTTTGCGGCCGGGTTTCGTGATCGCAGCAGCGCTTTGTTTAGATCCCAATGGCGACCGGCCCGATGCGATGACTGAAGCGATGGTGCGGGGCGGAGTGGCTGTGGAACTGGTCCATTTAGGGTCGCTGTACCACGACGACGTCATGGATGAAGCTGAGACTCGGCGCGGCATTGAAGCGGTGAACCACCGTTGGGGGAATTTAACTGCGATTCTCGCTGGTGACTTTCTTCTAGCAAAGGCATCAGAACTTGCCGCATCATTAGGGACAGACGTCGCCGAATTGCTGGCTGCAACCATCGGGCGATTGTGTGAAGGGCAAGTTCGTGAATTGCAGCTGATTTACGACATCACTCGAACTGAAGAACAGTACTTTCAAGCTATTGCCGGAAAAACGGCAGAACTCTACGCGACTTCATGTCGTATCGGCGGGCTCATAGCCGGCGCCGATCGAGCCCAGGTAGAACGATTGACCGAATTCGGCCGCGCCTACGGGATGGCGTTTCAGATTGTCGATGACATTCTCGACTTTATAGCGACGGACGAGGAACTCGGTAAGCCTTCGGGTAATGATCTGCGGGAAGGGGTATATACCTTGCCGGTGATTCGCATGATTGCATCGGACGACCCAGTGACTTCGCTATTGGGTCAGCCCTTGGACCAAAAAACGAGGGACGAAGCAAGAAGAGCGGTAGTTGATGGTTCGGAGGTTGCGACGTCGAAGGTCACCGCCCAAGCTTTCGTCGCTGATGCCACCGATGCACTCAAACTACTACCCGAAACGCCTGGAGTTCTCGGCATGCGCGACGCAGCGAGAAACCTCTTGTCGACTCTCGATCGTTAGTAACTCGTCGGAGCTTCTGGTGTGGCCGATCGATCGCAACTATCGAGCGTCTAGCTTCGAGCCGGGACGCGGGGCGTCGTGGGATTGGGGACGCCGCACCTATGTGATGGGGATCATCAATGCTACTCAGGATTCATTTTCAGGCGATGGAATTGACGGTGAACTGGACAAGGCCATCGCATTGGCCATCGATTTTGAGGCTTGCGGTACCCATGTCATTGATATCGGAGGCGCTTCATCGCGTCCCGGTGCAGCATCAACACCCGTGGAGATCGAAAAGTCTCGGGTAGTGCCTGTAATCGAAGCTGTGCGCGACGCAGTCGAACTGCCCATATCGATTGACACGACGTGGGCGGCTGTCGCAGATGCAGCGTTAGACGCCGGCGCGACGATGGTCAACGACATCAGTGGGTTTCTTCGAGATCCCGATCTTGCGTCGCTGGTGTCCGAACGCGGGGTGGGCGCGGTGGCGATGCACAACCAACGAGGCCGTGAGCATCATGATGTGATTAACGACGTTGTCACCGGCTTCAATGAAACTCTCTCTGTCTGTGAGTCCGCGCGAATTGACCTCTCGAAGTTGATCTTGGATCCGGGCTTTGGATTCGGGTGGTCCGTTGAACAGAACTTGGAAATATTGCGTCGATTGCCGGAATTGGCACGATTTGAGCTACCACTTTTAATTGGCACTTCAAGAAAGTCATCAATTGGCACTGTGCTGCGCAGTGATCTCGGAGAGCGATTGTTCGGCACAGCCGCAACCGTCGCTCAAGCAATTTGCGGGGGTATTGATGTAATTAGAGTCCACGACGGGCACGAAATGCGTGACGTCGTAACGATGACAGACGCGATTGTTCGAGCCGGGTGACTTAACCCGCCAGGTCTTCCACGGAATGGTATTGGCCGTCGAATCCTAAAAACTCGGTGCCTTGGTTGCGGTAAAAGGAACTCGCCCCCTCCTTTTCTAGAACTTCAAGCATCGATGGTGGTTGATCACCCTCCGCCCGAATTCGTTCAATCACCCGCCTCGGGTTCAGGTGATCCAACATCTCGAAGGGGCCATGTACCCAGTTGAAACCCCAGCGAATCGCATTATCGATGTTGACGACATCATCAGCGATTTCGGGCACTAAGTCAGCCGCGTATCTGAGAGTTCCACCGAAAATTTGCCACGCGAGTTTGCCGGCAGGTGAGTCCTGAAAAATCACTTCTCCCAATTCTTTGGAGACCCCTTCGAGGATCGCCTCTTCTGCATCGCGCCAGGTTTCACCAAGGAGGTCGAATGTTTCTTTTCGTCGACTGCCATCATCCAATTTGAGTTGGCGAAAGAAACCCCCTCCAGCTTTTCTGCCCAGTTGGCCACGGTCATGCATGTTCTGTTCAACCAACGGAAATCCTGTGTAAGCGCGTCCAGCGTCTTCTTCGGGCAAATTGACGGCCAGGTTTTCACCCACGAGTTCCATCACGTCAAGACCGATCAGGTCGATGAGCCCGTACAAACCAGTGGGAGGTAGTCCTACCGGAGCAGCAAGAATTGCGTCCACCGTTTCTTGATTCATTCCTTCAAGGAGGAAGGGTTTAGCAAGGTGCAACCCCGACAACATAAAGAAGCAGCCGATGCGATTCCCTATGAAATTGACCGTGTCTTTTGCGTGCACGACGCCTTTTCCGAGGCGATCAGCGCCAAATTCGGCGAACGCGGCGATGACATCGTCATCGGTATCTTCTCCCGGGACAAGTTCGAAGAGGCGCATGACTTTGACGGGGTTAAAGAAGTGTGTGATTGCAACATCGGCCCTAAAACGGGGGCTCATTCCTGCCGATATCTGTGACAGCGGAATCCCCGAGGTATTTGATGAGATAACCGAGCCGTCTTTTCGGATCGGTTCCAAGCGGGCAAAAAGTTCTCGCTTTATTTCTAGGTCTTCGACGACGGCTTCGCAGACCCAGTCATAATCGGAGACCGCGTTTAGATCGGCATCTACCGTGCCCGTCGTGACGAGATGTTTCGCGTTCTCGTCAACGTGCTCCAAAGCAGCCTCAGCGGCTTCTTTGCTCACATCCAACAGTAGAACGCTACATCCGGCAGCTGCGCTTGCTGCGGCGATCCCGCTGCCCATAGTGCCGGCACCAATAACAGCAACTGATTCAATCGATCGAGACAAGGTTTGCTCCTAAAAGGTCGTCAACGAGGGTCAACTAAGTCTGGATTAGGCATTATCGACCAACAATTTGTCGTCCGATGATCTCCTTCATGATTTCGGTGGTACCCCCGTAAATGGTCTGCACTCTGGCGTCGGCGTACGCTCGCGCGATCGGGTATTCGTTCATGAACCCGTAGCCGCCGAACAGTTGAAGACATCGCGTAATGGTTCGCAGCTGCATTTCAGTGCACCACCATTTAGATTCAGCGGCGTCCTCCGCGGTCAACTCGCCGGCGTTTAGGGCTTCGATCTGTCGATCAATGAAAACCCATGCCAAATCAAGTTCAGTCTTGATTTCGGCAAGTTCGAAACGAGTGTTCTGGAACGATGAGATCTTTTGACCGAAGGCCTCGCGTCCACTGACGTATTCGACCGTCCAGTCAAACGCTGCTTGCGCGGAAGCAGTCCCACCTATTGCAATGGACAGTCGTTCTTGCGGAAGGTTGTTCACAAGACTCAGGAAACCCGCTCCCTCTCCGCCAAGAACGTTTTCTTCGGGAACGAAAACGTCGTTAAAGAATAATTCCGCTGTGTCTTGGCTCTTCATGCCGAGTTTGTCGAGATTTTTTCCTCGCTCGAAACCCTCCATTCCGTCTTCAAGGATGAGAAGAGATATCCCTTTGTGCTTTTCTGATGGGTCCGTCTTCACTGCGGTGATAACAAGATCGCTGTTAATACCGTTAGTGATGAAAGTTTTCGAGCCGTTGACGACATATCCGGCTCCATCGCGAATGGCGGTGCTTCTCATTGACGCCAGATCCGATCCCATCGCTGGTTCAGTCATAGCGATAGCGGTCATCAGGTCACCATTGACGAGACCCGGCATCCAACGCTCAGCCTGCTCTTCGTTGCAGTAGTTCAGAAAGTACGGCAGACAAATGTCGTTGTGCAGAGTGATGCACGTCCCTGATCCAACCACTCCGGCTCTTTGGATTTCTTCGTTGAGGATGGCGTTGTAGCGGAAGTCCTGGACACCACCACCCCCATACGACTCTGGGACGGCCATACCCAGAAACCCAAGCGAACCTGCTTGTCGAAACATTGCTTTATCGACTTTTCCGTCGTGTTCCCATTTCTCGTGGTTGGGGACAATTTCGTTTTCAACAAACGACCGAACGGATTCCCGGAACATGTCGTGTTGTTCATCAAAGATGACGCGTCGCATTCCTTGACCGTACTGTCTCTCGGCGCCCGCCTGCGAGGCGACTTGGCACGGTAGCGTGCGGGACATGAGCACCTGGGATGCGGTGAGCCGAGCCGCCAGTGCAATGCGGCGTTTAAATAGGGCCCTTTCGGGACGCCGGTTACCAGATACCGCTCTCGAAGAGATCACCGAGGTTGTCCACGTTCTTGCAGATCGTTTTGACGCAGGG
>ENA-UPTF01000084-UPTF01000084.1-marine-metagenome-genome-assembly--contig:-NODE-84-length-62250-cov-6.431168_pt1 | contig 62250 bp, 48 predicted proteins | sample MGYA00238166_ERZ767019 | MGnify/ENA primary metagenome ERZ767019 (study PRJEB28930, sample SAMN06266391) | marine metagenome | isolation source: Sea water from 250 m depth | place: Atlantic Ocean | study... | reverse complement strand
CATGTTCCTTAAGAATTGGAAGGATCAAGTCTTTATATTCCATATATCTCTGCATCCAAATAGCGAACTGCTTTCGTCCTTTTGCTGTAGTGAAATAAGTGATAAACTGGTCTACCTGCTTATTTCTGACTAGTGGTATATGACCATCTCTGTCATCGACCACAACATATTTTGTCTTACCCATTTCTATTTCCAATGGTTCTAACGCTTCGGTTATGTCACGACGAAATCTTTCTGCTGTGACAGGTGCATCTGAGGAACGGATTGTGCCTAACTTATGTGTATAAATATCAAGAAATGATTTCTCAAATCGCTCAAATTCTTCCTGGTCTTCCTGGTTCATGTCACCTATTTGATCAGCCTCCATTAGTAAATCATAGATTCTACTAAGATTATAAATAACCTCTAATGTATCAAGATGATGATCAGCTATAAGGACTTCAGAGAGTAATACTTTTACATCATGTAATATTTCAGGGAATCTATTTCTACTGTCATCTATATTTATTTTTTGGTTACTATTTTTAGTGGTTGGTTTATTCTCTGAGAATTGATCATTCTGGGATAATAGAATGTTCTGACTAGAAAATAGTATTATTAATATTAGGGGTAAAATGCCTGTAAATATCTGTTTCATAATGATTTGCGGAGATTATAATTGCTAAAATTATAATTCTTATACAAGCTGAGCAAGGTATTATCTTTTTTGTAATTTTATAATTGAGCTAGTACTATACCCCTCAGTTAGGGGTATAATTTTCACTTTACCACCATTTGAAATAACTTCCTTAGACCCAACGATGGTGGTATCATTATAATCACCACCTTTGACTAATACATTTGGCATAATTGTTTTAATTAAGTCTTGCGGTGTCTCGCTATCAAAAATGATTACATAGTTAACATATTTAAGTTTCAATAGATTTTTGGATCTAATTTTTTCATTCTCAATAGGTCTCTCTTTTCCTTTTATTTTTCTTACAGAACTATCTGAGTTTAATCCTACAATAAGTATATCTCCATATGTTGATGCCTTACTCAATAAATCCAGATGTCCTTGATGTAGTAGGTCAAAGCAACCATTCGTAAATACAATATTAGTATTTTTTTTCCGCCATTCAATTGTATGCTGGCTAATACTATTTATTTCTAATAGGCTCATAATATATAGATGTTAATTAAGAATGGTCATTTTTTAGTTCTTTGACTCTATCACAAACTATATCTGCCAAAATTTTTCGATCATTTTCAGAGTAAGCCTTTGTATCAATTGGTTTACCAACTTTAATTATAAGCAAGTTACTAATAAATAATGTGGAGCCTTTTTTCAATGAGCTAAACGTGCCGAGGATAGCTACGGGAGCTATTGGTACTTTTGTTTCAATTCCTAGGCTGAGTCCGCCAGATTTAAATTGTTTTATCTGTCCATCTTTTGTCCTAGACCCTTCAGGAAATAATAAAATAGAACGAGGCCTTTTTATTAGAGAATTCTTTATACTTTTTATTGATAACATTGCTCTCTCGTGTTTGCTTCTATCAACGAATACATGTCCGGCCATTTGCATTGCCCAACCTAAAAATGGAATCCACTTCAATTCTATTTTTGAAATTGGAACTATCCAAAATGGAATAAAACCAAGCATTAGCGGTATATCTAGGCTGGAAGAATGATTAGCTGCAAAAATGTAGTTCTTGGAACTATCTAAATTTTCAAGACCAATTATTTTTGTTTTTATCCCAGCAGATAAAAATATGGTTCTAGCCCAATATCTCACAATTTTGCTTAATATTTTCCCTCTAGTAAAGTCAAAAGGGAAAACTACTATTGTCATAATACCAAAAAAAATGGTCCAAAAAACAGTTACGAATACTAGCCAAGAAAAATACAATTATGATATTTCTTTTATTCCAATAAAGTCCGCGGCAGAATCAGAAAATTCTATCCTTCCATCCTCAGTCTGGTATGTTTCTAGAAGAGCAACCATAAGCCTAGGAGTTGCTAATCCTGAACCATTCAATGTGTGAAGAAGCTCAACTTTTTTATCTTCTTCTCTCCTATATCTTATTTTCCCTCTTCTTGCCTGGAAATCTTCAAAGTTACTGCAGGATGAAACCTCAAGCCATTTTTTCTCTCCAGGTGCCCATATTTCAATATCATAACACTTTGCGGCTGCAAAGCTTAAATCGCCTGTGCATAACTCAACCACTCTATATGTGATCCCGAGTTTTTGAAGTATTGATTCCGCTTGAAGCGTTAATGCTTCCAATGATTTGTAAGAATCAACAGGCTTAACAAATTTTACCATTTCTACTTTATTAAACTGATGAAGCCTTAATAGGCCCCGCGTATCTTTACCATAGGAGCCAGATTCTCTTCGAAAACATGGTGAATATGCGACATAATTAATTGGAAGTTCAGTCTCTGAGATTATTTCATTTCTATGCACATTTGTTATCGGAACCTCCGCTGTCGGTGCTAAATAAAGTTCATCTAAGTCTGTTAAATACATATCGTCTTTAAATTTTGGTAGTTGGCCTGTTGTTTTCATTGATTTTTCAAGCATTAGCACAGGCGGAAACATTTCAGTAAAATTATAATCATTTACATGATGATCAATCATACTATTAATTATTCTACGTTCAAGCTCCGCACCTTTACCAACATAAAGAGGAAAACCACTACCTGAAATTTTAGCGCCACGCTCCATATCTATAAGATTAAGTGATTTCCCTAGTTCCAGGTGGGGTTTTTCTTTAAAATTAAAAACAGGCTTTTTACCCCATTCTCTTACAATCACATTATCATTTTCATCTATACCGATTGGAACAGAGTTATCAGGCATATTAGGAATTTCTTCAAGATTTGATATTAATTTAAGCTTTAATTCATTTGACGAAATTTCTAATGACTTTATTTCATCTCCTAAAGTTCTCATTTCTTTTATTTTATTCTGAGTATCTACACCAGTCCTTTTGGCTTCAGCAACTTCTTCTGAAACATTATTTTTCTGTGCGCGAAGCGTTTCTATTCTATGAATTAACTTTCTAAAATTTTCATCTATGGTAATAATATCATTTATTGACCCATTATACCCCTTGCTCTTGAGTGCTTCTTTTATCTTTTCAGGTTTAGATCGAATATCGTTTATAGAAATCATATTTTATTTATTGCTAACACTTAATTGATATATTATATAATTGTGAAAATTAAATAACTTATAACAATGAAAAAAATACTTATAACTGGCGTTGCTGGCTTTATTGGTTATCATTTAGCAGAAAAATTATTAAATAATAATTATCAAATTATAGGTATTGATAATCTTAATGATTATTATGATCCAATATTAAAACAAGATAGGCTTACCAACTTAAATAAGTTTTCTAATTTTGAATTTCATAAAATTGATTTTATTCGGAATAAAGAATTGACATCTATTTTTAATAATAATCAATTCAATCAAGTAATACACCTTGGTGCCCAAGCTGGAGTAAGATATTCCATCACAAATCCTCAAGTATATGTGGATACCAATATAACTGGATTTTTGAATATACTTGAAAACTGTAATAATTTTAATGTGGAAAAGATAATATATGCATCTTCAAGCTCAATATATGGTGATAATAAAGATCTTCCATTTTCAGAAAATGATAAAACGGAAAAACAAATATCTATGTATGGAGTTTCAAAAAAGACTAATGAGTTAATGGCACATACATATTCAAACCTTTATGGACTCAAAACAATAGGCCTTAGATTTTTTACTGTATATGGACCATGGGGAAGACCTGATATGGCATTATATATATTTACAAAAGCCATTATTGAGAACAAGGATATTGATTTATTTAACGAAGGTAATCATACTAGAAGTTTTACCTACATTAGTGATATAGTGGAGCCTATTTACAGACTAATAAAGATTAATGAAAACAATCAAAATATCTTAAATAATTATGATATACTAAATATTGGTGGAGCAGAGCCAGTAAAACTCTTGCGATTTATTGATATAATTGAAGATTATCTTGGGAAAAAAGCTAACGTAAGATTAAAGCCTATTCAGCAGGGTGATGTTCAAGATACTAATGCCGATATAACGTATTTAGAAAAAATAACTGACTACAAACCGCAAGTAGATATTGAAGAAGGAATAAAAAGATTTATTGACTGGTACAAGGCATACCATCAAACAAGCTGATATTAGAAATTATTTAGCGACCTCTGCCTGATAAAACCACAGCTATTGTACTAGCAAATATCTTAAGATCGAGATTAAAACTTAAGTTTTCTATATAATAAAAATCATATCTCAATTTTTGCCTAACATCTTCCTCTTTTGTATCGGAAGGATGTTTAATCTGTGACCAACCAGTAATTCCAGGGCGAACTCTAAAGCGTCTTTCATATAATGGAAACTTTTCTTTTAATTTTTCAATAAAATATGGCCTCTCAGGTCTAGGTCCTATGATGCTCATTTGTCCAAGAAAAACATTTATAAATTGAGGTAGCTCATCTATTCTGTACTTTCGCAATATCTTCCCAATGGATGTAATTCTCGGGTCATCATCAAGTGTCCAAACTGGACCACTTTTCTCCTCTGCATCAGCGACCATAGATCTAAACTTATATATATTGTAAGGTCGACCACGGTATCCCAATCTCTTTTGACTATAAATAATCGGACCTTTCGAATTTATTTTGATAATTATCCCAATTAAAATAAATAATGGTGAAAAAACTATAAGTGTAATAGTACTTAATAAAAAATCTGACGCCCGTTTCATTCCAGAGTTAGACCACTTACTTTCTTGGAAATTAACCTCTATCAAAGGCAGTCCAGAAATTTGTTCTGTTCTTGCTAAACCACTTATTACTTCATATAGATCAGGGACAATCTTTATTGATATCGGAGCACCATTAATTATTGAAATTAATTTTAAGATATGATCATGATCCATATCATCAAGAGCAATAACAATATCTGAAATTGGATTTTGGGCTATTATATCTTTCATATCTTCCTCTTTTCCAAGAAAACCAGATATTTTGTTTCCACTTTCATCTTTTTCATTATCAGTTTTAATGTACCCAATAACTCTGTATAGTTTTTGTTGATGGTTCAAGAGTTTTTCAGTTACGAAACTTGATCTTTCGCCAGATCCGACTACTATAACATTGTGTTGTCCAAATCCTTTTTTTAGTAAAAACTTTTGTATTGATCGAATTACCCATCTATTTAAGATGGTTAAAAGTGAAAATAATATCCAGTATCTAATAATATATTGCGATTTAACCGGACCAAGGTTTATATCTATTCCCAATAAAAATATACAAGTGGTCATAATAATGAATGTTAGCCTGATAAGGTTCTCTGTCTCACCAAACCTTGAAACCTCAGCGTCGCCATTATAGAGATTAGTTGCCCAAAAAGTAAAACACCAACCAATCTGTAATGTGATAAAGATTGAAAATGTTGAATGATTTGATATACCATTTGGGATATCTAATAAAACATTATTTATTACATAGTATCCAATAACCGCATCTATAAGAACCAAGGCCCAGGATACGATCCACTTTGGATAGCGAACTAATAATTGGTTTAATATTCCCATCTAATATTGATCAAATAATTATCTATATAATTAGATACTAAGCGTCAATAATAACTATGGAGTGACGCCTCCAAGCTTGTCAAACGAAGCTTATTTTCTTCTATTTAATTTTTTGACAAACTGTTAGCGTTTTTTTTCGATAGGATTCCTTAAATTGGAATACAAACTTAGCATTTGAGCATAGTAAATGCAATAAATATGAGAAACTTCTGCATAAAAATATTACCAACTGTACTAATGGTATTGCTAACTCACGGTTTATCTCAGCTTCCAGTCGAGATAAATCACCCATCACAGATTCTAATTAAAAGATATTCAGCATTGGGTGAATTACCGCTTGAGAATTTTGGAAAAAATTCAATTAGTGCAATCGAGGCTAATAATTATCTAAAAACATCTGATAGTGATATTATTAAAATTCATAAATGGAATATCCAGTTACCAAATAATGATACAAATAAAACCAATACAAATATTAAACATAAGATCAATTATTTTATTAAAGGTCTAACTGAAATTGATTTTAATAAACCAAAAGAATTTTTATATCAATCTATATCTGAATCGGCATCAATGTGGATTAGCTGGAGGGAAAAAATAATATCTCAGCCATTTAGTGAAAGAAATAATGGAACAACAAATGATTTTCAATTTTTGGATGAATTTTCACTAAGGGGTATTATAAACAACAATATTTTTATTTCATCCAAATTTTCTATGTTTCGGCATAGTGGAGAATTTATCTGGATATCCAATGACTATAATAATGAATGGGTAAAATATTTTCCTGCTATTGACATGAATTTTTGGTATACTAACCGAACTTCGCTTTATATAAAAAATCCTGCTTTTGATATAGAAATTGCAAATAGCCCATTTTCTTGGGGCTGGTCATCTGGGCGATCACCAATATTAGCTGCAGATGCGATACCCTTTAATCGTATCTCCTTATATAAAAATATTGGCTCCTTGCGACTAGAATACTTTCATGGTTCTCTGCTTTCAACATCAATAAGAAACATACACTTATCAAATATCAAAAAGGAAAAATATATTGCTGGTCACAGAGCCCAAATCAAATTAAACAATAATTTTCATGCTTCTGTATCTGAATTAGTTGTATATGGTAATCGAACTCCAGAGATAGGGTATCTTAACCCAATCTCGTTTTTTTGGGCAAAAGAACATAATCTAGGTGACCTTGATAATATATTAATTGCCTTTGACTTGGGGTATAGAATTAAACCTGGTACCATAGTCTATAGCACTTTAGTCATCGATGAACTATCATGGCAAGATATAATGTCTGACTGGTGGGGTAATAAATACTCTTATCAGATCGGATTGTTTTTAACATCATCAAATTTGTCTATACCAGATCTCAGAGTAGAATATAATGTAACAAGGCCCTGGACCTATACACATCCTGATTTTTCTTATGCACACAGAGACAAATCTTTAGGCTCTCCTTATGGCCCTAGCAGCAAGGCAATACGTATAGAATCGTTTTATTTCCCTATACCAAAAATTATAATTGAATCATCTTTCGAACATGTTCTAAGAGGTATGGGAAATGGTGCAAATGTCTTGGATAACTATGACAATAGAAACGAGGATCTGGACTGGGATACAAAATTCTTTTTAGATGATAAACAAAAATTTTCTGAATTAAATATTAGCTTTAATTATATCTTATCAGATTTGTTAAAATTAAGATCAACAATTTCTATATCAGAGACCTTTAATCCCTATTTGTTGTCAGAGAGTAGAAAATATAGTGAGGAAAAATTTATTCTGGGGTTGGACTTTAGCTGGTAATTAATAAACTATGATGTTAAAGTATTGTAGAGACTATCAATATCAGTTACCATTTTATTAACATCAAAATTATCATTGACAAATCTACGACCTTCTTCTGCCATTTTTTTTGCAGTCTCCATTTCATTTAAAGTACGTGTTATTCCATCTGCTAGTTTATTAGAATCTTTTGGAGGAACTAAAATACCGGTTATATTATCTCTAACAATTTCCGGCACACCTTCTACATCTGTACAAACTACAGGAACGCCACAAGATAAAGCCTCTGTTATCGATCTGCCTAAGCCTTCATAGATTGAGCTCATAATAAACAAGTCCATGCTATGGTATACAGACCAGGGGTTATTTTTGTTTCCAATAAGATGGACCTTGCCATTTAGTTTTAATTTGTCAATCTTTTCAAGAATTTTGCCTTTAAGCTCTCCATCCCCAACTAAAGCTAAATGTGCGTTTGGAAATGGTTTACTAATAATACCAAAAGCCTCAATCATTGTAATTGGATCTTTTTGGTCTGATAACCTCCCCACAGAACCTAAAAGAAGATGATCATTTTCTAGGTTTAATTCTTTTCGAAAATCATCATTTCTTTTGTTAGTAAATAAACTTAAATCAATTCCACTATAAATATTTTTAATTTTGTTTTCATGAGCAATATTTAAATCAATTATCTTTTTTTTATTCAAGTTAGAGACTGTTATTAAAACATCTGTCCACTTCGCTAATAGCTTTTCTACATAAATGAAAAAATTCTTCTTTAGCGCATTCATGAAATCATTAAATGCAAATCCATGTATAGTATGGATTACTATTGGCGTCTTATTTAACACTGCTGCAAGCCTAGCCAATAGACCAGCTTTTGAGCTGTGAGTATGGATGATAGTGAAATCTTCTTCTTTAAATAGTTTATATAAAGATAAAAATGCCCTTATATCCCTATATGGACTGACTTCTCTACATAAAAAAGGTATATCGAAAAGTTTAATAGCCTCGATCTTTTTGGCCCTTTCTACTAACGCCCCCTCGAGATTACAGCAAAGGGAAATATCATATTTTTCTTTGTCTAACAATTCAACAGTGTACAATGTATTATCTTGAGCTCCACCTATCGGGAGATGAGTAATAACATGTAAAATCTTTATTTTACTTTTCATTATGTTTAATACAATAAATAGACCACAATATTTAACATGGTAAATAATTTATATTTTTAATATAATTTATTTAAATGTTCCTGAATTTCATTAAAAAATACGAATTATAATATTAGTATAAATTTTCACATAAAATTCATCATATAATTAACAGTTACAGCATCCAAGAAATTAAAAGGTTCATGTAAACAGTTCGGTTTTATAAGTGTGATTTTGAAGAGAGAATTGACAATAACAAAAGAAATGAAAATTATTAAGAATACATTAAAAAGAATTTTACCTCCTATGCTGCGTCAAGTTTACCGCAAAATTCAATACAAAATTTTCGGTATTGAGGCCACGTTCAAAGGAATGAATACGTCAGATATTTTTGATAAAATATATGAAGATGGAATTTGGGGAAAGGATGAGTTTGGTGATTCAACAAGCGGTAGTGGGTCTCATAGCTTTGAGCCTGTAAACGCTTATGTAGAAGCTGTAAAAGTAGAAATCAATACACTTGGTTGTGGTAACATTGTAGATTTGGGTTGTGGAGATTTTAGCGTAGGAAAAAGCTTTATTGATAACTGTAGCAAATATGTTGCTTGCGATATTTCAAGTGTTATCCTTGAAAGAAATCGACGAAGCTATCAGTTTGAAAATTTAGAGTTTAAGCAAATTAATCTTGCTGAAGATGAATTACCAAAAGGAGACCTAGCCTTTGTCCGACAAGTTCTCCAGCATTTAAGTAACTCTGAGATAAAAAAGTTTGTTGATTACGTTAACAAGGTTAAGCCATATCGATATTTGTTGGTTACTGAACACATCCCCTCTGAAAAAGGATTTATCCCGAATATAGATAAGCCTTCTGGTTCAAATATCCGCTTTCTACTTAACAGCGGTATAGAGTTGCACAAGGACCCATTCTTATTAGAATACAAATCGAAGCGCATAATTTGCCAAGTGAATAAAAAAACAGTTGGCGCTGATGCTTTAATACGTTCAACATTATACGAACTTACCTAACCAAACTCTTTTTAAATATTTGACACTAATAGCTTGCTTCATTGCTGCCATATATTTTATCTGTGAATGCAGTGATTAATATTGCTAATGATCCATATCCTGCCAATATTACATCATTTGCTAGGCTCCAAAGAAAAATTCCAATACTAAATGAAAATAACCCAATTGCTAAAGTTTGAGATTGAAGTTTTTTTTGAGTTAAAATTTTATAAGATCTTCTTATCAAACTAAAATAAAAGAAAATCGCAAATACCACACCTACTACCCCCGATTGAATTCCAAAGTGAAGGAGTTCATTATGTGGTGTATCCCCTCCCCACTTTCTAACTAATTCTGGAGAAAAATCTGGCAAATTAGCTTTTAAATATTCATAATCATTACCAAGGCCGACACCTGTAAAAGGATATTTTTTCATTATCATTATAGATGAATAATAATTATATAGTCTTAAATCTATATGCTCACCACCTTTGACGATTGACCCATATCTTTTGCTGGCACTTTGACTAGAAGATATTAAAAATATAGAAATGATTGCTGCAGCTGTAAACATTATAACTATGTTTATATATTTTTTCCTTGAGCCAAGATAAATAATTGTTGAGACAACAAACATTACACCAGTAATAATAAGTAATCCCCTACCCATTGTTAGAAAAAGAGCAACCGTTAAGATTAATAATAATCCTAATTTGATTCCCTTTATAAACATGTTTTTTTCTGATAAAAATAAAAGATATAAAAATACTAATGAGTATGGAATTTCATCAGGTGTCTTTTCTAAGATTCCAATATGCCTGCCACCTATTCCACGTTCAAATACTGTATAAAAAATATAAAATGAATCGATAAGTCCAAATATTATTGTGGCAATCATGAAATATTTTATGTCTCTGTCATTGTTTATTATACTTTTTAACATATAGTATAAAAATATCAGCTGAAAAATCTGAATTATCTCAACAATAGTACCAAACCTATTTAGACTTGTTATTAAGCTGAAACAGCTTAACAAAACAAATCCAATTATCACATAGTCATTCTTCTTTGGGGTATCAATCATTAACCTTTTATTATAAAATGAATTAATTAGCCAAGAAGAAAAGAGAAGAAGAAATATAATATCGCTCAGTCTAATTATGACGTTCGCTATTTCAAAGTGAAGTTTGAGACTGATCCAGATTGAACTATAGAATATGTAAAGTATATATTTTGGATTCAGAATGCAAAAGACAGAAGCAAGAATATAAAAGAAAAGGAATAAATATGATTGTTCTTCATTGATTAAAATAATACCTGATATTAGTATGAATTGTAGAAAAAATAATTTAATCTGGTCTTTTGAGAACATTGTATTATTAATAATAATTGGTTTTAACAAAAACAAGTTGCCCCAGTCCCTATTATTAAAGTTTATATCTTTCATATAAAATTCTAAAACCATATATAGACCTAAGAAGATGTAAAATGATTAAAGCGTACGCCGCACCCATAAGACCAAAATATTTGATAGAAAAAATTGATCCTGGAATAAAAATTATCGTAAGAATAGAATTATATTGGACGTATCGAGTTAAGATAGTTTTTTTTGAAATTCCCCCTACAATGCTTAAAGGGATACTATCCATCATCTTGACTTGTCCGATTAAACATATTAATGGAATAAGGTTAAGATATGCATCATATTTTTTCAGATATATTTGTGAAACTATGTAATCTCCAAAGGTTAGAAAAAATAAAGAAATAGCTGACCCAATTATTAGATTTTTTATAACAATAATTATTAAACCAGATCTATCTATTTCTTTTGAGGAAGGCATAGTAACAAAATCTGTGGATTGAGCAAATATTTCATATATCCTCAGAATTATATTAAAAGCAAAAAATATACCTAAATAATTAATCGATAACATTTCAGCGATAATCAAGTTTATTCCGTACATATTGATGAGAGATATAATATCTAATGCAGAAAAATAAAGACCTTCCTTTTGTGAACTAAAAGGAACTTTATTAGATCCAAGATTTATTTTTCTTATTACATAATTGTAAACAAAAACACCGTAAATAAAGTGAATACTGCCAAAAAAATAAAAAATAGATGTTAATCGTGAGTTATCATTAATAAAGAATATTATGGCAGTTATAGCTACAATGATCCTAATCATTCTTTGCAATATCAGGGCCAACTCAAATTTCCCAGATGATCTAACAATATTTATAAGTAAATCAGTAATTACTGTAGAAACAATAACACACACACAAAAATAAGTAAAAGCATAGTCGACATTATAGTAACTAGAAATTATTGGTAATGAAATAACGGTTATTGGAATTGATATAAGTAATTGAATTAAAATTGGTGTTTTCCAATTGTAATCGGTCACATTTTTTTTTATGAAAAATCTAATTATGCCTCTTTGCTGACCAAATAAAAGTAATGCTGATAATATACCAATCACAGAAAGAGATAGAGAATAAACTCCGAAGTCACTTATCGATAGCATCCTCCCAAGTACAACATTTCTGACAAAACCAAAAATAACAGAAAGAATGATTAGTAAAGTTACGTTTCGGTAATTAACTAGATACTTTTTTATCAAAAGAATGCCGCACGATATATTTATTTTTTAATAAGATGAAATTATACTGGTAGATAAGATTTTTTGTTATCAAAAGGTGGTCCCATTATTCGTTTTTTTTAAATCCTTTTCTCGGACCTGTATAGAATAAACAGAACATTTACAAAAAACGTGATTATTATACAAAAAATTAATATCAACACTCTTTTTGGAGCGCTCTTAAGCTGAGGTTTTTGAGGATAGTCTAAAATTTGAACCGTAGGAGTGTCTTTGGCTTCTTTTATTTTTGCTTCTTCATATTGTTGAGTTAAAAACACAAATAATGTATTCTGAATTTCAACTTCTCTTTTCAGACGAACTAGCTCAACACCCAGCTCGGGTACATCAGCCAAAACTGGAAAAAGGTTACTCTTTTTATATCCAATTACATTTGCTCCATACTCTAATTCATTCATTTTTTTACTTAGTTCACTGTTTTCTTTTTTTATATTGTCAATATCCGGATGATTAGTGTTTAATGCCCCTAACATTACACCAAGCTTTACTTCATTCGATAGCATTTGGGCTTTTAGAGCTGCTGCTGCCTCAATAGCTGCTAAAGTTTGTTCTGGCAGTGCAACCATTTTATGTTTTTCCTGAAATATCTTCAAACTATCTTCAGCTTTTTTTAAATCAACTAGATTTTGTCTATATCTCTCGCCAATAAATTCTCTGTGAAATGAAGCCTGCTCTGTCTTTAATGATTTATTTATTAGATCTAATTGTTCAACAAAGTAAATAGCCATATCTGTACATTGATTTTTAGATTTTTCTTCACTTTCAACTGAATGTAACCATTCTGTATCTACATCAACGGATATACTAATTGTGCCCTCATCCTCTACCTCAAAATTTGTATGATTCGAGAGAGACATAAGGGCTTTGTCTATGTTTGGAACTCCATAAAAATCTATAAGATTAAATTTTTTAATCACTTTCTCAGATAGAGTACGACTTTTTAATATAGCAATAGTGCTTAATGATTCGTCATTCGTTTGAGACATCATCCCACCAAATGGTAGGTTTGATAGTGCTCCCATTATACTCCCCATACCACCAGTTTCTGATGTAGGAGGCATCAATAGTGCAGTTGATGTATAAGTTTTAGGAATTATAAAAACGAAAATAATGGTAATGACAATAATAATTAATTGGTTTTTAATTATTGATTTACGCATGCTCCAAAGCAATGGTATAATGTCCATAAGGTTAGTCTCATTTGCATGAATTTTTTGCACACCTTTACTAGAATGATCACTACTTTTAATTATTCCGTATTTTTTTAGGTCGCCTATTCTATTCCTCAGAGTTTTCTCTGTAAAACCGTATTGTTTGGCTATTAGTTTTCTAGCACTAGGACTATCAACGATATCAGGATGTTTTGATATAAGCTCAAGAATTGTTTTTTCGTGAGATGTCAGTTTCAATTTCAATTATCCAATCTATCTGAGATAATTGTATAAGTAGATATTATAGAAAACAAAGCAGTAAGATTTTGTAGAAAACTATTTTTCCCAAATAAAACACTAAAGGTTCCTTCAGGTACTATTATATGGTCACCAGGAATCGCGATTTCATTGTTATCTATTTTTGATTTGATATCATCTCTAATAAGATAAGCTCTTTTAACATTTCCTAATTCAGAGACACCTCCAGCTAAACCAATATAATCTTTTATGCTGTAACCAGGGAAATAGTTAATTGCACCAGGTAGATTAACAAAACCAGTTACTAGAACTGGTACATTTTTAAAAGTAACATTAGCTTTGAATTCATTAATATGAGATGGTAAATATGGGACATTAATTTTATCTCCTTCATATAGTTGAGGATTATTATTCAGCTTACCATCAATTAAATAAACTTTAAGAGATATTTTAGTGATAACTCCATTAGAACTGATTATAGAAATATTTTCTTCATCTGCGTATCTGTGAAATCCACCAAGTTTTTGAATAGCTGCATCTAGCCTGGTTGTGGCTTGAATTTCGGCAAATCCAGGATTAATAACGGCACCATAGATTTGTATTTTAAATGTTTTTAGATTAATAAGTGAAACATCTATATCAGCATTTTTATATGTTTTTGATATACGGTCCTTAATCAACTGAATAGATTTTTTAAGATTGAATCCAGATATTAAGACTGAACCAACGCCAGGAATAAGTAAATCTCCTACAGGTCCAACAGTCGTAGGAAAAAACATTTTTTCCATTGTGTTAATGTTTATCCCAAACACATCTCCAGGACCGATAATGTAATTAATAGGGTCTAATGATTTTTCTAATATTATTGTAGGTTTATTTAATTTTAAATCTCCATTATCTAAAAAGGATTTATCGGTTACTCGAGTATCAAATTGACCAAATTTAAGCTCAATTTGAGCCCGGGCAACGCCCATTATAATAATAATATATATTATATTGAAGAGAATTACTCTCATGCAAACCTCGGATTAATTATCTGTTAATCTACGTAAATAATTTGCATAATCATTAGGTAATTTTTTTATTATATCGTCGAGCTGGTTTTTATTAATAAAATTATTTTTGTAGGCAATTTCTTCTAGACAAGCAACTTTCAACCCTTGTCGTTCTTCAATAGTCCTAATAAAATTAGAAGCATTATTAATTGCATCAATGGTGCCCGTATCAAGCCATGCAAAGCCTCTTCCCATTACCTCAACATTAAGTTTTTTTTCATTTAGATAAATATTATTTACTGAGGTTATTTCAAGCTCTCCTCTATTTGAAGGCTTAACATTTTTAGCTATTTCTATCACATCATTTGTATAGTAGTACAATCCTACTATCGCATAGTTTGATTTAGGCTTCACTGGTTTCTCTTCAATACTCACTACTTCTTTATTTTTATTCAATTCTACAACACCATATCTATTTGGATCTTTTACTTCGTATCCAAAAACAACTGATTTATTTTCATCTGTTACAGTTTTCACGCTTTTTCTTAATAATTCAGTAAATCCTGTCCCATAAAAAATATTATCACCTAATACTAGTGCTACATTATCATCCCCAATAAACCCCTCACCCAATATAAACGCTTGCGCTAATCCATCAGGGCTTGGTTGTACTTTATAGGAAATTTTCAAGCCTAGATGACTTCCATCATTTAATAATCTTTCATATAATGAAATATCTGTCGGTGTAGAGATTATTAAAATTTCATTTATACCAGAAAGCATCAAGGTTGATAAGGGGTAATATATCATCGGTTTATCATAAACAGGTAATAACTGTTTTGATATAACTTTTGTCAATGGATAGAGTCTTGTTCCACTACCGCCAGCCAATATTATTCCTTTCATCTAAATACCACCTCCAAGTCTTTCTTGATTATATCTCTCGTCCTGAATTCTTTTCCACCAGCTTTCATTTTCAAGATACCATTCTACCGTCTTTTTAATTCCTGTTTCAAATGATTCACTAGGAAACCAACCCAATTCATTTTGAATTTTCTTTGCATTAATAGCATACCTAAAGTCATGTCCTGGTCGATCTTTCACAAAGGTAATAAGCTCGCTATATGATTTTCCATTATCAGATGGATGCAAATCATCAAGAATAGTACAAATAGTATTTACTATATCAATGTTTTTTATTTCATTATTCCCACCAATATTGTAAGTCTCTCCAATAGAACCATTTTCATATACCACTTTAATTGCACTACAATGATCATCAACAAACAACCAGTCCCTAATATTTTTTCCATCTCCATATACAGGAAGTGGTTTCCAGTCTAAGCAATTAATTATCATCAGCGGAATTAATTTTTCAGGAAATTGAAAAGCACCATAATTATTTGAACAGTTTGTAATAACTACTGGCAGACTATAAGTACGATTCCAGGCTCTAGCTAAATGATCAGAAGATGCTTTAGAAGCTGAATATGGTGAGCTGGGATTATATGGAGTATTTTCAGTGAAATATCCGCCATCGTCAAGATCGCCATAGACCTCATCAGTTGAAACATGGATGAATTTAAAACCAGGATTTTGTTTATTATGGTACAGTCTAGATATTTCTAACAGATTATAAGTTCCAATAATATTTGTATTAATAAATGTCTTAGGGCCGTCAATAGATCTATCTACATGACTCTCTGCTGCAAAATGAAAAACTCCTTCAAAATGATATTTTTCAAAAAGACTTTTTACTAAAGCTTCATCGCATATATCGCCCTTTATAAATACATAACTATCATTATGAAAATTATCTAAATTATTTTTATTTCCTGCATAAGTCAAACTATCAAGGATAATGGGGTAATAACCTGAGCCATGTTCTAACAAATGTTTTATAAAGTTTGAACCAATAAATCCACAACCGCCCGTAATTAAAACATTCTTCATCAATATATAGGTAAATTAGTTTCTTCTTTTAATTTTGGAAGCTGTTCATCTTTAACGGATACTATTGGATCAGAAATACCCCATGGAATATTTAAATCCTCATCATCCCATTTAATACCATATTCTGAAGAAGGATCATAATAATTTGTACACTTATATTGAACTATAGTATTCTCCTTTAGAACTAAATACCCATGAGCATATCCTTCAGGAATATAAACCATATTATGTGTTGCACTATCAAGATTAATAATTATACTTTTTCCAAAATCTGGTGATCCCTTTCTAATATCTACTATAACATCGGTAATTGCACCAGCTACTACATTTACTAATTTACCTTGAGGGTTTTTTAATTGATAATGCAGACCTCTAATAATTCCAGAATGTCTAGATAATACTTCATTGTCTTGGACGAATTTTATATTATAGCCATTTTTTTTAAAAATTGACTCTCTAAATGATTCAAAAAAATAACCTCGCTCATCTTTATAAATATTAGGCTTAAGTAATAATACATTTTCTAATATTTGGTGTTCAACTATCAATTTATTTCTTTATTCTTCCAATATTATCATAAACAAAGTCAAGTGATGATAGCTCATCCATATCTAGAATATTTCTAGTATCTAAAATAATGTTTCCTTTCATTATTTTTTTTATTTTTTGTAAATCTAAAGAACGAAATTCGTTCCATTCCGTCATAATAACAATGCCATCTACATTTTTTATGGCAGCATATAGATTATCAAAGTATTCTATATCATGAAAAATATTAGACATTTCATTATTTGCAATTGGATCATACGCATTTACTATTCCTCCATTATCTAAAATACCTTTTATTATATCTATTGCAGAGGAATCTCTAACATCATCTGTATTTGCTTTAAATGCTAATCCCAACACAGCGATTTTTCTATTATTTATATTCCCATCAAAAAGATTAATAAGCTTATTAATCATTTTCTTTTTTTGATTTTTATTAGCAACAATTGCAGCATTAACTGTCTCCATTGATAGATTGTTATTTTTTGATATAGATAATAAAGCCTCTAAATCTTTAGGGAAGCACGAACCGCCAAATCCTGGCCCAGGGTGCAAAAACTTTTCACTTATTCGACCATCTTTCCCCATAGCTTTAGCAACATCGTGAACATCAGCACCTAATACCTCGCATAAATTTGCTATTTCATTTATATAACTAATTTTTAAAGCTAAAAACGAATTTGATGCATATTTAATCATTTCTGCAGTTTCTATTGTAGTCTGGGTTATAGGGTTTTTATTTATATATAGAGGCCTATAAACATCACACATCATTTGATAAGCATTTTGATTATCCGTTCCAATTACAATTCTATCGGGCCACAGAAAATCTTTTACTGCAGAGCCTTCTCTTAAGAATTCTGGGTTGGAAACATAGTCAAACAGATTATTATCTTTAACCTTTTTACTTATTTGACTTATTATTTCTTTTCCTGTTCCAATGGGAACAGTACTTTTTGTACACACAACTTTATAACTATTCAGATTATTTGAAATGGTCTCTACAGCTGAATAAACAAAGCTCATATCTGCCGTGCCATTTACTCCCATAGGTGTACCAACTGCGATGATAACAATCTCTGATTGCATTATTGAATCTTCTATATTTGTGTTAAAAAGCAATCGATTATCTAAGCTATTTCGTTTAATTATTTCTTCTAATCCTGGTTCATGTATAGGGATAATTCCAGAATTAAGCTTTTCTATCTTATTTTTATCAATATCTGTACAAATAACCCTATTCCCAAACTCAGACATTCCTGCACCTGCAACTAAGCCAACATAACCAGTTCCAATAATTGTTATATTCTTCATAATTAGTTATTTAATTAATACTATCATAATTTGTTCCGAAAAATTACATCAACCCCATTCTTCTTCTAACAGACCATTCAATGGTAATTATTAATAAGATTATTAAAATGAATAAATAGTTATGTCTTATTATATAAGTTGCAATATAATTTTCTTTTTTGTTTACAATACTGATTTCATCAAGCAAAGATTCGTAATCAACCCAATAATTAAATTTGCCACCTGAAGATCTAGAAATATTTATTAATTTTTCTTTATTTAAGAATATTCTATTTAGCTCTATATGACTTTCTTGAACTTCAAAAGTACCGTTGCTCACCTCATAACTATCTATGCCTTTATTTATATTCACAATATATTTTATTTTTCCGGGCTTTGGGGCCCAAAAGCGTGATTTATATTCATTCTTATTTATATCCAAAAATAATGGCTTAGATCCAATAAATTTATCATTATAGTATAGTTCAACAGTCCCTTCATGAATAATATCATCATTATAATTTAAAGATCGTCCTGATAACAAAACCTCTTCACCTTGTTGATAAGAATTTTTATTTGTTCGAAAAACATATTCCTGGCTTCCACTTTTTTTCATTAACCAATTAAATATTTTGTTTAATGAATTATCTAAAACAAAAGAATTATTAGTATTTAATAATTTATATTTAATAGAAGCTATATCAATTGAATTCCAAATCCCGTATCTAATTGATTTCTTCTCACCTAAAATAAGTAATGGATTAGGCCTATCAACCTCAATATATTCAGCAAAATTAGTATTCTTATCATTTACTTGTTTACCTAGATAAAAAGCAGGATTTTGTTGAGGCATTGAAATAACATCATTGTCTAACCATTTTGAGTCATTGAAAGAAAAATTATTTAACCACTGACTAGTGAATTCCCATTTATATTGATTTTGATCATTAGAAATTAATTCTTTGGCTTCTATATCAATTATTTTTAAGTAATTATTAATTGAATTAATATCAATTTCAGGACCAGGTATAATTAAAAAACTAGAATTATGTGAAATTAACTTTTTAGTAAAGATCCTCAACAGGGATCCCCATTTTTCAGAATTAGATTTTACTGGATTATTATCAAAAATGATCACCTCGTATTTTTTTTCCCAAAATACTTTTATCTGTGGATTAAACTTATTATTTATATAAAAAAAATGATCAATATTATTATTTGATCTAGTTAAATGATCTTTTAATAATCTAGTATTATAATTCGGGGCTCCAGTAATAAGAGCAACATTATATCGATCCTTCATTACATGCATAACAATCTTCTGTTGATTATTTTGTATATTTATTTCATCAGATAGGGCACTACATTTTATTAAATAAGAATTTTTTCCTATTTTATTTGGTTTAATCTGAAATCGTACTTTTTCTAATGATTCTTCACCAGAAATTTTTATTATTTTCGATCCAATTAATTTATTATTCTCATCAAACAGCGTAACATTTACTCGCTCTTTTAAATTTCCTACACTTGATATTGTAGCATCTATATTAACCTCTTTCCCTTTCACACTTATTGGCGGAATATCTACTGATTGTATTGATACATCTAGCATAGGTATAGTATCACCTATGCCTACAATATGTATTGGTAATTTATTATAAGTAGAAAATTTAGATAATAACGGACCTTGATTAATTTGACCATCAGTGAAAATGATTGCACCTGCAATATTTTTTTCATAGCTAACATCTAAATTTTCGAAAACTAAACCAATATTTGTGGAATTTGCATCAGTTTTTATTTTTGTGATATCTAATAATGTATCTAGCTGAGATCCAAAGGAATAGATTTCAAAATCTATATTTTTTCTTTTTATTCTTTGAATAAAATTAGATATACCTTTGACGTACGAAGTATATGATGGTTGTTTGTAATAATTTAAACTCAAAGATTTATCAATATAAATGCGCCATGGAAGAGATTTATTTTTTTCTTTATTTATAATTACTGTTGGATTAAATAATAATATTAAAAGAAAACCAATTAGAATAATTCTAATAATAATTAAATAATTGTAACCAGGTTTTTTAATAAAATATTTATATGAAAAAAATAAAACCGGTATCGAGAAAAATATTACTATATAAATAATAGTATATGAGGGTTCTACAGATAAGTTCAATTTGATTCTAGCTGAAAATTAGGAATAATACCAAAATCTAGACATGATTGACTACCTAGATTAAATTTTATTTCACCTAAAAAACTAATCATTGCAGCATTATCAGTACAATAATTCATATCAGGAAATATTATTTTATTTTTTGGAAAAGTTTTTTTTATTTGATTCCTTAACACTGAATTCTTTGCAACCCCACCAGCTATAGTAACTATATTTATTCCAGTCTGAACGATAGCTAGCTCTATCTTGTTTATTAAACAATCAATTATTGCTTGTTGATAGCTAGCTGCCACATCTGCAATACTATATTTTTGTGATTCATTAAATGAATCCATAAAGTATAATAATGATGTTTTAACTCCACTAAAACTGAATTCTATTTTATTACTTTTAATTAATGCCCTTGGGAAATTAATAAGTTTGGGATTACCATCTATTGCACATTTTTCGATCTCAGGTCCTCCGGGATAACCTAAGCCCATAATTCTCGATCCTTTATCAAAAGCTTCACCAGCAGCATCATCTCTTGTTTCACCTAACAGAACATAATCATCTAGTTTATTAATTGACCATACCTGAGTGTGCCCTCCTGACACTAGTAAACACAAAAATGGAAAATTAATATTAGATTTATCTAATAGATTAGCCATAATATGAGCTTCTAAATGATTTATTGAAATAATTTTGACTTTCAAGCCTAGTGCTAACCCTTTTGCAAAACTCACCCCTGTTAATAATGAACCGGCTAATCCAGGGCCATTAGTCACAGCAATACCTTCAATATTATCTATTTTAATAGATGCATCATTTATAGCCTTAATAGTAATATTATTAAGTAATCTTTCATGTTCTCTAGAGGCAATTTCTGGCACTACTCCTCCAAATTCAGAATGAACTGTCTGTGAACTAATTATATTGGATAGTACTTCACCATCTTTACAAATTGAAACAGCAGTTTCATCACATGAGGTTTCTATTCCAAGAACTATCATTTTGATTCTCTTGCAACACCTAATTCAATTGTTCGAGGAGATAGATCTCTCCAATCTAATATATCAAATGGGAATAAAACTTGAGGTTCATAAAAATTTTTGTTTATAGACCATGAATTAAAATCTACATTAACTAATATGTCATGTGATTTTATTTTAGATATTTGAATAGCTCCACCAATTACAGTTAGAGACACAGTCTGAGGTGATGGGAATACCCTTATACCTTTTACTTTATTTATAACTTTTACTGGTATATCAACAATTATTCTTTCACTAATTTGTTGTATATCTAAATAACACTGAACCTCAGTATGAGAACAATTAATTAACCTATTAGGTAAAATAAGATTAAGACCGCTATTAAAAGCATATGATAAGTTTGTCAGTGTATCTTTAATCGTATTTATATTATTTATCCTGTCTAATTCAGCTTTTGGGCCAACTATGTTGACACTATCTGGATAAAATTTTATTAATCCAACTTGTGTATATCCATCTTTTAAAGATATCAAAAGGTTAGAAGAAACTGGAACAGTTTTTTTCATTACTTCATCTAGACTTATTTTTATTCGATTTGGATATACGACTTCTACAAAACTTAATTTATATGAAGATGGCAATACTACTCTTCTAGGATTTTTTTCGAAATAATCATTAAGAAAAAATTCATATTCTTGAGATATACCCTCAAGATCTAAGACTAGTTTAAAACCAGCATATTTTTGAAGAATAAATGCTTTAAACAAATCTCTTCCTTTACCTTTTAGCATTACAGCAGCATAGTTTGGGACCTCTTTCAAATAGGCTTTCTGGGCGTTTAGATTTCTGGCCTCTATTGGGAAATCTATTATCATTGTATACTGGTCACCGCTAATCACAAATAACCATAATATAGTTGCTAAACTAAATGCACCTAGTGGAAAGAAAATATTATGGAAAAGTGAATTAAATTGGGGAATCTTCAATATTATCCCAAAATACTAGCCATTAAAGTGATAATTAATTTTAAAAGTTAATCTTTTTCAGGCGGCTGTTGTTCTTTTTCAGCATCTTTTGCATTATCTAATAATTCTTGGGGGATATCAATTTTACCGCCTGTATCCGTTTTTTGGTTTTTTAAATAATCTTTAACCTCATCTGAAGCTGATTGTGTATTACCGCCACCAGCTAATTCTTCTTTAAATAATATTATTTTTTTATCCTCAGGAGAAACTTTCATAACAATCCCAGAAAGATTTGCACCTACTTCATACTGGTTCGCTAATACTCTGCGATCCTTCTTTGACATTTTGCCAAACGGTATTATCCCTTCTACATCCATTTCAAGTTGTATGATTATACCCTTATCTAGAACTCTTATTATCTCACCACTTACTTCTTTTCCCGATTCGAAATGATTAATTATCTCTGGCCAAGGATCATCTTCTAGTTGTTTTAGACCTAAAGAGATTTTTCTATTCTCTCTAGAAATCTCTAAAACAATAACATCCATTTCTTGATCTTTTTCTATGATATTTTTTGCATGCCTAACAACTTTTGTCCATGACAAATCTGAAATATGTATTAAACCATCGATACCTTCTTTAAGCTCAACAAAAGCACCAAATTGAGTTAGATTTTGAACTTTTCCAGAATATATATTACCTATTTCAAATTCTTTTTCAATTTCATCCCATGGATCAGGTGTTAATTGTTTAACGCCTAAACTTATTTTTCTTTCTTCTGAATCAATCGAAATCACTTTAGCCTCAACTTTATCACCCATCGAATACTCTTCTGATGGGTTTTTGATATGTCGTGTCCAAGATATTTCCGAAACATGTATTAATCCTTCAACACCGGGTTCTATTTCAATAAAAGCACCATAGTTAGTTAAACTAACCACTGTTCCTTCCACGGTTTCCCCGATAGGATATTTTATTTCAACCTCATCCCAAGGATGAGGGGTCAGCTGCTTTAATCCTAGTGAAACTCTTTTCCTCTCAGCATCGTATTCAATGACTTTTACAGTTATTTCATCGTTAAGCTCAATCATCTCAGAAGGATGATTCACTCGACCCCATGATAAATCCGTTATATGCAGTAAACCATCAATACCACCTAAGTCAACAAATACTCCAAAATCAGTTATATTTTTTACTCTACCATCCATGATTGAACCAATCTCTATTTCTTTGAATAAGGCTTCTCTTTGTTCTAATAAGCTTTCTTCAATAATCAATTTATGAGATACAACGATATTTTTTCTAGATTCATTTAATTTAACTATTCTTAAATCAATCTCTTTATCTAAATAAAGATCAAAGTCTGTTATTGGCCTAACATCTAATTGGGATCCAGGCAAAAAAGCTTGTACCACGCCTAAATCAACAATCATACCTCCTTTAATCCTTCTAATAATTTTTCCAGTAATTATTTCTTCATTATCATACGCTTCGCGAAGATTTTGCCAACGAAGCATAAAATCAGCTTTCTCCTTTGATAAAATTGTATTACCACTTGAATCCTCTAGATATTCTAAATATACCTCCACCTGATCGCCAATTGCTGGCAAACTTTCGTCTGTAAATTCACTCCTGTCAATTATACCTTCAGATTTAAAACCAATATCAATAAGTACATCTCTCTCATTCATGCCAACAACACGACCATTAATTAATTGATGCTCTGAAATATCAACTAAAGTATTTGTATATGCTTTATCTATATCATCCGTATATATTGTTTCATCTATTTGTGATTCAATCTCTTCTATTGGAACAGTTTTTATATCAGTAAAAAGCTCTGGGTTTAAGTAATCTTTTATTTCTTTTTCTATATCAGCAGACGCTTCACTTACGCTGGTATCTTCTTCAATTATATCTGAATTATCTACCTCTTCAACTGAATTATTTTCTATTTCTTTATTTAACATTAATCTAATGTCCTTTTTTGTTTACTATGTTTACGATTTTATCAATTACCTTATTGATACCTAGGTTACTTGTGTCAATAATAATTGCATTTTCAGATTTTATTAGTGGTGAGTGTTTTCTAGTTGAATCTTTATGGTCACGTTTAATTATATCTCTTGTAACATTATCTATTGATTTTTGTTCACCCATTTTCTTTAAATCATTTTGACGACGTTTTGCTCTAACTTTTTCATCTGCTATCAAAAAAAATTTAAAATCCGCATTTGGAAATACTACAGTACCAATATCTCTACCTTCAAGTATACAGTCATTTTTTTTTGCCATTTTTCTTTGAATTAAAACCATAGAATCTCTTACATTTTTCAAAGCACTTACTTCACTAACATTTTCAGTAACCTTACTTGAACGTATCTCTTTACTGATATTGCGACCATCTAAGTTTAATATGACACCAGATTTAGTTTCAGAAAGTCTTAATTTTATTTGTTTTAGATAATTATCTAATTCTGAAGAATCTTCGAACTTGATATCATTTTCTATTAAACCAAAAGTAACCGCTCTATACATTGCTCCAGTATCTAAATAGGTTATACCTAAACGTTTTGCAACACCAATTGCAGTTGTGCTCTTACCAGAAGCAGCTGGACCATCAATAGCAATTATCATATTATCTAACTCTCAATAAGCCGGCGAAGTTACAAGAAATAAAAATGATAGGCAAAAATGAATAAAAATATTCAATTGGATGAAATTTCAATTTTTAATTGGTTAATTTCGTTTTCATCAAGTAATCTAAATTCACTTTCTTTTAATCCTTTAAGGCCAACACCTCCGAAACTAACTCTATGTAATTTATACAACTTGATTTTTAACGTTCTAAATATTCTCCTTATTTCTCTTTTTTTACCCTGCCTAAGAACTAGCCTAACATGGCATCTTCCTTTAATCATTTTTTGTTTGACCACTTTAGCTTTTCCTATTTCTCCTTCGCCTATATTTATCCCTCTAGTTATACGTTTTATTTTTTCAGAATCAATAGCCCTCTCAATAACAACATCATATTCTCTAATTATACGATTTTTTGGATGAGTCAAAAAATAATGTAGATCACCATCATTTGTGAGCAGTAACAAACCCGTTGTATCTTTATCTAATCTTCCCACCGGAGCTAATCTTTTTTTATAGTGAATATAGTCCATCACAGTTTTTCGATTATAAGGATCACGGATAGAGGTTATTACATTTTTAGGTTTATTAAATACAATAACTATTTTTTCTTTATCAATTTGCAACAATTTTCCATCATACCTTATTTCATCAAAATCATTCACGTCATAGGCAGGATCTAGAATGATTTCATTATTAACAGTTGTTGTAGCCATCTTAATTAACTCATCTGATTTTCTTCTAGAAGCAATTCCTGATTTAGCGAGGTATTTATTTAATCTCATAAACTAATAGCTAATTATCTTCGTTTTCATTTTCTTTCAATTCTTCACTTTCAAATACCGCAATCTGCTCACCAAGACTTGGATCAGAATCTATTAACTCTGACACCTCTTTTAGTTTCGGCATATCTGAAAGACGGTTTAAGCCAAAATGATCTAAAAACATTTTCGTAGTAGAATATAATAAGGGCCTACCAGGACCACCTGCCCTACCTTTAATCATAATTAAATTTCTTGTCAACAATGTTTTTATAACACCTGATGAGTCTACCCCTCTTATAGCCTCAATATCATATCTGCCTATTGGTTGTTTATATGCGATTATAGCTAAAGTGTCTAAAGCCGCACTCGATAATGTAAGTTTATTAGATTTTCCTAGAAGGCGACGGATCCAAATATCGTAATCTGGATTTGTAACTAGTTGGTATCCACCAGCAATACTATTGATTGAATATGGTCTTTCATTTGCTAAATAAAAGTCATTTAGTCTTTCCACTGACTCTTTTAAACTTGGTACAGAACTATCAAAAACTTGATTCAACTGAGCTTGATTTATGGGCATTGCATTTGCAAATAATAGAGCCTCAATTATTTGATCTGATTCTTTTTTTTTCATTAGCTTTTTTCGGAAACAATTTTTTGTAGCTCAAGATCGCCAAAAACTTGATTTTGAGTAAGACGACATATCCCTTCTCTAACTAAATCCAATATTGCTAAAAATGTAACAACAACTTCCATTCTACTTTCTAGTTTATCCAATATTGTAGAAAAACTTAATCTACCATCCCCATCAAAATATTTAAAAATAAACTCTTTCTGTTGTTCTAGTTTTACTGGTTCTCTACTTAGCTCAAACTGAGATACGACTGGCATATTATCCATAGCAGATTTAAAAAATCTTGCTAAATCAAATAATGTTACATCTAAAATAAGATTTTCTTCAATATCCGATTCATCTATTTGAATTATTGGCTCAAGCTGTCTAGAAAATTTTTGGTCTCTTTCACCTGATAAATTTCTTAACAACTCTGCTGCATTTTTGAATCGTTTATACTCAACTAATTGTTGGACTAATTCTGTTCTAGGGTCTATAATTTCTCCATGATCATCAATCTCTGGACGAGGAAGTAATAATTTCGCTTTTATACGCATTAAAGTAGAGGCCATGACAATAAAATCACCTGCAACATGTAGATGCATCCTCTCCCACTGCTCTACAGCATCAACAAATTCTTTAGTGATTTTTGCGATTGGGATATCATATATATCAAGCTCATCGCGTCGAATAAAATAAAGTAAAAGATCTATTGGCCCTTCAAAATTATGTAGCTGTATCTTATACATTTAATATGCTATACCCATAGCTTTGCGAATCTTATCAAGATACTCATTTGCAACTACATTAGCTTTTTCTCTCCCTTTTTCAAGAGCTTGATATACATCATCAAGATTATTTAATAATTCTTCTCTTTTCTTTCTATAAGGGCTGAAATGATTAATAATTCTTTCAAGTAGTTCCTTCTTAATATCACCATACCTTAGACCAGGTGTATCGTATCGATCACTTAGTATTTTCTTTTCCTCATTATTTAAAAACAATGAATATAATTTATATAAAGGAGTATTTTTATCTTTTGGTTCATCAATCCCTGCAGAATCAGTCACTATAGACATTACTATTTTCTTTAATTCACCGTCATCCGCGAAAATAGGTATTGTATTACCATAAGATTTACTCATTTTTTGTCCATCTACTCCGGGTACTAACATCGTTTCTTCCTTAATATCTGGCTCTGGAACCACCAAAGTCTGTCCATATATATTGTTAAACCTAATTGCAATATCTCTTGTTATTTCTAAATGTTGTTTTTGGTCCTTCCCAACAGGAACTATATCACTACCATAAAGTAAAATATCAGCTGCCATAAGTATCGGATATGAAAATAATCCCATATGCGGTGTAAGTCCTTTATCAATTTTATCTTTATAAGACGTTGACCTCTCCATTAGACCTATACTAGTCAAATTTGATAGTAACCATGTTAGTTCAGAAACTTGAGGAATATCTGCTTGAACCCAAAAAGTAGATTTATCTGGGTCCATACCTAGTGCAAGAAAATCTATTGCAGCATTGATAGTGTTATTTTTTAATACATTCTTGTCCTGTATAGTAGTTAAAGCATGATAATTAACTATACAACAAAATAAATCGCTATTATTTTGATATTCGATCATCCTTGACATCATACCAAAATAATTACCAAGATGTAACACCCCTGTAGGTTGTATGCCGCTAAGAACTCTTAATTTTTTCTTATCGCTCATTGTTCTAGCCAAGTGGTTCCATAAATAGATAAGGTCTCCAATCAATCTGTCTTTCTTTAACATAACGTTGAAAATAATGAATTCTATTGGGCCGCTTTGGTTTTTTTGCTAAAGGCATGCCAGCTTCTTCAGAGTTTCGTTCTCCTTTAGTTTGATTACACTCTTTACAAGCCGCAACTAAATTTTCCCAAGTATCTTGTCCTCCTCTAAACTTAGGTATCACATGATCCACCGTAAGAGATTTATTCTGTTTACCGCAGTATTGACAAGTATAGTTGTCCCTGACTAAAATATTTTTTCTACTTATTTCAACCGCCATACTATTGTTCTTTATATATGTCTTTATTTTTATAACACTTGGAAGTTCTAACACTGTGGATGGGCTATGAACCTTTTCACCATAATTTGATAAAACATCTATCTTATTTAAGAAATATAATGTAATCGCACGCTTTGCTGTGCAAACAGTCATAGGAGAATAATTTGCATTTAATACTAATACAGCACTATTCAGTAGATTCTCATTAGAAAATTTCGTTTTCATGTATTTAAATTTAATTCAACTGAACAAGTATGCATGTACATATCTGCTAGTCTATTGTTATACATTTTCTCATGCTCTGAAAATGATTCTTCTTTAACCCAGCCTTGACAGTGAATAAGGCTAAGACCTCCAGTTGAAATCCCCACATGTGATATTTTACCATTTTCTCCAAAAAAATGTAAATCACCAGGTTTACTTAAATGCCCCTCAATTTTTTTATCTATAAAAAAATTTGACTGCTGCCAACAATCTCTTGGTAATAGAATCCCGGCAGATAGATAAACAGTTTGAACAAATCCTGAGCAATCAAACCCTAAAGATGTTTTACCGCCCCATCTATATGGACAACCAGTGAGTTTTCTTGCATTTATTATTATATTACTAGGCTTAGGAGGTTCATCAAGTTTCACTGGAGAATCATCATTAAATTTATATTCAGCACCATTTACCGTAAAATATCGATTATTATTGAGCTTCAGTCTAGCACCAAAAGGTATTGATGATATTTCAACAGCCATGTGATCTGATAAGAATGGCTCTTTTTGAATAGTGCCATAAAAGTCTTTTATCCAACTTTCATATCCATCATCCTGTTTTATGAATAACCAATCACCTTTTAAATCAATTATCTCTACAGTTTCGCCTGAAACGGCCTCAGTAACTTTTGAAGAGGTAAAACTAGGCTCCAAATAGCAGGGAGCGACTACGGCTCTGATCACAAATAGATTATCAAGTCCAGGCATAACATAAAATTAGTTGTTTCTTCACTTACAAAAAACGTTATAGATAAATAATTCTATATATTTCAGTGTTTATTAATGATATTTAATTTTAATTTTTGTGACCATAAATCTTCTTTTTGTAAAAGGGAAGTTCGTTAGAATCGGACACAGTCCCCGCTACTGTATTTGTAGAATACTGGTTTAATATTAGCCATCTTTGTTTCGTACTAAGAGAAGGCAAACTATGTTGGCACTACATAAGTCAGGAGACCTGAGCAAGAAGAAACAAACAAATACACTTTCGGGAGAAAAGTCATGAAAAATATAAACGCCTTAATTTTATCTCATATAATAAAAAAAATTTTACCTATGTTATTTTATCCAATATTCATTAGTGTGTTATTTATTTTTATCGGCTGTGATAATAGCATAAACAAGTCAACAGATGAACAAACTTCTCACCTCTTATTTATCGCTAGTGAAGGAAATTTTGGTCAGGGGAATGGATCCGTGTCCGTATTCAAAGATGAACAAAAAATTCAATCAATAGATAATATTGGAGATGTGGTGCAATCCATTTTAGTGCACGACGATATGCTATTTGTCATTATAAATGGCAACAGTGAAATAAAAAGATATACCATATCTGAGTCTGGTCTTGTTTTGCCTGGGATCACAATCTTGACACAAAACTCTGCCCCAAGAGAGATGGTTGTTTTTAACGATAAGCTATATTTCACAAACTGGATTACAAAAGACATAAAAGTTTTAAACTTATATACTTATGCTATTGAAAATCAGATAGCGTTAGATGGTTTACCAGAAGATATAATTTCAGATGGGTCTTTTTTATATGTTTGCATATCTAATCTCAAGATCTATGACCAAGGAAATGGCTCAAGTGTAATTAAAATAAACCCTGAGACCAATCAGGTTATTGAAACATATGAGGTCGGCAAAGGACCCCAACAAATGGCTATAGAAGATAATAACTTATGGGTCTCAAGAACATATTATAGTGAAGACTGGTATCAAACCTATTTTGGAACAACGCATATTGATCTTTTAACCAATGAAATAGTAAAAAAGGAATATGGTCCTGGAATAGTATGCGGAGGCAATGTGATGTTCCTTAACAACCAGGTCTATCGAACTTACGATGGTGGAATCGCACCAATTGATGAGAATAACCTCAATATCAGATCTTCATCAAGGATTGGAGATTACGGAGCATCAAACTTGTACTCTGCCGGATCTTTAGACAATCATGTCTATTTTGGAATAACTAGTGACTATCAATCCCCTGATACAGTCTATATCCATAATGATATTGGCGAATTCGAAATTTTATATGAGGTCGGAGCTTCTCCAGGTGATTACGCAATTTGGGAAATAAATTAGTCTAGAAAGTTCCATTTAATTGATAATGAAGCAAGTCTACGCATCTTAGGAAAATATGGATTAAACTGCACACTATGGTCCTGCTTATTACCACCTAAATAATCATAGATAATATTTGCTAGGTTATTCATTTCATATTTTATTTGTAAATTTTTTACAGTGCATAATATAGAAAAATCTATTAGCCAAATATTTTCTAATGTTTCTTGTGAATCAATTTTTATAGGGTATTGCTCTGTCGGGCTTAAAACATAATCACTATATCTGTTAATAAACCCACTAAATGAAAGCGATGTTTGCACTCCCATTGCTCGAGAAAATAAATTAAAGTGATTATTAAAATTTATTTTTACCCTATCTTCAATACCATCAGTAATATAATTATTGGACTTCATTTTATCATATCTAAGTAGAAAAAAATGATTACCAACAAACCGATACCTTATCGTTCCTGAAAACCAAATATTAGATCCATTATTTGGCAGTATTATTTCATTATTAGACGAATTTGTATTTCCTTGATAATTATTCAAATAAATATGGGCACCTATATTTATTCTTTTATGGGACCACTCTCCATCTAATATAAACTGATTTTTTTCCTCGACATAAATTGTGTCAGAGAGGCTAATATGCGATGGTCTAAATATGTGTGAAAAGCTCGACTTAAATAGATATCTTCCAACTTTATAGGACGCCTCACCATCCATAATAATATTGTTATTATTGCCTAATTGCATACTGCCTAGGTTAAAGGAGTAGTTATTATGACCTACTCCAATTTTTACTGAACTCCAGCCAATAGACTTAAATGTGTCTGCCCGCAATGATCTTTTATTAAAATCTGCAACAACTGAAAGTATATGATTATGATTTCTAATTAAATAGATAGAACCTGAAAGTTTAGTCCTTGTTAGATAGCGAATACCCTCCTTCATTACTTGTGAATGCAAACTGTTATAGCGTTGTAAAAAATTATGACCATCAATAGTAAAATATAGACTGTCATAATCATGTCTATATGAAATATTAGAAGATGTGATTCTAGAGTCAATATATGCCGTTCCTAAACTATCTAATAATCCAAAATCTGAATTAAAATTTCCAATAGCTATGTCTATTGAATTTTTATCTCCTTCTGAGCTATAATTCCCTAGATAAGTATACTGTATTGGACTTGGTGCCCCAGGTGATATAGTATATTGATTATATGCACCAGCATATCTTTTTTTAAAACCATTTAATCTAGTTATTCTATAATCAGTTGAATATTCTAGACCAATATCTAGATTGTCTAAATAATAGTCACCTTGCACCCAATCAAAATAGGATGAGGTATAATTTGAATCAGATAGTGTTGAGTCTATATCAGGAAAAAAATAATTAGACTCAATCTGTGGACCAAAAGTGGACGGGTAGTTTGCAAAAGTCCCATCAATGAAAAAAAGGCCTGATCTCCAATCCTCGTTCCACATCATACTGCCATTATTAATAACATAACCCTGATGCCTTGAATAATCATATGGCATGTTTAACTTGTCTTGTGCCATAACTATTCCAATTAAAAGAAATATTAAAATTCGTAACATAAAGTCCAAATATATCTACTATAATATATTTATATAATGAAGAAAATAAATTAATTGAAAGTAGCGCCTTGAATGAGTAATTCAGAAATATCTATTTCAACTGTATCCTATAATAAAAAAGAAGATCTTAGAATACTCAATGCCTGTTTATCTAGTTGGTTTTCAGACCCAAAAACACTTCACTTTGTTCACCCCGAAATGACATACCCTTTTAAGATAAAACACTGGATAAATCTATCATACTTAAATAAAAGCACTACATTTATTCTTAAATATAATAATTGGATAATAGGTCATCTTAGTATTAGGATAAATAAAGAATCGGAATCTGCGCACTTATTCCATTTAATTATAGATTCAGATTACCAGCGAAATGGATACGCAAAAAAATTAATAATTCATGCCGAAAAGGTAATTACAAAAAAAAATATTAATAAGATTACTATTAATGTTATGAAAAAGAATCAAATCGCAAAGAAACTATATAATAGTCTAGGATATTTAGATTTAAGTATTAATAAATCAGGTAAAATTAAATTGCAAAAAAATTTAGTATAATAAATAAACTAATTTATTTTTTTATTGGCTTTACAAATAACTGATGTACGTGCCTTACAAGCTCATAGCCATGTTTTTTTACAATGTTTTCTTGAAGTATTTCAAGATCTTCATTATAAAACTCTATAATTTTTCCAGTCTCAACACATATAATATGGTCATGGTGTCCGTCATCAATTTTATGCTCATAAAGAGCGCGACCATCACCAAGATCCATTTTTCTAACCAAGTTATTTTTTACTAGCACATCAATAGTTCTATATACAGTAGCTCTTGAGACTTTCAGAGCTTTATTCTTATTTATAGCTATATATATCTCTTCAGCATCTCTATGTTCTGAAGAAATTCTTATCTCGTCCCAGACCTGCTGTCTTTGTTTAGTATATCTTAAACCTTCAGTTTTTAATATGTTTTTTAACTGATCTATATGATTCATATTATTAATCATTATTAAAGATTGATTCTGAAATTTTATACATTAAAATAACTGACAATCATCAGCCAATAAAAGAAAATTATATTTTTTTCAGATTGGCAAATTTTACGATTAATTTTTTCCTTGTTCCATCACTGAAAACCACACCAACCCTTTGATTTTCTCCGGTGCCACTCAAAGCCATTATCTTCCCAGCTCCAAAAATTGAATGTTCAACATTGTCACCCACTTGAAAATCATCGAAATCAGTCACTGTTCTAACCATTTGAGTTAGTCCATCTTTTTTTCGTGTCCCAGATACAAATTTTCTCGTAACTGAAGAACTAAAACTTATTTTCTCTAAAGAATTCTCAGGAATTTCATTAATAAATCTGCTTGGTAAACCATTAACCATTTCGACGCCCATTCTCCTTCTGTTCGTAGCATATAATATATATACTCTCTCTTCTGCTCGGGTTAGTGCTACATAAAAAAGTCTCCGTTCTTCCTCCAACTCCTTTTTGTCATCAATAGAGTTAAATAGAGGAAACAGTCCCTCATCCATCCCTGCAATAAATACTACTGGAAACTCTAGGCCTTTAGATGAGTGTATTGTCATCATTGTAACTCTATTATCAGAATCATTCCAATGATCTATATCCGTTTGTAAAGACACATCTTCAAGAAATCTACCAAGACTTGCTTCTTGATCACGACCAGAAAACTCTTCAATACTTGTTAACAACTCTGCAACGTTATCAAATCTATCTTTCGCATCCGGTTCAGTAGAATTTTTAAAATATGAAAGGACACCAATCTCTTCTATTAAGCTTCTAGCTAATTCGCTTGCACTTAGTTTTTCTCTTAAATCATGATACTTTTTTATTATGTTATAAAATTTAGATAATGCACTAGCCTGTTTTCCTCTTATATCCATTTTATCAGGGTTTTTGAGAACATCAATAAATTCGATTTTATCTTTTTCTGACTGCTGGACACATTTATCTATGGTCTTTGCCCCAATACCTCTTGCAGGGAAATTTATTATTCTCCTTAGCGAAATAGTGTCTCTAAGGTTAACAACGAGCCTAAGATAAGCTAATACATTTTTTACTTCTTTTCGTTCATAAAAACGAAGGCTGCCGATAATATTATACGGTATTCCTTGTCTAATAAAACTTTCTTCAAGTGCCCTAGATTGCGCATTTGTTCTGTATAATACTGAAAAATTATTGAATGTTCTTTTATTAAGTTTTATCTCTTTTTCTATCGATGATACAATAGCACTAGCCTCTTCTTGTTCATCATTAGTCTCGATTAACCCTAAGGCCTCCCCTGGACCATTCGCTGCAATAAGATTTTTATTTGCTCTTTTATCATTGTTCATCACAACCGCTGTCGCTGCATTTAAAATTTCCTGTGTTGAACGATAGTTTTTTTCAAGAGTAAAAACTCTGCAACTTGAAAAAGTTTTTTCGAAATCAAGAATATTAGATATCTCTGCCCCTCTCCATCCGTAGATCGACTGATCATCATCGCCAACTACGCAGATATTTTGATGTTTTTGAGATAATAATGTTAAGAATTCAAATTGAGCACGGTTAGTGTCTTGGTATTCATCAACCAATATATATTTCCATCTTGTTTGATATTTTTTCAATATGGATGGTTTTTTATCAAAAATCTCAAGGGGGAATGTTAATAAATCATCAAAATCTAATGCATCATTAAGTTTAAGAGATTTTTGATATTCGGCATAAATTTTTGAAACTGTTTTTTCAAGAATAGTTCTAGATCTTCTTTCAACCGTTTTGTGATCGATCATTTTATTTTTAAATAAACTGATTTGATTTCTTAATTGACTGGGAGTAATTAAAGTTTTAGATATATCGTTTTTTTCATATAATACTTTAATCACATCTAATTGGTCTTTTACATCGTAAATAGCAAAGTGCTTACTAAAACCAAGTACTTGAATATCTTCTCGGAGTATTCGCGCACATATTGAATGAAAAGTACCAATTGATAAAGAGAGTTCATTAGCCTTTAGCAACTTCATGACCCTGACTTTCATTTCTTTAGCAGCCTTGTTTGTAAAGGTAACCGCTAAAATTTCTTCAGGCTTAAACAGTCCTTCATTTACTAGATAAAACAACTTATGAGTGAGAACCCTGGTTTTTCCACTTCCCGCTCCTGCAAAAATTAAAACTGGTCCGTCTACTGCTTCTACAGCAGCTTTTTGAGTTGAATTAAGGGACTTCAAACTCATGATCCAACCCTATCTCTTTTAACTTTTTTTCTTACCCTCTGAAAGGCTCTTTTTGCACGTTCATGCTCTTTTTCATTTTTAGAAAAAGTATGATATCCGTCCCCTTTTGCCACAAAATAAAGATAGTCATTTTCATCTGGGTATAATGCCGCGTTTAATGATTTGAACCCAGGAGAATTAATTGGCCCAGGAGGAAGCCCTTCATACAGATAAGTATTATAAGGAGATTTAATTCTCAAGTCTTTATTGAGAAGTCTTCTTGGACCATCTTTGATAATATATTGAACCGTAGGATCAGCCTGGAGTTTCATACCTCTTTTTAGACGGTTATGATATACTGCTGAAATAATCGGCCGCTCAGAGTCATAAATTGCCTCTCCCTCAATAATAGAGGCTAAGGTTAGTATCTGATGTTGAGTTAAACTGATGCTACTTGCTTTCGCAATATTTGAATCAGTCCAGAAATTTTTATATTCTATGACTAGCCTTTTTATAACAGACTTTACATTCTCACCCTCAAAAAAATAATATGTATCAGGATATAAATATCCTTCTAGAGTTTCTGATTTAACTCCTAAACTGTTAATAAAGATTTTATTATTTACAATTTCAACAATATCATTATAATCAAGCCCCATCTCTTTTGATAAATGATTCGAGGTTTGTCTTATGTTCCATCCTTCCAATAACGTAACTTTCTTTCTTTCAGGGTTCCCAAAGACTAAATGATTAATAATATCATGGTTTACCTTAACATTTTTCATCAGAAATGTTCCCACTGGAATAGAGGTATCTAGGCCTCTTATTTTTGTCGCCATCTCAAACGTTTTTTCATTAGTTATGACTCCTTCTGCTAGAAGTTTTTTTGATATAGCTGATAGAGGCTCGCCATGATTAATTGTTATTTTTATCTCTTGATTCATATTATTCTGAGGCCAATAAAAAATTGTTACTAAATAGGTTGCTATTATTATAGAGACAGAAAATATTAAATATACAATTATTGATTTTTGATTTCTTTCTACACTCATTTAAAGGGGCAAAATTTATACATTCTTCTCCATGACTGTCAATTTTGTTTATATAATTAATTATTTTGCATGAAAAATGACTTTGGATGGTATATCATGAATAGTAATTTTGCTCCATCTATGAGTAAACTGTTTCATAATGGAAAGACTGAATCTAGAAGTCTTTTTGATAGCTGGTCATATACGAAAAAAAATTATATCCTTTTTATTATCGGGGTTATAATGATAATTCTTGGGTATGTTATTATGGCTGTTGGAGATACTTATAGTTTTCAGAGCCTGACCGTGGCACCTATTTTGCTGACAATAGGCTATATAATTCTAATTCCTGCTTCTTTAATATATAAAGATAGAGAATCAGCTATAGATAAAGATTAGGGATCGTAGTTCAGTTGGTTAGAACGCCGGCCTGTCAAGCCGGAGGTCGCGAGTTCGAGTCTCGTCGGTCCCGCTCTCTAAAACCCCGTTTTCTCATCTAGAAATTGGGGTTTTTTCTTTATTTTTGTATCAACTTGATTTAACAAATGATAATAATACTGGTCTTGAATTAGAAGTAGATGGGAATAGGTTGTATTTTCGTATGGTCAATGATGCACGGGATGAGCCTACAGCAAGTGCTATAAAAATAGATTCTTATGATTTCACACCGTTGTGCGATTAACTCTCATCCAAAGGATTTAAGCAAAAGTCCGGTTTTAATATTTCTTGAGTATCGATGGGAAATCATTTAATCTTTATTTCCCTTTTCTTTCCAAGATATAAATATCAAACTGAATAAAATAATTAAGAACGAAATCCGTGAAATTAAACGAGTTATATACCATGAACTTTTATCATAAAAAAATTTAATGCTATGAGTACCTTCTGGGACAAAAATCGACCGAAGAACATGATTCGTTTGAAAAATATCCGTAAGAATCCCATCTATTTTACATTTCCATCCCGGTTTATAGTAAATTTCTGACAGGATGAGCAAACCACCTGCACTGGTAGAAGCTGTGATGACTATTTCATTTTCAGACAATGTTTCTATTTTGGCAGTTCCGGTGGATGATTCTGGTATTTCTGGTCCGGAATAGTTTGTTATAACTGCTGTTTTTTCTGGATCAAATGATTGTGACAAAACTGACTGTAATGATGTTTTTTGATCAGTAACATTATCAATATTATTTACAAACCATGTCCTTGGGAGAACTGCTCTATTTTTATATAATCCATTGTAATTAATCACTGGAGAAAATAGTGGGGAATTTAATTTTTTTTCTGTTAACACATATTTTACATTTAACATATTTAATATTTGTGGTCTTCTAAACCCCCCCGCATCCATTAAATCCTGAAAGTGTCGTAACTTAACTGCCCGATATCCTCCAATACTTTGGATCCCCCAGTATCCATATTTATTTGAATTCAATTCATCCACAGGGAAAATACGGAAGTGGCTATTATCATTTTTTAAATAGTTGATAAGTGGAGTTTCTCTGAAATATAAATTAATTTTTTCAGGTTTTTTAAGAAATAAAAATTCGTTATTTACTACCCATAAATCTCCGATAGAAAATAATACAATAAGTGTTGAAAATATTTTTTTGTTCACCTCACCTTTTAAAAAAAGCCAAGAAAGACCAAAAGTTGATCCACTCAAAACAAGTGCTAACATAATTCCCTTATTGAAAAGCTCTTTTCTAATATCCTTGACTTGAGAAAGTATTGCCGGATTAAATCTATTATCTGATAAAGAAGAAAAGGACAATATTGACTCTCCAAAAATTAGAAAAATGAACGTCAAACCTATAAATCCTCCAAATACCCACAGAATTTTTTTCTTTACAATTTGTGTCTTTTCATTAGTTATCAATTTATCCAATCCAATTGCAGCCAGATAAGGAATGGAAATGGCTAGTAAAATAAAAATCATGGATGGGATTCGGAACTTAGAAAAGAATGGAGCTAATAGAAATAAAGGTTTATATAGAGCAGGGAAGTAGCTTCCAAATCCAACAAATATTACTAATCCGCTCAACACCCACATATACGATTCAAATCTATCTGGTTTTCGAAGCAATGCACCTAATATTGCAAACAAAATGACAATTAGCCCTAAATAATGAGTCGATTGGGTAAAGGGCATAAATCCCCAATATGCTGCTGATTTCATATCTCTTGTGGGAAAATTTTGAAGACCATAATGATAAGGATATAAAAACGAAATAGTTTCTTTTGGATGGAATGACCATTGTGTGGCATAATTCCAATCTGTACCAGAGGATGTCTCTTTTGTATCATCCAAAACGGATTTAGCACCTCTATTTGAATGCTTTTGAAATTCATACACATGATAGTAGGGATCAACGACGACAATCAGAGATATTAATAATCCTATAAAAATGATACAAATTTGCTTTCCATTATTCTTCAGTGAAAATTCTCCCAATCTCAAATCCGAAATCAAATTCCATAACCATAAAAATACTACCATCATCCAGGTATAATACACGACCTGAGGATGATTCGACCATAATTGAAATATAGTGGGCACACTGATCATTAAAATTGATTTAAGAGATTTGTGGTTCATCCCATAAATGACGCTTGCCAATATCCAAGGAATGAATGCCATTGCGATTATTTTATTTGTATGTCCAGCATTTATCAATCCAAACGAATAAGGAGTAATCCCAGAAACTATCCCTCCGAATAAGCATGAGATACTGCTGATTTTCAATAATCTTAATAAAATAAAAAAGCCTATCCCACTCAACGAAAAATAAAACCAGAGTTTTATTCCACGGTTTAAAAATATCATATTTAAAATAGTTTTTGTTGGATCACCTGGTGTATAAATATATCCACCGTAAGATGGCATTCCGGAAAATAAATTTGGGAACCAGTAAGGAAATTCTTTCACTGATTTACTCCATTCAGCGATAGGAATATGTGCTATGGAATCGTTCGCAATTGGATCACTTCCATAAAAAACCATTTCCCAAAGAAAAAATAAATAGCACAGCGGAATTAGTAAATAAAGATATTTTTTATATTCATCCATTTTCGTTACCCTTGTAAGTCTGAAATTAGATTCTCAATTTTATTTTTTTTGAATTGAAGTAAAAAGATGTTTTATCCCTTTCAACTCCTTTGGACCAATCACTTTAAAAATGCGTAATACAATCGGGAATAAAACCAATCCGGCTATATTTATTAAATAAACATTCAATTCACAGTTCAATTTCAACATTTGAGCTAAAAGAAATATAGCCCCTGCAAAGAAGCAACAGATTAATATACGACTCCACTTCCAGTGAATTTTTTGTTCTAGTTGTGATAGTAAATAAACTGCCCCTGTAAGTAATACAAATGACAGAATTGTTGAAATGGCTGCACCAATTGTACCAAATGTTGAAATGAAAAACCAATTAGACACTATATTAATTCCGATTACACCCAATGCAATCATTCCTAATTGACTGGTTTTATCCTTTAATGCAGGAACTGCCATAAAAAATTGCCTAAATCCATTAATAAAATATGCTAGTAAAATGATCGGAATGAATTTTAATCCAGTTTTATAGACATCTGTTGCAATAAGTAAAATTAAATTTTCACTGAATAATGTGACGGCAAGAAAAAGAAAACATCCTAGAGCCGAATAATAGAACATCATGTCACTGATTATTTCCTTATTTGATTTCGAATCCACTCCTATTTTAAACACCATAGGTAAAAAACTCATGTATAATGGCAAAACCAAGAACATTTGAATTATCATTCCTATTCGATATGCAATACTATAAATACCAATTTCATTTTGCGGAACAAATAAATTTAAAAAATATCTGTCGGAAAAATTTAAAAAAGCTAAAGCTAATGTCATTGGTAATAAAGGATATCCATATTTTGCCATCTGTTTAAAAATCGAGTAGGAAAAAGAAGATAAATATTTTATTATCATAAACAATAAAATAGGAATGAATAGAATTCCATTAACCATTGATTTTGCTACAATGATACCCATTAGCCCCCACTTATATTGGGAAACCAACACAATGCTTAACCCCAAAATACCCGCTAATTGACAAACAGAAATAAGTGAAAATAAAAATGCTCTCCTCTGAAATTGAAGAACCCGCATGACATACCGAATGGATGTGATAAATAAAACATTCAATAATACCGGATATAGGAACCAATACTCTTCAGGATCCAGAAATAAAAATCGACCAATATTCGGTATAAAAAATATGGATACAAGAAATAGAAGAATTCCTATAATAGTGGAACCCCAAAATCCTGAACTGATAACCTGACTCGGATGAATTTTATCTTGTTTCCCTAAAAATCTCCAAAGAGCATTACTTAACCCTGCTAATGCAAAAGGTAACATCAATTGTTCAATCATCTCTATAACTGCAATAACTCCAACTTCACTAACACTTAAATATTTTGTATAAATGGGGATTAATAGGAGGGCAGCAATTTTTGTGAATAGATTCCCCATCCCATAAATTATATAATCCTTACCTACTTTTTTAATGGGTTCACGAATTATTGTCATCATATAACTATGAGTTAAATAATTTCTTTTAATTCAAAGGAAATCAACTTCTTATTTTTTCCTTTGAATACTGTTTCTATAGTATGATTTGATACAATACATTCATGCCTCCAATTATCAGAAAATCGCTTTGGAAGATAATGTTTCCAATCATTCATTACATTGACTGTCATGCCACTCATTTGTTTCTTTAATAAGGGGAACATAGATTTTTCTGTTATCCATTTTTTCCCAAACCATCTTTCATGAAAAATGTCTAATATCTTAATAGGTTTTTCGTTCATCCCTTGACAAAGAAATACTTGAATAAAATTCCATGGGGTTTTAACAAAATATAGATGATTTTCTGCACTATTCTTTTTAATCTCAATTTTATAGGCCGAAATAATTTTTTTCTTTTTTCCAAAATCCGGAAATTCCGTTTTGGTTTTATCTAATTTGGGAAGATTTAAACTTAATAATAGTTTAGCATGTTTCTTTAAAATGTGGATATCATAGTCATCATCCCAAGGAATTTCCATTCCGTGACGAATACATCCCAAAAGAGTGCCAAATGCAATTGAATACGGAATGCTCTCACTATCTAATATTTCAATAAATGCTTTGAATAAAGGACGTAAATGTTTCTGTTTTGATTGTCCATATCGAATTTGTTTCAAAATTTCATCTTGTTGAGGATGATTTTTTATGCTGTTTAATATATTTTTCAAGGATCAGTAAAATTATATTGAATCAATTAGAATATATTCTAATATTAATGATATAATTTGATTTAAATTTCTACGATAATTCACACAGCTGTACACTATTTTATCCCCATTATTTTATTAAATAATAATGCATTTAAACATAATTATTAAACTATAGATTTTGAAAAAAAATCTCGATTCCAGTCATCCTGAAACATATTGGGACGATATTTATACTAACGATCTGTCCTCCATCCCAAATTACGTGTCATCATTTGCAAAATTTACAATTGAATTTTTATCAAGTAACAAACATCATTTTCAAAATAGTTTTGATTCTTTATTAGAAATTGCCTGCGGAAATTGCAGGGATTTTGGGTTTCTGTCCTCATATTTTAAACATAGTCTGGCAGTGGATATCTCAATTTCTGATGAAATATTAGAGAACCATTCATTTATCACCTCATCGGGGCAACCAGCCCTTTTAAAAAAGACTGATATTTTTTCATTGCCAAATGAAAATTATACATCAGCAAATGTTATTTATTCTCGTTGGTTTTTGCATACGATGAATTGGGAAAAAATGGTTTCATTTTTCAATTTGATTTTTAATTTAATAAATCCAAATACATTTTGTTTCTTCGAATTTCGTTCCATTCGAGATGAATTATATAAAAAAGGAATAAAGGTTGAAAATGATAAACACGGATATTATACCGATCATTACCGTAGATTCACAGATCCAATTGATTTTATGGATTTATTGAATACTGCTTTCCCAAAAATAAAAATTCTCTTTTTTGAAGAATTAGATAATGTTTCCATTATTAAAGATAGTAATCCAACTGTAATCCGCTGCGTTTTGAAAAAATCCGATTAATATGAAGAGGACACTCAAACAGATCGTTGAAAATCATATTGCATTAAAATCATTTTTCATTCTATATAAGCACTATAATAATAATAAAATAACATTATCAGAGTTGTTGGTTAAAAAACCCTATAAACTCCAGAAATACTTAGGTTTCCCATGTAAAACAACCCTGCCCTTAAACAAATTATTAATTGGGCAACAGGCAGGTTACCCATTGAAAAAATGGATTGAATTAACAAATGAATATTCTCGAATATCTACACTTTTAAAAAAATCACCTTACGTTAGTTATTTAAGAAGTGACTTAAATGATGAAAGCGATGACGAAGATTTTAAAAATACCGATTATTTTATCATGGGAAAAACTTGTTTAATCTATAAAGGTCATTTTATGGGTAAAACAACAGAATCTGGAATCATTGATTGGATGAAAGAATATAAAAAAATGTTTTTCTCAATAAAAACCGGAAAACAATATCATTCAAATGAAATGCAAGAGAAAGGTCATTCAAAACCCGGATCATGGATATGGGTCAAAAAAATAAAACAATCTAATTATTACGAAATTGTGGATGGACACCATCGCTGTGCCATTCATTATGTAAAAGGAGACTCACATATAAATGTAAAGATAGCTGATGAATCGTATTCTTATTTACAGGAAACCATTTTAAAAAGTCAACAAATTTATGATTTTGAATATTATCAACCTCTCAATAAACCAGAAATTGAATCATGGAAACTCATCAGGAATTGTGATGACCGACTTACAATGATGTTCAAATTTTTAAATGAATCAGGAATCGATGGGAAATCATACATTGATTTGCCCTGTTCTTATGGATACTTTTTATCCTCATTTAAGGATAAAGGGTTCAAAGTCAAAGGAGTTGATATTGATAAAAGTTCTGTTAAAATCGGCAAAATAATAAATGGACTTGCTGCAGATGAAATAATACAATGTGACATTATGGATTTTTTAAAAAAATCGGATAACCAATTTCATATTGTATCTTGTTTGAGTATTCTTCATCATTTTGTCATGGGATATATTGATCATTCCCACATTACTTTGGTACATCTCTTAGATAAAATAACTAAAAAGGTTTTATTCCTAGATACCGGACAGGCACATGAAAAACAATATGCTGGTAAGCTTGAAGATTGGACCGATGAGTACATTATTGACCTGATCAAAGATAACACTGGTTTTAAAGATGTAATTCGGTTAGGAAGTGATTCTGATAATATGGGAAATCAACAACAAAACAATTCAAGGACTTTATTTGCTTGTATAAAATAAACTCATTATTGAGGAACTCAATTTTTTAACAAATAAATCGATATGGACTTGTAACTCCTGTTAATTTATTAATATAATGATTCCACCATTCCTGATATCTCATTCTATGATAATAATAAATTAAAAATTCATTTTCAACTTTTTCCCCCGTTTTTACTAATTCGAAAAAATATCCTCTAACATAATTAAATCCGAATCTGAATCCTATTTTAATCATATAACCAAATCCTCTGATGAGCACCTGAATAATCGGATTTTGAAGATTCCATGCCCGTTGCCCTCTACTGAATCCACCGCTAATCTCTCCTTTTGAGTCCGTAGGTCTAATGGAGAGACAGTGAAGTTCAGGAATCAACAATGTCTTCCATCCCTTGGCACGAGCAATGGCGTTCATAACTGCATCGGGGCTTCTACTTTTTATGATTGAACCAATATCATAAAAACAATCACTTTTAATAAGTCTCATCCCTCCTCTTGGAAGATGATGCCGTTGGTTTTTTTCAAGAACAATTTTCCCTGAATTGTTATTTGTCAATGATCCCGAGACAATTCCCATCTCCTTTTCGGAATCAAGTTTATTTTTTAATTGTTCCCAATATTCAGAATCGAATTCAATATCTGCATCTAATATTCCAATATATGATATATTTTCACTTTTTAATTTTGAAAGACAATATGTCCACCCATTAATCAAAACCTGTGAATAATTCATCCCCATATATTCTGAGGGGTTATCCGGTGATTCAACTAAATGGATAAATGGATTATAATTAGATAAACTTTTTATTTCATCTACTGAACCATCTGTACTATGGTCATCAATAATAATCCAAAAATCGGGTTTAAATGTACTGTTTACAATACATTTTACTAAATTTTCAATTTGTTCTTTTTCGTTTCTAACGGGAGTTAAAAGAACAAACATCGTTTAACATTTTCCAAATAATTAATTAGAATAATATTTTTTTTCAAAACCTGTGAACGTCTCATAATTAAATATAACCCGTTTGGTAAAGGCAAAGAGGAATCCCGAACCAAATTCGAAAATTTGAGTTGGAATAACTAATAGTAAATGTCCAAATACTCTTATTTCCTTATGTTTTATCATCCCAATATAAAAACTTTAGTAAATCACTTTTAAGAAAAATTTATTATAATTACCCTTATTAAATAGCCTTGGTCTCACGAAAATAGACTGAGGCTTTTTTGCTTTCTATAGAAACAGCATTGACTGATTAAAAACAACTACATTACAGCATATTTTCAGAAAAATCTGCTACCATACTGCTACCCTAATGTAGTAACGCTATTTTAGGAATACTATTTTTTCGGTTTGAAAGAATAGCACTGCTTGTAAAGTATAGATATACATTCCTGCTGATACGGGTTTATTATCATTATTTGTGGCATCCCATATAATTGTATTTTTGCCTTTTGATTGCTGGTCATTTATCAAATTCTTTACAATTTTTCCTAGCATATCATATACATTAATTTTAACAAATTCATTTTTTGTGAGTTCATAATTAATAACCATATAATTATTGCTCGATTTAGGGTACAACAATCTTGGGACTTTATTTCAATTCAAGAATCTCAACGTAAAAAACCTAACCCAACCAAGAATCGGGCGGGGTACGGACTGAACTATAGTCATAATAAACGATACAATAATGTTAATGCCTATCAGATCATATAAATGAATAACTTTTCCCTAAACTAAATGTTCACTAATATTAGCATTATTTACAAAATACCCTATTCGTTGTATAATCCAGATTAAACTAATGGGGGTGCTAAAAAGATTAATTATTTATGAAAACTGATGATATTGATCGCCAGATTCTGATCAAATTGCAGCAAAATGGTCGGAAAACAGCCAGCAAAATAGCTAAAGAATTAAATTTAACTGTTCCTACCATTACCGAAAGAATTCGAAAACTGCAGGAAAGCTCGGTTATTCAAGCCTTTCAGGCGGTAATTGACCCACGGTCAATTGGTTTGGATGTAACAGCATTGATCACGGTAGTTACATCTTCATCTCATAATTTTAAAAAAGTTATTGAAAATGCGAAAGAGACTCCGGAAATAATCCAATTTTTCAGTACAACAGGAATGGGATCACTAGTGTTGTGGGTCGCAACAAAAAACTCAAAAACCCTGGAAGAATTATTACGGGATATCCAAAGTTGGCCCAATGTAACTCGTACAGAAACACAGGTAATTTTATCTAAATATAAGATCGGCCACCAGTTGCCTATATAATAATAAAAATATAAAAAATACTTTTCTGATTTTTTCACTTCGTTATTAAATAGCCTTGGTCTCACGAAAATAGACTTAGGCTTTATTGCTTATTAAGGTAATTAAAACATGATATGTCGTCACCAACATGTACAATATATTCCTTACGAAGTTTTAGCTTATAGTTATACATTGGATCATAATATCCGATTAATAATTTAGATATCCATTTCTTATGACTGTCCAAATGATCTATCTTAAAAGCTTTTATCATTAGATCAGATATTTCTTTAAATAACTTGTCTCCTAATCTTTTTTTTATTTTTTCTAATGAAAATAAATACTGATTTAATAGTTCTTGAACATTATTTGATTTTTTTAATACTTGTAAAACATATTCATCCAAAATATTATTCACTCTTTCATCAGTACTGACTTCTAATACTACTAATTTTGAAGTCTGCATTTTTTCATACCAACTTCCTGGCAGTGTTATTCTGCCAATAGAACGGCTTTCATCCTCTAATAAGATATTGGAATGTGAATGGTTTATATATTTTAATGTAAGCTCATTCTCAAAGTCAGCTTGTGATGGCTGAGGTAATATATTTTTTCCAAATGCTGAACCACGATGATTTGCAATGTTTTCCAAATCTATTCCCTCTTTAAATTGATTTAATAGATTTGTTTTACCAGACCCCGTCAATCCTCCAATAATAATCCATTTCTTATTATCATATTTAGTATCAACATGTTCATCTATAATATTTGATCTGAAATTTTTATAGCCACCAGATATTCTTTGAACAATAATATTTTCTTTTTCTAGCCATTCTTGAGCGATCTTAGATCTAAGGCCGCCTCTATAGCAAAATATTAAACAATCGGGATTGTAATTAAGGTGATTCTTCCATGCATCGATTCTCTTTTTTTTCAAATCACCTTTGACTAATTGAAGACCAAGACTTATTGCTGCTTCTTGCCCTTTATTTTTATACTCCTTACCAACATTTTCAAATTCATCATTTGACAGGATAGGGATATTGACACTGCCTGGAATTGTGCCCCTATGAAATTCGTTTTCTGATCTTAGGTCAATATTTTTATAGGTTGATAATAATTTTAAATCCAAAATAAATAATCAGGCTATCTTATTAAACGTTATTCGCGCTATAGGTAATAACTAAGCAAGTTCAATAATTGCATTATTTGCTAGCTCATCTGCCCTCTCATTATCGGGATGCCCAGAGTGACCTTTAACCCAAATCCAATTTATTTTGTGTACCTGAATCAGGCTATCAAGCTCAACCCACAGTTCTTTATTTTTCACGCTCTTTCTTGCTGCAGTTTTCCACCCATTATTTTTCCAATTATGGATCCAATCTGTGATACCATTCTTAACATAGGTCGAGTCGGTAGTTATATTAATATCATAAGGTTTTTTGATTTGTTTTAGAGCCTTAATCACAGCGGTCAACTCCATTATATTATTTGTAGTAGAGGAATTATATCCGTTTATCTCTTTTTCTTTAGTACCGTATCTTAATAGTGCGCCCCAGCCTCCAGGTCCTGGATTGCCTTTGCATGCTCCATCCGTAAAAATTTCCACCTTTTTATTATCCATTCTAAAGCTGCGATATGATAGTCGGTGTAATAAAAATTAGAAGCTCTCTCTGCTCCTTTTTTGAAGAGCTATATCTAAATAGGTTTTTAATAAGAGGCAGGTCACCAAGGATAGGTAATTTACTGATCTTCTCTTCCTCTGTATCAAATATCATTCCACCTATGAGCAATGTTTCTCCGTTTTTTACTCTAACATTGGTGTTTGTCTCTTTGTTTGATATAATCGGGCGACTGTCTTCCCCTATATATCCAATAATAGACTGAACAGAAGCATTAATAGCTAATGAGATTGCATTGTGCGCATTAAGCCTGGGTAAAACATCAAGCGCTATGTTTACATCTTGATTCTCATATGTATAAGGATTCGTACCAAAAACACTTCCCTCACCCTGAGGCACCAGAATAGGCACTGTAGTGCCAACAACTATGTTTGCGGGAGAATTATTCATGGTAGTGACCTGAGGCTCTTGTAATAGTTTCGTATCATCATCATTCGCAAGGAGATCAAGCATCGCACTTACAACCGGGGCCGTAAGCGTAGCAAAACTCATTGTATCCATATCGAGCACCATTTCACCAAGGTTTATGTTATCCGATATCACACCTTTTTTATCTCCAGGTAATTGCAGAGACTGTCTCAGGCTCCAGTCAATTCCAATCGTTTCACCATGTTTGAGGGTTGTCTCGATAAACTTAACCGCAATATTAATCTGAGCACCTTCTTGGTCGATTGTCCCTATGACACGGTCTATCAATGCAAAATTTGAGGGAACATCTGTGACCATAACAATATCATCTACCTCAAACTCATAGTCAAGAGACTGAGAAGATGATAGTGACTTGACCTTTCCTCTTTGAGTGAGGACTTCTTCTAAAGCTTCTGTTATAATAGAACCATGTACATATCTGAGTCTGTATATTTGTGTGTCTAGTTCCCCACTTAATTGTGATTCCTGGCTTGAGGGTTTGATGATAATTATATTTTCCTGGAGAAACCATTCATAGCCATTCACATGCAAAATAGCGTCCATTGCAGTCTCAAGAGTTACGTCATTGAGCTTAAGCGTAACGCTCCCATTAAGATCTCCTCCGAGTACAAGATTAAGATTTTCTTGGGAGGCCATTAACCGTACCACGGTTAATAAGTCTGCCTCTTTAAAATTGAAACTCACCTTGGAATCTGGTAGCCTAAGAAAAGACGACAAATAGATATCTTTTTCTCTGCTTTTCATTTTACTCCATTTGATTATCAGATTTTTATTGTCACCGACTGAAGACTCCGAAACAGTGTACCGAGGAATACTATTAAAACTCATTCGGACTCTGATTCCCGTTAGATCTTGTTTTGATTGGCTCTTGGAATATTGCGCTCTCACATCAAACTGATATAGAGGACTGTGGGCGCTTTTTCTTGTAAAATTTCCTCTATCCCAGATCGCATTTTTGAGCTCAATTATCACAGTGGGTGGATCAAAAATTTCTTGAACCATGTAATCTATCTTGGCATGGTTATGATCCAGTATTAAACTATAAGATGAGTCGTCCTCGATAGTATAAATATCACTGACCACGTGGCTGTCTTCTGGAAAACCTGGAGACACTATAATCAATAAAAATATTATGTTAAATATATAACGATGCATCGATTCTATAGCCTTAATGTAACACTACTATTATTTTTCTTTAGGACTACTTTTTTTTCTGTAATTATTTGAACCGTGAACCCTCTAATACGGTCCCCTTCCATCAAAATTTCATTGTTAATAAAAGCCTTATAACCATCTCGCATTTTTGATATTCCAGTAAGCCTAAACAGATTTTTATAGGCCTCGCTTTTGTCATAAAAAATATCTTTTTCCCATTCTATTATCCCTAATGATAATGGTCTAGGGATTTTTTCAATAGTCAACTGGCTTGTAGTTTTTTTAGCAACATCAGACTGTTCAGGAAGAGGTTTCAAAGATTGCTTTCTAGGGAAAACATCAAAAAGAAACCAAAGTAAAACAGTACAAACGAACACAATAAATATAATTTGTATACTATGCTTCAAGTTTTCTCCATATAATAAGTGTAGAATTCTATTGAAGCTTGTACTTGTCTATCACTATTCTGGTCTAGGTTAAAATCGCATTTATTAAGATTTAAGTTCTCTGAATCCTTAATCATTATTTCAAGAAATAGTCCTATGTCTAAAAAATTCCCTATAACACTAAGCTCAATATTCTCTCTGATAAATGGTATTCGATCAATACGGGGAACGCTTTTTATATCTTTAAAATAATTTGTTTCTTTGATAACAATATTCCTGACCTTTACCCTGTTATTCTTTGCCAGTGTTTTAATTTTATCTTTCAAGTCCTCTTTGTCTTTATCAGGATTACTAAAAAAATCTAGTTCAAACTTTTTAGTGTTATACTTTGAAAAAGCATTCTCAATTTTTATTGGCAGAGTAGATCCTTTAATAATTTGATCGTCTAAATAACTGATCCTCTTTTCAACATAATTCAGTCTAGAAGATATATTATTATTATACCAGATAACGCACACGATACTGAAAAACAATACCCCCAATATGATCGAAAACTTTATCCTTTGATTATAAACTGTCATAGCAAAAGATTAATCTCATACACTGTTCTAGATTTCTTTCCCCCTGATTGCTCGCTGATCTGTATCTCTTTAAAGTGTTGGCTCATTTCTATCTGATCCTGAAAATTATTTAATATTTTTTTTGATCTAGATGAGTTCATTTTAACAAATCCGCCAACATAAATACTTAAAGAGGCATCTGCATAGGTGCTGCTTTTGGGACTGTCAATATATTTAGGCTCGTTCACCCTGAGCTCAGTAACCTTGAACTCTTTTGGTACCGTGTTGCTCACGTATTTTAATAATGATATAATATTTTTTGAATTTGTCTCATCAACATTCATTTTATATCTAAAATGGTCTAGGACATTGATATCATTCAGCAGATCCTCATAAACTTTTTTTTCTGAAGTGACCACTGAATAATTTTGAATCTTATCAGGTATAGTATTCTCTTTTATATGAAGGTCGCTTGTTTGTAATACATTTATAATCGTGGATAAAAATAAAAATAATATCGTCGCTACCTGTATCAAACGATTTGGCATATAAAACCAATAATCCTTTTTATGTTGATCTGGTAAAAGATTAAGTGTCTCTGTAGGGTCAAGCAATAACCCTATATTGGCGATATAGTCAATATCTTTAGTAATCTCATTGTCTTTATTTTCTTTATCGGTCTTCTGTTTTTCCAATATTTTGATCTTTTTCTTAATTAAATACAGTCCCCTGTCGGCCTCTTTCAAGCGTAACTCATGATCGTCTCTCAGGTTTACATATTTTTGATTTAATGACTTTAATTTTTTAGACTTCATCGGCGCAATTCTGATCTGCTTGTTTAACTCTAATATCCTTCTTTCAGACTTTCTGATAACCGTTTTAACATCAACAATAGAAAGTTCAGCAGCTGAAATTTTTGAGTTCAAGGGTGTTAGGTCACGATGATAGGTTCGCTCATTCTCTAGTATAACCTCGTTAATCGATTTAAAATTTTCTCGTAAATGATTAATCTTATTCTCCGCTATTTTTATTTCTTTGGTCACTTCTATTTCTTCATTCTTGAGCTTCTGAAATTTCTTTTTATCTATAATCAGTGACTCTGTGCTATCTATTCTAGTCTCTAGATCTTGCTTCTTTTCTTTTTTATCAGATACTATATCTTCTAATTCAATTTTCTTATTTATTGAACGCTCTAAAAGGTTGCGCTGCTCTTTATTATAGCTGTTTGCATTTTCAAGCATTGTCTCTAGCTCTTGTATAGAACTTTTAATCTCTTTCTCCTCATCCCTAAGCTTTAGATGTTCTGATGATATTATTTTGTCGGCTTTTTTTACACTCTTTTGATTGTCTCTGTAGTTCATTTTTAGTTTTTTTACTTCTACACTTATTTGATCTATTTCTATTTTGAGATTTTCAATTATATCATCTGTTTTTCTTTTTTCTATGCTTACTGGTTCTATACGTGTTTTTAAATCTTTCACTGAAGCTTTGAGCACTAATAGAGTGTTGCCTAGATCCGTTATTTCTTTTTCAATGCCATCACATAATTGTTCCTGGCTTAGCCTCTGTTTTTGAAAATCTTTATCGGACTTTTTGATGGCTTTTTCTGTCATTATTTTTTGTTCAGATAATGTTACTAGCTGCAGCCTAGCTGATTCAAGCTTATCCTCTAGGCTTATAATATCAGATTGCAAACGGTCGACTAATATCTTTTTATTCGTTAGTTCATTCTCCGTCACACTTTTATTGTTCTTGTAATATTTTTCTGCAGAATTAATCTTCTTTCCTATTGCGATTATCTCTTGTTCGACAGATACTAGAGCAGCTGCCTTAGTTTTCTGACTTATTCTGAATTGTTTAAGTGAATCTTTAATAATCTTTTGGTCAGCATTATACTCTTTTATAAAACCATTTACTCCTTCCATCCTATTTGTTATCAATGGAACAACATTTTCTCTTATTTCTTTATTTTTTCTTAGCTCTAAAATGATACTGCTAATAATAGACTTTGTCCTGTTTTTATCTTTTGTTAGATGATCAATCTGATGGATAAAATCAATTTTTTGGTCGGCACATATCTTGTGATTCACATCTAGCTCGTTCAGAATATTGTCTGTTTTTTTAATTTCATCATACAGGCTGGCTAGCTCATCTTTTTTACTTAACAAAAGTATATTTAATCTTGATATGTTTGACTCTATGTTTTTTCTTTTTTTGTTTAAGGATTCTAATGCATCAACAATCGTGGATTGTTTCATCAAAAACTTATTGTTGAAAGAGGACTGATCTTTCAAATCCGATTTGTTCTTATTTTTCAAACTCTGTATCTGAGTCTTGAGGCCTTTTATATCATTATCTATATTCGGGTTCATCTCCTCATACTTGGCTATTCTACTATTAGTAACAGACAGGCCTTGGTCCTGCGTATCTTTTTTTGAGGTCAAGGCGATCAGTCCACCTTCTGAGCGTTTTAACTGGTTTAATATTTTATCTCTATATTTTTCATATCTGTCTAACTCGATTTTTATTTTTGTTTCATTCTTTTTTAAACCATCCTGTTTGATCTTGATGCTTTTCCTGTGTTTTTTTATTGTCTGAGCAGCGGTTTTCCTTCTTGATAAAATAGACGCAGTTTCAGCTTTATTCTCTTCCTGTATCTTCTTACCTGCTGATGTGATTATTTTTATTTTTTCTAGTCTATTATTTATCTTTTCTAGGATGCTGGATAGTTTCTCATCAGCCAGATGTAGTTCTATCTTGTACGTTTTGGAGTTATCATCTATCCTCAAATGTATTTTCTCTGTCGCCTCATCAAGACTAGCATCAATTGTTTTGATTTCTTTCGATCCTGTGTCTTCAATCTCACCTCTTTTTTGATTGATCTGTTTTAGCTCATTTTCTGCAGTATTCTGAAAGGCTAGGAAGTTTTTCTCCTCAATCTTTTTTTGATCAGATATTTTTTCATACTTCCTCTCTAGCCTGTGAAGTGGTTTATTTAAAATCTCAATTTTTTTATTTAATGCTCTAATCTTACGAGTGAGGCTGTTTCTTTGCCTCTGATATGGTTCAAGCTCTTTTTCAATTCTTTTGATTTCCTTAGAAGATTCAGACAGCTTCTCTTTTGCGCTCTGTCTAAATTTTTTAAGAGACTTTTTTAAATAGACTACCTCATTCGTATCTATTTCAATTGACTCGGCTATAATCTCTTGCGCGATAATATTTTGATCTGATTCGGGGCCAACTCTTTCTAGTCCTTCAATAACAAAGGACAGGTGGTCGTCTGTGTTTTTATATATTATTCTCTCTTCGAGCTCTGAAACTCGTTCTCCGGTGTTTACTACTTTATCTGATAACTGGCTCCTGAGACTGTCCCTTTTTGTGGTCATTTTTTTCAACTCACTCTGCAGTCTATATATGTTCGACTGTAAACCATCTCTAGCATCTTGGTGTTCGCTAGACTGTTTGATCATGCCTGACAAATTGGAATTAATTCTATCTTTTTCTTTTTTGATTTGATCTTTTATATTCTGGGATTGATTACTGAGACTGTCCAACTTGGCCACTTCTCTATCAAGCTGGTCCTGGATGCCTTCCTCTTGCTTTTGTAGTGCGTCTAGCTCCACAAATAAATTTTGTTTTATTTTCTCTTTTTCTTTACTTGACTTTTGAATAATTGAAGACTGTTCAATCTCTATTTTTTCGATATTAGCCGAAAAATCATTTTGGAGAGTTTCTTTTTTACGGATTGTCTCCTTTTTCATTTTTAAGGCTTGTAGACTAAGGGTCTTTCCTTCATCCTTTAGAATTATAGTCTCTTCTTGCCATGCTCTTTTCTCACTTTGTATTTCTTTAATCCTATTTTTTGATTTTTTGGTCCACTCTTCTTCTGATGATATTTCATTGTATACATAGTCTATATTTTTTTCTATATCTTGAGACTTATTTTTTAAACCATCTATTTTTGTAGAATGACGGGTGCTGCTATCAAGAAGTGTCTCTTCAATCCTGGCTATATGTTTTAATTGTGCCTCAGTATCTTTTACTATATTTACTAGATCTGCTTCTTGAATTCTTTTTTCTGAGGCTAATTCATTTTTATTCTTTTTATGGGCATAGAGCTGCTCAATATCAATCTCTATTTTATCTATTTCTACTATCCTAGATTTTATGGCCTCATCATTTGAATCGTTATCCTTAGCGTTCAACAGTCTTATCGACTCTAGTTCCTCCGTTTTATCGTTTGAGCTAGAGATAATCTCTTCAAGCGTGAGCTGTTTATTTTTTAACTCAGTCTGGTTTTGTTTGACAATTTTTTCATTACGATTTGATCGTCTATCCCTGCTTGATTTTTGTTTTATTAGGTCAGCCTTTTTTTGTTGTATATCATCGATCAGTGCATCATTATCATTTAGCTTAGTCTGATAACTGGCTCTACTATCAGTCACCAATTTGAGCGAACGCAGGTTGTCCTTTAGCCTGCGTAAATCTCTTGGCGTATTAAGCAGTGTGTCCATGATAGACAGAATATTTTCCACAAACGCTAGTTCATTTTTTTCATGTTGGCTGCGCCTTTTTTTTAGTTTTAAAATATCCGCGTTTTGCGATGCAAACTGCTCTCTGTGGCTGTCTAACTGTGACAGAGACCATGATATAGACTTCTCCGCAGTTGCCAATGCGGTCTCAACAGATCGGTCTGAATTATTTAAGTCCATCAGATCATCACTAAATCTCAGTCCCATTAGCTCATGAGCCGTCTTGATTGCATTATCTAAATATGTTAGGATGGTTAACTCATTTTTTCCGTGGTCTATATCTCGAAAGTTTTGCTCTAGCTTTGTCTTAGCAGATAGTATTTTTCTTTGAACAGATGCCAATGATTTTTCAGCTAGTTTCCTCTTCTTATTTAGATTTTTTTGTTCTGATTTATCATAGTCAATGTCCAGCTCAAACTGTTTCTCGATTGAGCCTAGTCTGCGTGAAATCGTGTCTTCCTCTTTGTTCAGACCTATCAGATCTGCTTTAGATTTGTTAATACTGTTAACAATCGAATCCTCGTCAAGCCTATTTATTACATTCTCTAATTCAGAAAGATTCTCAAGGTAGATTGCATTTGTTTTCTCATAATCAGCCTCTATAACCTTAAGACGGTTTAAATTTTTCTCATGATCAAGACGGACATCGATAATTTTTGAGTTAATCCCATCATGCCTGGCTGCTGACTCTTCTAGCTCAGTATTTAATGGAGAAAGTGTTTTAATTAATTCTGCTCTTTTTCCTTTATACTTATCCAGATAAGATTTTTTGGTAATAAGACCAATGTCCAATTCTTTTATTCTTCCGGATAGATTATTATTCTCTTTGTCTAATACACTTCTAAGACCCATCGTAGTCTTTGGCCGTCGCCAAGGATTATTAATAAAATGATCGGCCTGTTTTCTTTTTTGCTCTAGCTCAGATGAGATATATACATGCTCTTTCACATTTAGTTCTATCGCCTTTTCCTGCTGAACAATTTTTGTGTTTAGGATGTCAATATCCGATTCAAGGGAATTTATATTTTTTTCTGTGTCCTCTTTTTCATTTTGAAGATCTCGAATTAAAATTTCAATGTCGGCGACAGATTGTTCATCATTAACTAATCTAGATTTATCCTGGACTGTTGAATTTGTCAAATACTGAGAAATAAGGTCTGCCTTCTTATATCTGTCCAGGTTATCTTTCTCAGCAGCCTCTAGCTCATCTGACATTTTCTCCAGATCCTGAACGAGCCTGTTCCTATCAGTTTTATAATGATCATCTAGCTTAGTTTTTTTCATCTTGGCCAATAACAATGATTTTTCTATCTTTTTTAGATTCTTTATTGTCTCAGCTTTATCAAGAATTAGTTTGTCTCTTTCCACCTCCAGCCTAGACAAATCGCTATAGACAATTAATTCTTTTTCGTTCGATTCTATTTTATCTTTTACTTTTGCTATCTCCCGGCTTGCTCTGCGCTGCTGCTTTAATAAATTTTTCTGATTACGTGCTAATTTTTTCTGTTGTTTTGGCAACGTTAATTTTTTTGTATGACCAAGATAAAGATCATCCAGGCTGTGTACAGGATAGTTGAGTAACTCGTGTACAATGTCTTTCATATTTTTTATATGCGATCCCGATCCGCCGATAAAGATATTGTCGATGACTAATCCTCTTCCTGAAATTTTATTTCTGACTCCACTGAAAAACTTATAGGAAGAGAGTATCTCTGACTTAAAAGACTCTACAATTGGGCTCAAGCCCTCAAAAGCAGTTTTCATTTTTGCGGGAGATAGAATAGCATTACTGCTTATTGTCTGGTCGTCTATGGCACCGTGGTCTTGTAAAAATCTAGTCGCCGATAGTTTAGAGCCCATAGGATACTTGTCCACATTTTCAAAAAGATGGATAATTGTATTTACAAACGATCCAAAGCCTATGGTGAAAAACTGTGAATCGACAAGCTGTGCATTTTGTATTAAAACTAAATTAGTTCTATGGTTTTCAATATATACGATGAGCGCATTTCCTCCACCAATTCCATAGTGTGAGTATTTATAAATATTATAAATGATTTGAGTCATTGAAGTGTTATACCTGGGCTGTATTCCAAAACTTGTTAGAGAGCTGTAATCGTTTTGAATAGAATCAATTTTGGTCGAATAACATACGACTGCACTATTCTCAATGGTGTCGTTCATTGTCCAGTCCACTACCGTTTTGTCATACCGAATAGCAAAAGACTTTTCAATAGTCTTTTGAATAAATCCTTCAATATCTTCTTCAAGATTTTCAGTGTCTAGATAGACCATTTGGTAGTCATAGTCACTAGAGCTAAGCGCTAAATAATAATCTCCGCTGTTGGCCGTGTCTACGGTCTGGTAGTAGACATGGCGAATCAATTCTGGCAATGTTTGGATGATATGTTCTTCAATTCGCATGGGAAGTGAATAATTTTTAACGTCTTTAACAATAAAATCGTCTAGCCCCATCTGAGCCTGCATGCAGGTTACCGTGTCTCCTGATTGGACAAAGGTTATCGCTTTTTTCATTCCCTGCAGGTGGGCAAGAGAGCTGAATAAGAAGGATGAACTGATAAACGCTTGTGACCGTTTAGATGGTATTCGTTGAGGTGATCGTATGATCGTGCTTGTTTCGGCCTCTAACCTTCTGTCATTTTTATCTCTCCGTGTGCTATGGACCCTTCTATCATCTAGTAATCTTCTGGCCGCTTGGGTGCGCCTGTCAGGGGTAGAATAATCGAATGACTGTTTTATCCTTCGTTCCATATTCGAGCGGCGAATAAAGCTGTTTCTGCGGTCTCTGCTTTTCCTTCGGTCGTTGATCGACCGATTATAGGATACATTAGAAATAATGGGTTCTTCATCAGTCTTGGTGATTTGTACATCTCCAATCTTAGATGTAGTGGAGATAGATATATTATCAGATTTTTCGGATGAAGACTCAGTCTGATAGGTTTGGGACCTTTCCTTTTTTATGGTTATGTCTTCTTTTGTTTCCTTTACAATAGTCTCTTTTTCGACAGCCTCTGGAGCCTCATATGGAGCCTCACCAAATACGATTTTTTCAGATATTGGTAGAAACTTTTTTTGTATGATCCCTTTTATCTCTTTAGTCTCTGAAACATATAAAATGTCTAAGGCGACTAACTTTTTTATATGATAATATATTTTATCTTTCGGAAAGGAGACCGCATCTGCGATCTGTGACGCGGTTAGTGGTGTCTCATAAAAACAGTCAATAATTTTTTTAGGGATAGGCTTAGAAATAGCCTTTTGAATTTTTTGATCAGAGATATAGAGAATTTTAAGACGTTTTTTCATAATTCAGACGTCTTATGATAAAATTCAGAATGAAGACTGGTCAGTTTAATTCCCTGGTATGTGATAAGGGCAGTTTCTGTTATCAATATGAACTCCGCATGATCAAAAGATTTATTACCTTAAATAATTTAGGTGATATTTTGATATTTTACAACGTGTAACATATATATTATAACATTGTAATTATTAATGATATCACGAGATATCATATAGATAAATTTATGTTTACCTTCAGTAAACTTGTGATAGGATTTTTACAGACATATTAAATAGATGGTCTATTAGTTTAAATATTTAATTATATTTATATACACAGATTAGAATTTTTACAATAATATAATAGTTGAACGTTTCTCATTTTTCATCAGAAATCTTACTAATTCATAATCATCTTAAGTTACTTTCCCACATAAAACGTCGTTTTATTGTAGCATCAAGGTTATTTGACCAAATAACCAATTATTTTGTTTTTTACCTATATATAACGACTTTGTTTGTCTTTTATTATTAACACAGACACATATGTTATCATGTACATTAATTTCAATAAGAAATTAAAATAATTTAAATTAGGTCATACCTATAACTACCATAAGTAGACTTATTGACATAAATAATTTAGGGTTTATATATTTTTCTAATTAAGACCTACAATATTGTAATTCTATAATTTGTAATAACCCTGGTTTAATTATTCAGGTATAAATTTTTATCACTTTCATGATTTTTTCCATGTTACCTAATAATCTGCTTTACGATACTTAGAATAATGGACCTGTATCAAATGTTTACACACTCAAATAGAAAATACATTTGATTTTATTAGTCCACCTTAGCAATACATCTCATTTTATCATAATCTTGACGATCTATATTTTCCAACTGATTGCATATATTATAGAACCCTCATAATTTTACCATAAATATTGAATATATAAAGTTGTATGTTATATTTGTAATAGGCAGGTATACATAAATTTATAGAACAGACAAATACAATATTATTTAATAATATATATTCTTATAAACTATATATATTTGTCTTATACATATTTATTTATAGGTAATAGTATATTTGCATTTTACAATTACCTTTAATTATCTCCTCAATCATAACTTTCTATATTTACTATAATTATTTAAAGATTCTGTTAACTCATCTATCTTATCGTTAATGAAATAGGGGTGGGGATCACACTAATCCATTAATTCCTTCAGCATAATCGTTTGCCATATAATAACTAATTACTCATGATATAGGCTTAACTCTGCGTTACCTGGTTAATCACAGGTACATAATCAAAAAAAGTACTCTGACTATCTATGAACTACCCTATAACTATCTATCTTATTCAAATCATAGTTATTCAAGAACAATACTAATCATGCCATTATTACATAGGATATATTTCTATGGTGTATATATTTTATATTGAGAATAATTAATAACATTGTATTAATTCCATCCAAATTTTTGTATTGTTTCATATTCATTCTTCTAATCAACTTCGTAAGTAAATAATTATTGATACACATTTTAATTACAAAATTTTATAGATAAATTTCTATAATCTATTATTTTTCTATAATTTTCTTAGATATATGGTTTATTCTTCTATAATAAATGAGGAGTGTAAATTGACAATCCACTATCAAAATATATTTACCCTGGGTGGTCTGTAATTTTAGTCTGTAATTCTATTTCTATCGACGAATGATTATTACAATGGTGTAAAAGTTTAACTATTATAGAATCTATACTTCTACCATATTTTTATTCGCTTATCCGGGTCAACATACATTCCATCTTTACTGGTAACTCCAAATAGGTCAACAAACTCGGGCATATTTACAACTGTCCCATTGGTTCGAAACTCTCCTGGTGAATGAGGATCGGTCTTTATCTGCCGGATTAGCTGTTTATCCGTTGACATGGACCCCCAAATTGTAGCCCAGCCATAAAAGTAACGCTCGTCTCCCTTTAAACCATCAATCACCGGAGCCTCTTTCCCATTCTTTGATAGCTGATAGGCCTTATAGGCAATCACAACACCCGCCAGGTCTCCAATATTCTCTCCCTGTGTGAACTCACCATTAACTTGCGTTCCACCTGCAACTGTATAATTATCATACTGGTCGATAAGTTTCTCCGTTCTTTTCTCAAACTTTTCTCTGTCCCTGTCTGTCCACCAGTTACGAAGCTCCCCGTCTCCATCATATTTTGATCCTTTATCATCAAACCCGTGGCCCATCTCGTGACCAATTACAGCTCCGATAGCCCCATAGTTTACCGCATCATCGGCCTCCATATTAAAAAACGGAGGCTGCAAGATAGCTGCCGGAAACACAATCTCATTTAACAGCGGATGGTAGTACGCGTTGACCGTCTGTGGGGTCATTGCCCATTCTTCTCTGTCTATTGGCTTGCCCAATTTCTCTCTGTTTTTCCTGTTTCTATCGAAAATCGAATTTCGAATATTATTGACCAAATTATCAGCGTCTATCGAAAGCTGACTATAATCTTTCCACTTATTTGGAAAACCAATCTTAGGCCTGAATTTTTTAAGCTTATACTGCGCCTGCTTTTTTGTGGAGTCACTCATCCATTCAAGCTCGTCTATACCCGACTTATATGCTTTTCGAAGATTTTCAACGAGCTCGATCATTCTATCTTTTGCTTTTTGATCAAAATGTTTTTCTATATATACCTTTCCAATGATCTCCCCCATCGACCCACTGACAACATTCACCCCTCTTTTCCACCTGGGCTCCATTTTCTTTACTCCGCTGAGAACGGTACGATAAAAATAAAAATTCTGTCTGTCAAAGTCACTGCTAAGTACGCCCGCAAATCGATTGAGCAGGGCCCATTTGTAATACACTTTCCAATCATCTATCGGTGTTTCTGTAATGATAATTTTAATATTTTCTAGATAATCGGACTGGCTAATGACAATCTTGTCTAGCCCTTTTATCTCAGTTCCTGAAATCCATCTGTCCCAGTCAAGACCTGGGATGATAGTTCTTATTTCACTTATTGTTGATGGGTTGTAGGTAAGCACAGGATCTCTGTTTTTTTCTTTTTTCCAATGGAACATGGCCAATCGCATTTCAATATTCATTACCATTTTTGCTAAATCATTACCATTTTCCATTCCATATAACTCAAACATTTTTCCTATATGCTTGACATACTCTTTTCGAATATTATTGCTCTTTTCATCATCATCCATGTAGTACCCACGATTGGGAAGACCAAGCCCACTCTGAGATAAGTAGGTTACATGCTCATCTGGATTTTTCTTATCTATAGAAACATATACGCCAAATGGTGCAGTGGTAAGAATATCAGCATAGGCCATATACTCTGAAAGGTCTGATAAATTTTTTATCCTAGATATTTTATCCATTTCTTTTTGCAGATTTTTTGTGCCAATATCTTCAAGCATGACCGTATCCATATAACTATGGTAGAGGTCACCAATTTTTTGGTTTTCAGATCCTTTAGATGATTTCTTTTTAGAGGCCTCTTCAATAATAAGTTTTACATCTTCCCTGGCCTCTTCTCTGAGTTTGGTAAATGTCGAATAGCGTGACTTATCATCAGGAAGCTTGAACTCTTTGAGCCATTTTCCATTTACATGACGGTAAAAATCATCCTGAGGCCTGACAGTGGTGTCTACACG
>ENA-UPTF01000083-UPTF01000083.1-marine-metagenome-genome-assembly--contig:-NODE-83-length-62357-cov-4.587219_pt1 | contig 62357 bp, 52 predicted proteins | sample MGYA00238166_ERZ767019 | MGnify/ENA primary metagenome ERZ767019 (study PRJEB28930, sample SAMN06266391) | marine metagenome | isolation source: Sea water from 250 m depth | place: Atlantic Ocean | study... | reverse complement strand
TAAATTGCCCAGGTTTACTTTTGGATTTTTGATCACGTTAATCCGACAACTCTAAGCAGATAAGCTCCAGCAATGAAATCATATTAAGTGATTGGTTATTAAGTGTATACATAATATACTTGTGTGCTGTTGCTGGGTATTGGTACGATGAAGTAGCAATACCTTACTAACTTGCAAATCACAGAAATTTTTTCTAAGACTTATTTTCGATGACATTTGCTGAAACATTAACTCAAATTAAAGATATTGTCCTCATTGGGTTTTTATCGTTCGCTTTTGTTCTAATGGTGCTAGCCGCAGTACTGTCGGTCCGTCTGTACAGGCGTGCTAGTCGTTTCATGGATCGGATGGAAAACGTTGCAGGGAATCTTGAATCTACTTTTGATCGTCTGACGATCGCACGAGAGGCACTTAAAGACGCTGTTTTAACCCTTAGGCCCATAGCGGGGGCTATTGGATTATTGCGAATGGTTCAGGGCTTAGAGCGTATGTTTGGTAAGCGTGACCATGATTCTAAAGGCGAATAAATTGCACGTTAGTAATGATTTTGAAAGTGTCTAACTAGGGGTTTCTAATGGCTGAAAACGAAAGAAATGGTGGTGGCGGATTCCTGATTGGGTTATTGATAGGAGCTGTAGGCGGGTTTGTAGCTGGAATGGTTTTTGCTCCAAAATCAGGAGAAGAAACTCGAGCTTTTATACTGGATCAAAGCCGTGAATGGCGTGACAAGGCTGATGAACTTACATCAGCGGCTCGAGAGCGAATGGCTAGCGCAGCTAATGAGGGTAGATATGCCGCCTCCCAACAGCGTGATACTGGGGGCTTTAGGGATCTTGATTTAGATGATCAAGAACTGTAATTGTTCTTGATTTGGAAGTGTTTATCTTGTCGATAAATCTCTAGCTCTCGGGTAAGTTCCTAATACTTTGAATGTTGCTGTGTGATTCTTCAATGTAGAAATCGCTTCTTGAACGTGTGGGGCGTTTATATGTCCTTCAAAATCAAGCAAAAATATGTAACTTCCCATTCCTTTACCAGTGGGGCGTGATTCTATTTTTAGCAGATTGATACCGCGATCTGCGAATGGGCTTAACGCTCCATAAACTAGCCCAGGCGCATCTGGACTGTCAAAATCAAATGCGATTGATGTTTTATTGCTTGCCTTGTCAGGTTTTCCACTGGATGTAAGAATAACGAACCTTGTCACATTATTTTCACGGTCTTGGATCCCATTGACCAATACCGGCAACCCTGCGAGATCCGCGGATCTCCTTGGTCCGATTGCGGCGGTTATATCGTCTCCTTCTTTCAGATTGGTTACTGCAAGAGCTGTGCTTGTTGTCGCTATTTGCTCTGAATAACGCAGTTTTTCAGAGAGGAATCGTCGACATTGTGTCAGTGCTTCTTGTTTTGACATGACCACCCGTATCTCACTCAACTGCACGCCCGGACGCGTGATCAAGCAGTGATCTATCGGGAGGAGGATTTCACCAGTTATTCGGGCTTTTGTTGAAGTAACTAGATAATCAACTACCTCGATTACAGTACCACCCAGTGAGTTTTCAATAGGGACTACGGCTTCGTCAACTTTTCCTTCTTCCAAGGCATTTGTTACAAGTCCGAGTGATCCAAAAGGTATGCGATGTTCTTCAGGGGCGTACAAATAACATGCTTCATCCGTGTATGTCCCTTCAGGGCCGAGGAAAGCTACTGTTTTAGGCATGTTCACCTTAATTCTGTTAGTAGTATCCACAACTCTGCTGTGGAGTTCGTTGGAGATAGAGCAATTACTTCATCTTCTGCTTCAATGCGAATATCTGGATCGGGTTTTTTTGATTTACCCTCTGAGGTAATTATTAAGATTATGTTTGTGCCGTAAGGCAATGTTATTTCTGAGAGCTTACGCCCAATGAGCAAACCGCCGGCTGGGAGTTTTATAGCAACAAGTTCTTGTAAATGATCTCCAATCGGCATCAGTCTTATAAGGGGGTGGGATGGTATAGCCGTTGCTAGATTGGCGAGTATTAAGCTTGTCGCGCTTATCACCATATCGATTCCAGAACGTTCGAATAATTCGGCGTTTTCTGGTGAATGGACTACAGCGATTGTTCGCTGTATATCGAAATGGTTGCGTGCTAGTTGACAGGCAGCAAGATTATCTTCATCTGAATCGGTAGTGGCTATGATTACTTCCGCACGTGAAGCTCCTGCGTCATTAAGATCACGCACGGAAGTTGCTTCTCCGACGGCTGCTACCATGCCTAGCTCTCGTTGTAGAGCGGCTACCGTTTGTTGATTATGGTCGAGTATGAAAACTTCATGACCAGCATTGATGAGAGACGATGCCAGAGGCTCTCCCACTTTACCTCCCCCTACGATTACGAGATACAAATGCCTGCTAACTTTCTTGTGTTACAAACTCTGCAAGCTGGTTGCTCACTAAAGCCGCTTGATTAATTGTAGTAATGCCAAGTGAATCATAAAGATTTTTAGCATCTGGGTCTTTCACGACTGTCATTACCTGTTCAATTCCGAAGATAATTTTTGCCTTTTGGGCGGTGAGTCCATTGAGTGAATCTTTACCTGTGGCTGCGATGAAAACATCTGCATTGGCAATATCAGCTTCAATCATTGCCGATGCAGTAGATCCGTCACTGTGAATTACTTTAAGAAGGCTCGAGTTTACCCGTCCACGTGATAGTGAAGATGCAGCCCCAAAATTCTTCTCAATAATGGTTACTTGGTGACCTAGGTCACTTATTTTTTGTGCTAGTGAGGAGCCGAGATTTCCGGCTCCTACAATTATTACGTTCATTGAGGTTCAAATTCCATTTATTGGTGTTTGTGCAGCTGGTCGACTTGTTTCTGAGTGTTCTCGCCATAGAATCACATCGCAAGGTGCGTGTTCAAGTACGTATGGAATATCGCTGCCCAATGAAAAATCACCATAATTAGTTGAATATGAAGTGCCTATAACAATTGCATCGACATCACGTACTACTGCTTCGTGAACGACAGCAGGACCTAATTCCCTTGCTTGGAGAAGTTGACAGTCGATATCGTTGCGAGGGAGGCGCGCGAGTCTTTCTGAACGGTTGAGTACCTGTTCGCCGCGTGCTAAATGTTCTTTGATCTCGGCGTCCAGCGGTAGCGATCGTTTAACCTTGATTACATAGATGATGTAAAGGTGGCCACGATCCTCCCTGACGATATCTGCAGCTCTTTCGACTGTGTGTATATCGGATGGATCGTCAGTTACGACAGCAATTACGCGATTAAAAGGCATGTGTCTTGGTGAAACAAAGGATAGGCTTCAGTATACGAAAATAATTAGTTTGTTATCTGGTTAATGTATTCATCCCGCCCCGCGACTACCAGTACATCGCCGTCACGTAATTTCTCCTCCGAATCGGGGCTAAGTATGATTTCATCCCCTCGCTTCAATGCAACAGTGGCGATTCCATACTTGTCCCTAGCGCTGGTGAACCCAGCTTCATCGAGCGTCATGTTCCAAAAACGGTCTGGAACCTGGATCCTGCTGACTCCGAATGCATCGGCTAATTCCATGTATTCTTCCACATCCGGGTTAAACAGACTGTGGGCCAGTCTATTACCCATTTCTTCTTCCGCGTGGATTACCCTGTGACAACCTAAGCGATCTAGTGTATTGCCGTGGAGGGTACTATGTGCGCGAGCGACTATATACGGCAAGTTCATGGTTTGGAATAAGACACTAACCATGATGCTAGCCTCAATATTTGCACCTATTCCTACAATCCCAATGTCGAAATTGTGTACTCCCAGTTCACGGAGTACGCCTTCTTGAGTTGCATCGCCAGCAACCGGGTAAGTTACCTCACCCATCAGGGTTTGTACTCTTTCTTCATTGATATCGATTGCAAGAACATCGTGCCCGAGTTGGTACAAGGTTCGTGCAACATTGCCGCCGAATCGGCCTAAGCCGACGACTACGACTTGTTGCTTAGTTTTCATACGGCACCGAGAATCATGTTTTGTCTATCGCAGTTCGATTACACGCAAACGTTACACGGAATCAATATCCGGTAAAGCTCCCTAGGGGTCTATGCCTATTCTACTCGCCGTGTCATACAACGATTAGATGCAAAATAGTGCGCTATTATTTTAATTCGATGATTTACCGGATCGATTCTATGGACTTATCAACATGATGCCCGCGCAGAATTTGTTTCTGACTAAATTTTGCCATTGCTTGTTAACTGTAATTTGTGCAAAGTATTGAACTGGATTGGTCTACCAGAATTTTTCAAATTAGGGATAGTAATTGCAACCGTCTGGTAGTGCATCTCAGCACCTTTCTGCCATGCTGGAAAACACTGATCGATTTTTGACTACTGTGGAAATCGAAACATCGCGCGGAATTTTGATGGGTGAGGATTCTAGAAAAACTATGGATTCGGCTCAGTCATTGGCAGAGTTTGACAGGGTCGATTTTGTATCACTTACGGATAATCCCGGTGGTAATCCACACATTCGTCCAGAAGTTCTTGGCCAAGAACTGTTGTCACGTGGGCGCGAAGTCATGATCAACTTGTCATGTAAGGATTACAACCGTAATAGCGTAGAAAGTCGACTTTGGGCATTGGATAGCCAGGGTTTTTCAAATGTCCTAGCTCTTTCAGGTGACTACCCCGTAGGCGGGTTTGAAGGTCAGGCACAGCCGGTTTTTGATATCGATTCAGTCGGGTTGATTGAGATGATGGCCCAGATGAATGAGGGTTTGCGTAATAAGGCATTGGGATCGTCGAGTTCTGGACACCGCTTGGAAGAGACAAATTTCTTTACAGGTTGTGTGGTGAGCCCGTTCAAAAAACTTGAAGGTGAGTTGATGACTCAATACTTTAAGCTAGCGCTTAAAGTCCGTACCGGGGCCAAGTTTGCAGTCACACAGATTGGTTATGATTCGCGCAAAGCTTCTGAAATTCACAATTATGTTGAATCGAATGGAATAAATGTTCCACTGATTGGTTCAGTATTTATTCTCACGGCTCCTGCAGGACGATTTTTCAATAGGTGGGGAGTGCCGGGTGTGTGTGTGACAGACAATTTGCGAGATATTGCCAATCGTCAGGCAAAATCAAAGGATCGAGGGCGTTTATTTTTTTCAGAATTGGCGGCCAAACAAATCGCTATTCTCAAGGGGATTGGTTATCGCGGCGTGTATATATCTGGTCGTCCATCACTTGATCGGGTTCAAAAGATTTTGGAATTGGTTGATTCCTACAGCCAAGACGACTGGCGAGAATTTGCTCCAGAAATTAACTTCTCTCAGCCCGGCGAATTCTACTATTATGAAGCGGATGAAAATCCTGGGCTTAGTTCCAGTAATATAAACAGGGATTACATTTCATCGAGATCTAAGTTCGCTAGGGCGAAGTCGCGTATTGGAGTTCCACTGCAATACCGTATCGGTAAGTTTGTTCATGATCGTGTTTTCAGTGAAGGCTCATCGGGTTTCAAGCTTGGTAGGTCTATTTATAAACAGATTGAAAAAAGCAAAAAACTTTCAGACGTAGCGCACGTTGCAGAACAGGTATCAAAAGTACCGCTGTATTCCTGCCGTGATTGTGGCGATTGTTCACTTCCTGACATTGCGTATCTATGTCCTGAATCTCAATGTGTAAAGAATCAACGCAACGGTCCATGTGGTGGAACCAAAGCCGGGCAATGTGAAATATTGGATAAAGAATGTATTTGGATTCGAGCCTACGATCGTATGAAACCTTATGGAGATGATGTCAGGATGCTTCAAGGCCCTGTAATTTTCAAAGATGGTGCGCTCCAGAACACATCTGCTTGGGCCAATACGTTTTTGGGCAGAGATCACCATGCAAAAAAATCCGATGCTGTTGATGAACCATAATCGACAGCAATTATTTCATTAGTTATAAATCAATTAGTTCAAGGTTTCTTCAATGTCAAGAGTGATTCACAATGCGGACCAATTTACTGTCATTGGTGAAAATATTCACGCTACCCGTGTCGTTAAGCGAGGCGGTGTACGTGGTCATGTTTTTGAGGATGGTTCAGAAGCTGTCACGTACAAAGTAAATGGTGATCAGCGGTTCGTAATCGTTCCAGAGTACTTCACCGGTACGCAACCATATGAACAGGGCAATCTTAAACATTTTATGATTGCTATGTGGCAAGGCCTTAATGGGACCCCTGAGGCATCTGCTCAAGGTAAGGATTACATACGGTACGAGGTAAACCGCCAAATTAAGGCTGGTGCGCATTATCTAGATCTGAATGTTGATGAATCCTCTTATCGACTTGATGATCAGAAGCAGACGATGGAATGGGTCGTTAAATATGTAGAAACTGTTTCTACGGTACCTCCGAGTGTTGATTCATCGAATCCTGAGATTATCGAAGTGGGTTTAAATGCGTACAGTGGATCTCAAGGTCGCCCAATGCTTAATTCAATAGCACTTGAGCGTCCTGAAGCCATCGACATGGCGTTGAAGTATGATGCTCGCGCGATAATCATGGCTTCAAACGAAGTAGGTATGCCTTCTGATTCAGATGAGCGGGTTGAGAATGTAGGCAGGATTTTGGAAATGGCGCTTACCAAAGGTATGGCCAAAGAGGATATTTTTGTTGATCCCCTGTTTTTTCCTATCGCCGTAGATGCAAATTATGGTCGACATGCGTTAGATGCGATATCACGCATAAGATCTGATTTTGGAGACGAAATTCATATTGCTGGAGGTATGAGTAATGTTTCTTTTGGTATTCCCAAGCGTCGACTTGTAAACGATGTGTTCTTGTACTTAGCAATTGAATCGGGTGCGGATGCAGGTATAGTTGACCCGATTACTACTTCTGCGAGCCGGTCCTTGAGTATAGATATAAAATCTAAGCCTGTGGAACTAGCGATGGAACTGCTTCAAGGGAATGACGATTTCGCGATGAATTACATCAACGCCTTTCGAAATGGTGATCTTGAATGATCAGATGATAACGTTGCAGTCGATCATATTGATGGGTAGTAACGCAGATGATTGGCTGCTAATTCGGCTGAACACTAAATTGCAACATATCGGGAGATATAAGCACAATGGCGCGATATGTCTAGTTTGATCTTATTTATATCTCGATTTATTGTCAGTAACTTCAATGAGTTCCTTGGCAAGAACGGGCCATATATGTCAGCGGCTATAGCGTATTACGCGTTTTTCGCTCTATTCCCATTGTTATTGGCGCTGATAGCGGTTTTTTCTCTTGTTCTTCATATAGAAGGATTTGAAGAACAATTGATCGAGGGTCTTCGAATACAAATCCCAGTACTTGCAGAAGCAGACGATGAATTCTTGGGTAACTTCTTTCAAAGTATTTCAAGAGGAAGAACTGTCGGTAGTATCGTTGCTATCGTCGGTTTGTTTTGGGTGTCGCAGCAGGTATTCAGTGCTATACGAAAAAGTATTAACGTTATTTGGGGGATAGAAAAAACTCGACCATTTCTTACTGAGCGCCTGATGGATATCGCTCTTATGTTCGGTGCAGCCACGCTATTGTTCGCCTCGGTTTTTATAACTGGGCTGCTTACTTTCTTTCAAGAATTGTCAGCTATATTGTTACCGAATGCTCCGATTAGCGACCCGGCATTGTGGCGACAATTTGCTGTACTGGTACCGTTATTTTTGTCGTTCTCTGTATTTCTTACTCTTTATTGGTGGCTACCCAACACTAAACTTCAGTTTCGGCAGGTATGGCCTACCGCTCTTGCTGGTGCTGCTGCGTTTGAAATATCCAAAGTGATTTTCATTTTCTACTTGCGAAACGCGAGTGGAGTAGCTACTTCCATTTATGGTGGTTTGAGTACGATCATCGTATTGATGATTTTTGTTTATGTATCGTCAATTATTTTGCTGGTTGGAGCGATGCTCACATCTCGCTATGCTTTTTATTTGGCCCAGTCAGAGCAAAAAAAGCGTAACCGTTCTTTATCTAAGAGTTTGGAGCGTATTCGTGGGACGTCATATCTACCTGGGATGCCCAATCCAACCCCTGCTGGAGTGAATGAATCGGAAGTTTCATAAGGTTTGAGTTCAGTGTTTAATCGCTGGGATTCGAAAGTTCTTTCTTTTGTGTCTACGCTTTTTCAAGAGTTACAGTTATTTTGGTATGGTCATCGATATTGATTATCTCCATCGCTGAGCCTCCCAGAGCGTCGTCACTGAGCATGGCCCCAAGTTCTAAAGTTTCTGCAAGGGTTTCTGTTGACATGTAACTGGAGTGTGGCTGGAGCGATTCTGTGATTTCCTGGGGACACATTATCCATAGATTAATTCGATCTGAAATTTCTAAGCCCGAACTTTTTCTGAGATTCTGTATTACACGGACGATTTCACGTGCGGTTCCCTCTGCCTTTAACTCGTCTGAAATGATTGTCAGAACTGCTCCTGCATATCCGGCGTCAGTTGCAACAGCATAGTTTTCTAGCGCGACTCTTTCGACAATTACTTCATCTGGTTCAAGTTTGAATTCACCAATGGAGATAGTTTCATTTGCTTCGCAACTTTTCGCGATCTCAGCTGCATCGGCCATTTCAAGAGCCGCACGAATTTCACCTATGCGCTTGCCGTATTTGGGCCCGAGTAGCCGTAAATTTGGCTTGATATTAAATCCCATAAGCCCACCTATTTCAGCAGCGTTGCGAACTGTTTTTACGTTCAGTTCTTCTTTTAAAATCGGTTCGATCTCCGCAAGAGCGAAGTGTTCCCAGTCATGCCGCACTTCGGCCACGAATTCAGCTAGTGGCTGTCGGACTTTTAAGCGTGATTGAGCGCGTGCTGAACGCCCCAGCGATGCCAGGCGAATGGCAAGGCGACCTCGGTTCATAGCGTCTTCGTCGATAAGTGACTTATTGGATTTAGGCCAAGACGTTAGGTGTACAGAATCAGGAGAGCTATCAACACGATCCGCTACAAGGTTGCGGTACATCATCTCCGCTAGAAACGGGGCAAATGGTGCGAGTAAGCGAGAAAGGGTTGTGAGACATGTGTAAAGTGTCGAATAAGCAGCATTCTTATCTTTGTCTCCTTCTGTTTTCCAGAAGCGTCTACGAGATCGTCTCACGTACCAATTGGAAAGATCTTCTACGAACTGTTCAACTCCTTCGGCTGCATAGGGTAGTTGCCAACTTTCTAGGTTCTCCGTCATTTTGCTGATCAGTTGATTTAACTCAGAAAGGATCCAGCGATCAAGTTCAGAGAAGCCTTCATCTTTTGGCATGTTCCAAGATGTATAGGCGTCGGGGTTACTCTCATCTGCAAATCTTAACTCCGATGGAATAACGCATTCTGATGGAGTCCAATTATCTAGATTTGCGTAGGTAGTAAAGAATGAATAAATATTCCAAAGCGGAATTATGAATTGGCGTCGGACTTCATCTCCGGTCTTGTAACCAAAATTGAGATTTGAGGCAGGGTTATGTCGGCTGAATGTCCAACGCATTACGTCAACCCCCATTTTTTCTGCTGCTTCCTCAAACCATATAGCGTTGCCCTTGGATTTATGCATCTCTTCACCGTTTTCATCCCGCATCAAAGCGTATGTGAAGACATTCTTGGCTGGCAGAGAGTCCTCAAGTACTGCCGCCATAACGATTAACGAATAGAACCAATTACGAAATTGGCCAGGGAAGCTTTCGGAGATCCAATCGGCTGGGAACCAGTCTCTCCAGTAATCATGGTCTTTTTTGTATCCGATTGTTGAGAAGGGCACAATTCCCGCATCGAGCCATGCATTTCCAACGTCTTCAATTCGTTCAACCGTGTTTCCACAGTTTGAGCAAACGATTTTTACTTCGTCGACCCAAGGTCGGTGGGGTGATGCACCGCTTGATTCGAACTCATCCCAACCTGCAACAGCACGGCTTTTAAGCTCTTCAAGCGAACCGATTACATCGAAATTACCGCAGTTACACTCGTATATTGGAAGGCTAAGACCGTAATACCGTTTTTTCGAGATCATCCAATCCTGCATGTTCTTGAGCCAATCAAGTTCCCGGGCCTTTCCGAACTCTGGGAACCAGTTCATTTCGTTAGTGGCTTTTTCCATCTTTGGTCGGATTTCGTCCATAGATATGAACCATTCGTCCACTAATCGAAACACTAACTCAGTGCCGCATCTCCAACAGACAGGGTATCGGTGTGTGTATTTATTCACTCGTATGAGCAGTGATTTTTCTTTAAGTGAATCGAAGACCATGTCTTTTACATTCGCTGCTGATTTGCCCGTGAATTCACCGAATCCTTCTTTATAGATGCCGTTTTGATCTAGCGGAGCGATTGGCGTGAGATCATTTTCGTTGCCGAGTTTAAAATCTTCGGCACCGGCGCCAGGAGCGTTGTGAACTATTCCGGTTCCTTCGTCTTCTCCGACCTCATCCCAAGCCAAAACGCGATGTTGGGCAATGGCTTCTGATTGTGCTGGTAATTCATCAAATGGTCCCCTGTACCGCAGCCCAACCAGATCGGAACCTTTCACTTCCCCTATGACTTTAGCCTCTTCAGTGAGGACATGGTCCTTTTTGAGTGTTGTTACGAGAGATTTACTTAGGTACATGACGGTACCGTGATCTTCAACCTTTGCGTATGTGTATTCGGGATTTACAGCCGCTGCCACGTTTGCTGCAAGCGTCCAAGGAGTGGTGGTCCATATCAGAAGATTTTCACCTTCGTGATTTTTGTCAATGAGTGGAAATTTCAGGTATGGGCTTTCGTGAGTTATTTCCTGATATCCCTCGGTAACAATTTCATGTTGTGAAAGACCGGTGCCGCATCTAGGACACCAAGGCATAACATCTCGACCTTTATAGATCCAACCTTTTTCGGCGCAAGTTTTTAAAAAGTGCCAAATGGTGTAGTTATTTTCATCTGACTTAGTGTGATAGGAATTGTCCCAGTCCATGAAATAACCGAGACGTTTTGATTGTTCGGAAATCCGCTCTGCGAACCGATCGACTCGTTTGCGGCATTCTTCAACGAATTTTCCTATGCCAAAAGCTTCGATATTACGCTTTGATTTGAAGCCCATTTCCTTCTCGACTTCAACCTCTATCCACAAGCCTTGTCCGTCAAAGCCATTTTGGAAACGTTGTCTGTATCCCTGCATGTTGCGGAACCTAAGGAACAGATCTTTGTAAGTGCGACCCCAGGCGTGGTGAACACCCATAGCGTTATTGGCCGTAATCGGGCCATCAATGAACGAGAAATTTTTCTCTTTATCGTCGTTCAGATGACGGTACCGAGCAGGAATGTCGTTTTCATCCCACCATTTGAGAATTTCTTCTTCCTTGGCTATGAAGTTGACTTTTGGATCTACGGGTTCGAAGTGGCTTGCCACGTTTACTATTCCTTGTGCCAGTAGGACTTTTATCTCCGATGTTCTGCATTTGCTTTGAACTTAAAAATAAAGCCCGTCCCTATAGTTCAGGGACGGGTGTTTCAAGATAAAACGGTGCCGCGGTACCACCCTGGTTTCCTAACTAGCCGTTTGCTAGAAAGGACACTCAGTTGACCGATGTAACGTTCGGCGATAACGGTTCAACTTAATGGTCGATGCTTATAGACGTTCAGTTGAACGGTTTAGGAGTGATAGTTGATTCCTGTCCCATGCCCGCTTCCACCATAATCGGGCTCGCTATGAAGGGATGTTTTAGATTCAGTCTTGTCTCCATCATTACCTTTAGCTATCCAATACTAACCCAGTGCTCGTTATTTAGCCCAGTTCATAATTGCCGAGTTGTTGGTAGAGAGTGCCTTTTTTGTCGTCTATATAGCTGCGGTACAGGGCTATGGATTTGAGAGAAATGGCCTTTCCTGTGGAGTGAAGTGGGGCATGGCGCCAGGAGACTCCTATATCTTCAGCGAATCGTCCGCGTATACCAGGGCGAGTACGACCTGTGGTTACGTGTGCTTTGAAAATACGTTCCCCTGGCTCGAACCCAAGAGCAACCATGGCTCCCTCAACTCGACCCTGGAGTTGTTCTAGTCTTCGAAGTTCTCCGGTGAAGCCTATCCAGCAAATTCTCGGATCTCGAAAAGACGGGAAGCAACCTGTGCGTCCGATCCTGATCGAGAACTTTCCGGTTGAATTTGCAGCATTTTGTAAGCTGCTCATGATATTTGGGATCTGTTCAATCGGCGTGTCGCCTAGGAACTTTAATGTTAAATGCATACTATCTTCATCTATCCATCTGACACGTTCATGCTCTCGGGGACGGAAACTTCTTGCAAGACCAGCGAACTCTCGTTTTATTGCGCGTGGAAGTTCTATTGCTATGAACAAACGTTGCGTGTTTCTCGGGGTTTCGGGATCGCCGGGTTGTTCGTGATTTTCTTCGCTAGAGTCAGGAGAAACATAAACTTTGGGTTCCTTTGGGACGTAAGTGGCTTCGGAGCGCGGGATGAATCTCCGGTCTGATGCATCTTTATGACTGGCGTAAGGCTCGATATCTGAATTATGTCTTTTCTTGGGAATGTTTGAGCTTTCGATTTTTCTGATTGAATTTTGTGAAGATTTTGGTCTATATTCTGAAGTCGAAAATGTGTCTTGCTCCACTTCGCCTAGAGGTCTAATTTCTCATCTTGACCCTGATTCAACCTACCCAATGGAGTTCATGCTCAGGTTTGAGTCGAGATTATTAGAGATCATGACATCGAATTTTTGAGATTGGGTATTTAAATTTTTATTAGTTGTACCCACGACACGCATGGTTTTATACGTATGATACGGGGCATTGTCTTTATACGTGATACAGAAAAGCAACTCAGGGTTTGTGCTTACCACGCTACAATCTTCATTCTGACCGGGTGCATACTAATTTTTTGAGTTCTTAAATCATATTTTTTAAACAGGATATTTCATGTGACTTTATTGCTAAACCGATCTGATGTTCAAAGTTTGCTCTCCATGCCTAAAGCTATCGATGTTCTTGAAGCTGCGTTTGCTGAGCTCGACGCCGGTAGTGCAGAAATGCCAGATCGCACTGTGATCGTCGATCCTTCAGTTGGAGGATGGATCGCATACATGCCGGCCTACCTGAAATCGGGTGGGGCGCTTGGTGTTAAGGCAGTGACGGTATACAAAGGCAATCCCGCAGAGTTTGGGCTTCCTACTACTGTCGGCACGATTTTGGTTCAAGATAAACAGACAGGTGTAGTTGTGGCCGTAATGGACGGTGGCTTGCTTACTGGAATTCGAACAGGAGCTGCAAGCGGAGTAGCTACGAGACATTTGGCACGTAAGGATTCCAGAGTGGCTGGAGTTATCGGTACTGGAGTTATGGCGCGTGGGCAGGTTATGGCGTTGGTTGAGGCGGCGGAATTAGAAAAAGTTTTAATTTATTCCAGGAGCGATAAATCTGCCCAGCGTTCTTTTGCGGATGAATTTTCAGAGATCACTGGAGTAGATATATCTTTGGCAGAAAGTGCAGAATCTCTCGTCCGAGAGTCTGACATTGTAACGTTGATCACTAGTGCTACCGAACCAATTGTGAATAGTTCTTGGTGGAAGCCTGGGACTCACATCAATGGTGTTGGATCACATGCACCTGGAATTCGTGAACTGGATACGGCGACCGTGCAAATGGCAAAGGTTATTTGCGATCAGACGCAGGCTTGCTTGAACGAGGCAGGAGATATCCAAATTCCCGTTGAAGAAGGGGTTTATCGCTCAGATGATATTCACGGCGACCTAGGCTCTGTAATTAACGGCAAAATTGCTGGACGTCAGAACGACGAGGAGATAACGCTTTTCAAAAGTGTTGGCTTGGCGATTCAAGATATTTCTTGTGCATCTTTGGTTTATGAACAGGCAAAAGAACAGGGCGTGGGACTTGAATTTGATTTCACACTTTAGGGCCAAAAAAAGTTGTGAGTATAGTGTTCTAGTATCGGTTGTTTGTCGTTAAGTCATCAACTTATCAAGCAGTGAGAACTTCGGTTCCGTTGGGCCCTAGGTATATGGAATGTTCCTTCCATCCGATTTGTGCATTAGATACTTCTACTAGCGGTGGATACTGTCGAAGTGCCCCTTGTTTAATTAATTCTTTTAGAGTCCGTTCAAGAGGTTTTTTAGGCAGGTGATTGAAGTATCGACGGGCTATTGGCAATCCGTTCCAAGACTGAATGGTTTTCAGGGTCTCGAGGTCGATTTTATTAGATGGTTTTGGCTTTCGCTCTAACATGAATACTTCAGGCTTACCTTTATCTTCAACGTAGCCTTTGCCTGATGTAGCAAATGGTTCGATAGCGAAAATTGAACCAGCCTTGAGTGAACCTTTTAGTCCAATTCGTGCATTTGGAATCTGTGGACTATCATGCAGTGTCCATTTTCCGAGGCCATGCCCAGTGAGATTAAAGATTGGGTTGAAGCCCGCACTAGTTATCACTTGTTGAACTCTCTCGCCGATATCTTCTACATCAACGTTTGGCGCGCACATATCGATTGCAGCGTCAAGGGCATCAGAAGCTGCTGAGATCAGGGTACTCCACCTCTGGTCATTGGAAAGATCAACGGAAACCCCACTATCGACTATGAGGCCATCGATATGTGCACCTACATCAATCTTTACCAGATCATTTTCCTCAAACCGTGTATTGTCAGATGGCGAGGAGCAATAATGTGCTCCGATGCTATTCCGACTTGTCTGGGCTGGAAATGGGGGCATTGCTCCTGCTTCTCGGATAATAGTTTCCATGCCCTCTTGCAGTTCGCGTAGCAGGTAGCCTGGTTTTATTTCTTTGCCTGCCCAGCTTCGAGCTTTGGAGGCAATGCGACCACATTCTCGGAGAGTTTCTAATTCTGTAGGGGTTGGATTCACGCGCAGAAACATCCAGTGTTTCGCGAGTCTTTATCTTCCGCGTATCGGAACATAAGTCGGGCGTGTTGTATCAGGTTACTTGCTTGGTTGATCGGCACTGACTGAGTCTGCTTCAACGCCAAGGCCTTGTGCAGAATTTATTGCTTTTCTGATGATGGAAAGAGTTACTTTTATTAAGTTTGTCATATTGTTGTTTATGTTTGTTTGATGAATCGGAGGGAAGTTTCATGGCAAAAAAAAACCCCCGTTCATAACAGGGGTTAGTTATCGTTTGTGTCGCTGTGTAGTTAGTTCAACAAGTACAGTGATTTACAACACCAATAACCCCTGAGGGGGTACACGTACACATACAGGCGCAGGCCAGTGTGTTGGTCGATGTTGTTGGAGTCGAGTTATTCATGTCGTTGCATCTAAATATACTCTTGTACTAGGTGTTTTCGCAATTTTTATGTGTGAATGTTTTCCAATAAATGTCTGTATTTGAGGTTTATGTTTTAAATATTAAGTAGTTGAGCAGCGTTATCTGCAAGGATTTTATGTGATTGTTCATCAGTCATTTTTGCGGCAGTAAACTCTTTTAGAGATCGTTTTTGGCTCACAAGAGGAAAGTCACTGGCAAATAGTATTTTTTCGGTTCCGATGGATCTTGCCACGACTTCGAAAATCTCCGGCCGATATAGAAATGGGAATGCAGCAGAGTCGAAATAAACATTAGATAGGGCTGCTCTGACCTCGTTCATTAGACCGTAAAAGGGCAACCCGCCTCCAAAATGCCCGAAAATTAATTTATTGTTCGGGTAGGCGTTTACAAGGGTCATCAAAAGTTCGGGTGTGACGGTTCCTTTTCCGGGATAGCTGTGTCCAACAGGTTCGGACGCATGAATGAGAACGGGCATATCGAGTTGTCTTGCTATGTCTAGAACCGGGGCGAGTACCGATATATCGGCATCTAAAATACCTTGAGTGTCCGGGTGGAGTTCACCAATTCCTCGGGCTCCGGCTTCATAGCAACGCTGAACCTCATTAACTGCTTCTTGACCCCATAGAGGGTTTACACTGCAGAATGGAATTAAGCGATCTGGGTGCAAGCCAGACGCTTCAATATTGTAGTTATTTGACTCACGAGCTACTCCTGGATCAGTCCAACCGAAGCCTGCGCATACCGATGTATCGACACCGGAGTTGTCCATGGAGTCAATTAGATTTTGCGCGTCGATGAGCTTTGCTTTTGGATTGGCAAAAAGGCTTCTGAAAGTGCGGTCCATCTGAAAGATACTGTCACGGTCAGATGCAAACTGAGGAGGCATAGCGTGCGTGCAAGTATCGATGATCCTCGTTATTTTGCTTTTTTGATCTTGTTTCACAACAGTCGAACCAGACATTGGCATGTTGAATTGAGCCAAAGATACACTGTGAGTGTGTCGATAACTTGTGGGATGTAATTATCTTTATTTGTTGTACATGTGTCGCTGAAGTTACTGGTATAAAAACCCATAGGGGGTTAATGATTTATCTATGGTCTCTATGATAAGTGACGTGGGGCGAGTTTTAACCCAGCCCGACATTCCGCACGCCGAACCTAAAATGGGTAAGGTCGCTGTTATTTATACAACACCTGAGACGGTAATCAATGATTATGCACGACTTCTTGATCTGGCTGATTACCAGACAGCGCTGACGCCTGACATTGATACGTTTTTGAAGGTCAATATTTCTTGGCAACATTATTATCCTGCATGTTCCAGTGCTCCTTGGCAGATAGACGGAGTTGCTCAAAAGCTTAAGCGTGATGGCTTCAACAAGCTGATAGCTGCCCACAACGGAACTGTAGTGGTGGATCCGATTGAGGGACGAGAGAATAACAAGCATCAACTAGTCGAAGACCGTCTGGGCCTTGATCATGTGGTACTCGATGCACCGCCCATAAAATGGGTGCCATATAGGCCCACCGCGAAGATGTTAGTGCTAGACGATGTTTACAAAGATGGCCTGTACATTCCTGAAGTATTTCCAGGGACAAATATAGTTCAGTTGCCTACGGTTAAAACTCACGTTTTTACCACAATGACAGGAGCATTGAAGAATGCTTTTGGGGGCTTGCTTCATAGGTATCGTCATTGGACGCACTCGGTTATTCACGAAACCCTTGTGGACTTATTACAGATTCAGAAAGAGATTCACTCAGGTCTTTTTGCCGTGATGGATGGAACGTTTGCAGGAGATGGTCCCGGTCCGCGCGCTATGAGGATTCATAACAAAAATGTCATTCTTGCTTCAGCTGATCAAGTCGCGATAGATGCTGTTGCAGCCAAGATGATGGGACTTGATCCCATGTCTATACCCATGATCCGTATAGCTCATGAAATTGGCCTTGGTGTTGGGAATCCCCGTGAAATTGAAGTTGTCGGTGACGACATAGCCGATGTTAATTGGAATTTTGCCGCAACTGAGAGCACTTTGGCTTCGCGTGGGCAGAAGTTGATTTACCATGGCCCTCTCAAACCTTTAGAGGGGGTACTTCTGCGTTCGGGTATAGCTCCGTGGGCGTATTTGGCTTCAAATGTCTATCACAATAAATTTTGGCTACCTTTGATCGGGCGAAAGCGGGTAGCGGAGGCTATGAAGACCCCTTGGGGTAAGCTTTTCGAGAATTATTAGCTTTAACTGGATCTGAGTATTTCGGCTGATAAGTTTGTACTGTATTTCATTCTGAAATGGTTAAAACAAGCTTCAAAATTTTTGAATGATCCATATTAAATATTGGTAACTGTTTCTTTCTAGTACTTGGTAAATAAAGATGCGATTAGGATTTAATTTCGTTAATGGACTGCTCGATACACCACTAGATGATTTACTTACATTCTCGGCGCAGTACGGTGCAACTGACGTTGTCTTACAGTCTTACACCGGGATGGATACCAAAAGCCGCTGGGCCGTGGTTCCGGGTGATAACCGATGGGAATTGAAGGATCTTGAAAGACTTAGGAATCAAGTTGAGTCCCACGGTCTTCATCTTGAAGCACTCGAAAACGTTCCCAGTTTTTTTTACGATCACATCATGCTTGGTGGGCCAAAACGTGATGAACAGATCGAAAACATGATCTATACCATCCGCAACATAGCGCGTGCTGGTATTCCAATATTTGGGTATAACTGGATGCCTTCTAGTGTGTGGCGTGACTCAGAAAATGCATTCCATAGAGCAGGGGTTAGAGTGACGGCTTATGACCATTCTCTGCACAGTGATGCGCCACTTACACATGGTCGTTATTACACGGAAGATGAGATGTGGGATAACCTCGAGTATTGGATCAAGATCATCACACCAATCGCTGAGCAAGAGGGCATTCGAATTGGTATACACCCAGCTGATCCTCCTGTTGATTCTGTAGGTGGGATCCCACGTCTTCTGAACAGTTTCGGTGCTTATAAACGGCTTATAGAAATAGTCGATTCTCCGGCAAATGCGATTGAGTTTTGCCAGGGAACGTTTTCAGAGATGCCTGATGCTGCCGGAGAAGGCATTTACGACATGATTGAGTACTTTGGTGAGCGAGGGAAGATTTTATATGTCCATTTCAGGAACGTATCGAATGCGGGGGATCCCTTCAAGGAGGAATTCATTAATACCGGCCACGTTGATATGTATAGGGCAATGAAGCTATATAAAAAAGTTCGCTTCGATGGTGTTTTTGTTAACGATCATGTTCCAATCACCTCAGGTGATTCACAATGGGGACATCAGGGTAGAGCCTACGCAAATGGTTATATCCAAGCACTGTTGGATGTTGTGGGTTGAGAGGCTGAATTTTCAGATCATTTTTGGTGCGTGCTCAACTCGTTACTGGAATTTATGAGTCGATGTAATTGTTGGCTTTTGCGTAGCTTAGCAAGCAGTTCGATTAAGTTAGCTAGGCGCCAGTGGTAGGTGGTGTAGTGTCGCCTTCAGCTTCGTGAAGCGTTGAGTCGTTGTGAGAAAATACCCCTAGGTCGCGCCCTTGATGCACATGTACCACTAAATCTTCTCGTTCAATACCTACAGCGTCGGTGAGGTCTTCATCCACCATAGATATCAGTTCTTGAATGGCTTCTTGGGTTAGCGATTCGTTAACAACCATTGTTGCGTGTACGAGACCTGGCACAAAGTGGAGGTCGAGTCGTCCGACAGGTTTACTGTCCTCGAGTATCGTATAACACTCTCCGTTAGGTGTACGAACCTCTCTTTCAAAATAAAATTGTGCCATCGTGCTATTGCCTAACTTGACCCTGTCCGCGGATTTTCCACTTGTAACTTGTTATTTCCTTAAGTCCCATGGGACCTCTGGCATGCAGTTTATTGGTTGATATTGCTACTTCGGCTCCGAGTCCGAATTCACCGCCATCATTAAAACGCGTTGAGGCATTTGCGAAAACTGCTGATGCGTCTGCCTCGTTCAAAAAGCGCTCTATTACTTCGTTATTTTCTGAAACTATGGCCTCTGAATGCCCTGAACCGTAATTGCTAATGTGGGTGAGTGCTTCATCAATAGAGTCGACGATTTTTACAGATGCGATTAACGCTAAGAATTCTGTGCCAAAATCACCAGATACTGCCTGCTTGATTTCTGCTCCGCTGGCTAGTGCATCAAGTATGCTCATAGCCCGGCTGTCGGCTCGCAGTTCTACGTTTTGGATACCGAATTCATGTGCGAGTTTGGGCAAGAAATTATGCGCAACTGCCTGGTGGACCAGAACTGTATCGAGGGCATTGCAGACTGTGGGTCGTTGAACCTTCGCGTTGACGACGATTTCAAGCGCGTTATCTAGATCAGCATCAGCATCTACATAAGTGTGGCAGACTCCAATTCCACCTGTTATGGCGGGCATCCTAGCGTTTTGGCCTACGAAATTAACTAGCTCTGCGCTTCCGCGCGGGATCATTAGATCAATTGCCTCGTCCATCTGAAGCATTTCTTTTACAAGTGCCCGATCAGTTGATTCGATGAATTGAACAATATCACTGGGGATGCCTGCTGATTCGACTGCGTCTTTTATGATCGTTGCTAGAGTCATGTTTGTCAGAATGCACTCTTTACCGCCTCTTAGAATGACAGCGTTCCCAGATTTTAGGCACAGTGTGGCAATATCGATCGTTACATTTGGTCGACTCTCGTAGATAACTCCGATTACTCCGATTGGTACTCGTACACGTTCAAGGTGTAGACCATTTGGAAGATTTCGCTGTTCTAAAACTTCACCTATTGGATCTTCTAGTTTCGAAATGCTTCGAGCAGCGTCTGCCATGTCTTGTACACGGTTGCCGTTAAGAGTCATGCGATCTCGTATATGGAAATCCATCCCATCACGCTTTGCGTTTTCAAGATCTTCTGCATTGGCGTCTAATATTGACGTACTATTTGCCTCAACTGCTTCGGCAATTGCGATGAGTGCAGTATTTTTTATTTCAGCAGTGGCTGTAGCTAAATAACCTGATGCAGAGCTAGCAGCCTTCGCTTGCTCAGAGAGTGATAATTTCGTCATTTGGTACTGATAGTGGTTTGATTATTTTTCATGTGTTATGAGGTATATGATGCCTCGTTATTTACGGCAGTGCCATATTATTTCGGTGAACCACTTCCGCACCATAATAATGGCCGAGAAGAGTTGGTAGAGATTTTGAGTTGTTTCCTTTGATCAGTTCAACCTCGTCTGAATCGTATGATGTGATGCCCCAACCGATCGTGGTCCCGTCGAGCTCAGTGACTTCAATAATATCTCCTCGTTTGAATGGTCCCTTGACTGAGACTACTCCGATCGGCAACAAACTGTGTCCTTGATTTCTCACGGCATTAGCAGCACCAGAGTCGACAGATATGCTCCCGCGATGTTCGGAGCGTCCAGTTAAAATCCAACGCTTTCGACTTTCTCGACGCGAAACAGTTGGTATAAAACGAGTACCAATTGATTCGCCATTGCAGATGGATTCGATGACATTTTTAACGTGCCCTGACGCTATAATCATCGGGATTCCAGAGTCCATAGATATACGTGCTGCCTCGAGTTTGCTAGTCATCCCTCCACTGCCTTGTTGGTCGCTCGGCCCCAGTGCTGATTGTTGAATATCGTCGGTTATTTCAGTTACATGATCAATTAGCTTGGAATCTGGATCTATCTTTGGATCGGTCGTGTGTAAACCATCGATTTCACCGAGAAGAATTAGTAAATCGGCGTCTACGGTGTTAGCCAACATAGCCGAAAGCCGGTCATTATCGCCGTAAACATCTCCAGTGAGTTCTTCTACCGCGACCACGTCATTTTCATTGAGTATTGGCACTGCGCCTACTGCCAATAAAGCATCCAGTGTATTTCGTATGTTCAGGTAGCGTGATCTACTTTGTAAATCACCTCTAGAAATGAGAGCTTGGGCTACCTCAAAGTCGTGTTTAGCCGCAAGTTGTTCAAATGCCATCATCAACTGGGGTTGTCCTAGTGCTGCAAGAGCTTGGCGATAAGCAATTGTGCCGCGCTGCAGTTTATCTTTGCCGGGAGTCCGAGAAAGTGGTCCCTGACCAGCAGCCACTGCACCGGAACTGACAATCAGGACTTCTACACCAGATTTTTTCATCGACGCTATTTGTTTGATAATGTCCCCGATAGTCTTGAGGTCGAGCGAATTTTTTCCTCCCGTTAGAAGGTTGGTGCCAAGTTTTATTACTATTCGCTGTGGCTGATGCATATCTTTGGTTTGGTGATGTCCCGAATCCACCGTGTTGTCTGACGGCATAAGTTCATTGTCTCGCAAATTGTTTTACAACAACCGAAATTTATAATGACTATTTTGTAACGTTGACCCGTCTCAGTGCTAGCATGGAACAACACCAAGGTCACCGATTTTGCTCGATGGCCCTTTCGGTGTGCTGGCTGCCACTTGGCGGCTAACGCGTGGACATATAGAACTAAAAACCCCTTGGAACGGGTCTGAATGAGTCTTTCGGGGTTACTGCCACTGCTCGGCCAAACTGAGCAGTTCGCAGCTTTGGTAAATAGCCTACGTGCTCCCAGGGCACAGGCGGCGTTGATAGCACCCGATCCAGCCATCGAATGTACGGTAGCTGCGCTCTGGTGCGAGACGGACGCGCCTGTTTTCGTTCTTACTCCTAATCCCGAGTCGGCCAGGAGACTCTATGATCGGCTATTCACCTGGTTAGGTGATGACTCCCCTATCTTTCATTTTGCTGAGTCCGAAGATATTCCGTTTGAACGGTATGTACCAGACCATGGAGCAAGTCATCAACGATTACGTGCACTGGCGGCACTCCGAGGTGAAGTTAAAGGAGTAACCCGCCCACTGATTGTAGCGTCGGTGAATGCAGCATCTCAGGCGACCCTTGAGAGGTCGGTATTCGATTCATACACTCAGTCTCTCGGTGTTCGAAACCGTATTAATCTTGAGAATCAAATTCAAAAGCTTATTCAGATGGGTTACGCTCATGAACCAACAGTAGAGATACCAGGGACATTCTCGCGTCGGGGTGGAATCTTAGACATATTTCCGGTCTCTAAAGATCGTCCGGTACGTATTGAACTTTTCGACGACGAAATTGAGAGTATTAGGCATTTCGACCCTCTAACTCAGCGATCTGCAGGTAAAGTTCGTACCGTCACTATCCTGCCGGCCTACGAGACCCTCCCTCAATTGGCTAACCAAGATCGGGTGCAAGAATTGCTAGGGGAAATGGATCTCATTGGTACTTCCGAAGAGGCGCAGCGACGAATTCCCTCCGAACTAAGCCATGCTCTCGCCGGAGAAGTTGTTAGCGAAATAGCGTTTTATGCAGGGTTCTTCAATTTAGGGAGTGTATTTGATTATTTACCAGCTGAAAGCTTGATGGTTGCACTTCGACCTGGTGCAATCGAAGAGACTGCTCGATCTCAAGATAGCCGTATGGCTAGGCTGCGTGAGATCAAAGAAAAGCGTGGTGATGTTCCGGTTGGATTTGCACAACCGTATATTGAATGGGGTTTTATTTCTGATGCAATTGAAGCTCGTCCGAAGAGTGTCAAGTTATCGCCTTGGGGTATCGGTGGCGAGCTTTCAAGTGATTCGATTCGCCTGCCACTCAACCATCCATCCTTGACTAGCGGAGGTGTGGACCAGGCGATCAATGTAATGAAAAGTGGTATTGCTGAGAAAAAACGAACTATTGTGGTAACCAATCATGCTAATCGTTTTCACGAACTTGCTACTGAAAAAGGTGTTTCGACTATCCTGGTAAACGATGTTTTAGAAGCTCCTGAACCTGGTGAAATTCATGTGGTGCCGGGGCATCTACTGACCGGATTTTCTATCAATGCAATTGACGGTTCCGAAATAACAATCTTGAGTGACGCCGAGGTATTCGGGATACAAAAAGAGCGCCGGCGTATTCGAAAAAGGGTAATGCGAAAAGGCCCCGCACTTGAGCAGCTTAAGGAAGGTTCATACGTTGTTCATGTAGAGCATGGGGTAGCAAGATTTGCAGGAACTGAAGTCATGGGTTCGGAGGGCCAGGAGTATCTGGTACTTGAGTATGCCGACGATGACAAACTCTACGTTCCTACTGAGCATCTCGACCGAATCCAGATTTACCATGGTACTTCCGATACAGCGCCCAGACTCACCAGGTTAGGGACCCAGGAGTGGACTAGAGCTCGATCGCGGGCTAAGAAGGCAACCGAGCAACTTGCGGGTGAATTGATAGCTCTTTACGCATCACGTCAAGTTGCCAATGGATTTGCTGCAACTGCTGACACTCCCTGGCAGGATTCTCTCGAGGCCAGTTTTCCGTATGAAGAAACCCCTGATCAATTAGCGACGATTGAGGCTGTTAAAGCTGATATGGAATCTACTCAGCCAATGGATCGGTTGGTGTGTGGAGATGTTGGGTATGGTAAGACAGAAATAGCGTTGAGGGCTGCCTTTAAGACTGTTCAATCTGGTCGACAGGTGGGCATTCTTGTCCCAACGACCGTTCTTGCTCAACAGCATTTGGAAACCTTTTCCGAAAGACTCGAGCCGTTTCCTGCATCAGTTGACATGTTGTCCAGATTCAGGACAGATCGTCAGCAGAAAGAAATCGTCAAGAAAATTGCTAACGGCAGTGTAGATATCGTCATTGGAACGCATCGGTTGCTTCAGAAAGATATTCACTTCAAGGATCTTGGCCTTGTGATCATTGACGAAGAACACAAGTTCGGCGTCTCGCATAAAGAACGTCTTAAGCAACTGAGGACTCAGGTAGATGTTATGACATTAAGTGCCACGCCTATCCCTCGTACGTTGCATATGTCACTTGCTGGTGTGCGAGATACGAGCACCATTGAAACACCTCCAGAGGAACGCTTGCCCATTAAGACCTATGTGTCGGAAGAAAGCGATGATCTTACTCGTGAAGCGATCCTCAGAGAACTCGATCGTGATGGGCAGGTTTTCTATTTGCACAATCGGGTGAAGGATATCGAATTGATCGGGAATAAGATCCAGGAGCTTGTGCCCGAAGCCATTGTTGGGATTGGTCACGGGCAAATGCCTGAAGACGAGCTTGAACAAGTGATGGCCGCATTTGAGCGTAGAGAATTTAATATTCTGTTATGCACGACGATTATTGAGTCTGGAATTGATCTCCCCAACGTTAATACCTTGATAGTTGATCGTGCGGATATGTTCGGTTTATCGCAGCTTTACCAGCTTCGTGGTCGTATCGGACGTGGCACTAATCGTGCTTACGCTTATTTGATGGTCCCGCGCGCTAAACAACTTACAGAGCAGGCCGAACAACGTCTCAACACGATTCTCGCTGCAACTGAACTGGGTGCGGGTTTCCAGATTGCCTTGCGCGATCTAGAGATTCGAGGCATTGGGAATTTGTTGGGATCTGAGCAATCAGGCCAGATATCAGCGATCGGATTTGACCTATATACAAAATTGTTATCTGAGGCGGTTCGTCAACTTAAAGAATTGGAAGGCGGACAAGACGCTATTACACCTTCCTTACCTGAATTTTCCACTGTTCGGGTTGATATTGGAATCGATGCTCGAATTCCAGATAGTTATATCGAGGATCTTGCACAACGTTTATCTATATACCAACGCCTGGCTCGGATAAACAGTGATACGGAACTTGACGATTTAGATGAGGAAATTCGAGATAGATTTGGTCCGATGCCTACTCATGTTAAATTGCTGATGAAGACTTCTCGTATGCGAATTTTGGCTGGCCTTGCTGAAATCGATCTGGTTGCGGCTAACGAAAAGCGTGCAACTTTGTCGTTACGACAACCTACTGATGGAGCACGCGGCCCACTTCAGAAGCAACTTGGCGCAGGCGTCGATGTGGGTCATATGCAGATTCGTGTTGAAATCGATAGAGATGACGTTGAATGGATCGATGAGTTGATGGCTGTTATCGAACAGATAAAAATGTTCAAAGAACAGATGATTCAAATGATGGATATGGCCCAGATATCGGTAATAGATCCTCTGGCAGTTAGCTCGATACCAAAGGGACAGGCATAGGCGGTAATTTTTGTCGCAAAATTGTGAGCTATGGTTCGCCGCTTTTGCTATGTGGTTGTAGTTGTCGTGTAACCTGCGTCGCAAATGAATTTTATTATGGATATTTTGATGGAGTTAGCATGGGTAAGAAACAACCGTTAAATCCTCAAGTGACTATCATCGGTTGCGGAACTCCGACACCACTGCCAGATCGATTTGGGTCTTCATATGTGGTTCAGGTTGGTGATGAAAAGCTTCTGTTTGATTGCGGTCCGGCGACTACCTGGAAACTTGCACGTGCTGGTATTTCAACCACTGAAATTGACAATGTTTTTTTTACGCACCATCACTTTGACCATGACGCGGACTTTCCAACTTTCATCCTTACACGATGGGACCAGATGGTTCCAAGAGATCGATTGTTAAACGTTTACGGTCCTCGCCTCACAGAAGAATTCACCAATGGCATCATAGATGAAGACACAGGCCTTTTTGCTCATGATTGGAAGGCTCGTGTCAACCACCCGGCTTCACAGATCACATTCGCTGACCGGGGAGGTGTTTTGCCTAGAAGCAAGCCTGAGGTAGATCCCCACAATATGGGGCCTGGCTTAATCAAATCAGGCGGTAACTGGGAGGTTACCGCAGCGCCTGCTGATCACGTCCAGCCTTATCTAGATTCACTGGCGTACCGAATCGACACGCCTGATGGTTCGGTAGTTCTTACTGGTGACACAGCCCCTTGTGACACGGTGACAGAATTAGCTCGCGGAGCAGACGTGTTGATGATGATGTGCTGGGAATCGCATGACCGGATGGACGGGAACGAGCATTCAGGAGCATCTTCTTCGATTCTTGGTGCCGCCGAAACTGCTGCAGAAGCTCAAGTTAAGCAACTCGTGATGGTGCATATTGGAGCACGCTTGACTACTGCAGAGATGAAAGGGCCGCGCGAGGTAGAAGCTCAGCAGGCTTGGAACGGCAAACTTATCTGGGGTGATGAGATGATGAGAGTTCCATGGCCCGATTGACATCACCTGACAAGAAATATCCAAGCATTAAACCGTTAGAAGTGGTCGTTGAGAGTAACCTTGAATTAACGACACGTGACGGGGTGATTTTACGGTCTGATGTATATCATCCGACGGATGATCAGGCGTATCCATCGCTTGTGTGCCGCACGCCGTATAACAAACAATTACCGCGCTATATTGAAACTGCTACTGATCTGGCTAAACGGGGTTATTGTGTAGTTGTTCAGGATTTCCGAGGTAGATATGCCTCAGATGGAGATTATCACTGGATGTGGCGTGAGCGCTCTGAGACCCATGATACCGAAGATGGTTATGACACCATCGAGTGGGCAGCGACATTGGAATGGAGTGATGGACGGGTAGGTACATGGGGGCATTCAAACGCTTCATGGGCGATCTGGATGATGCTGGATTCCCAGCCTCCTAGCCTCTCTTCAACTCTTGCCAGTGGCATATCACAAAATATCTTGGATATTAACTTCGGGATTTTCGAGACAGGTCGTCGGCTTGAGTGGACTCACATGATGGCAGCCGATATGCGTCGAAGAGCAGAACTTACTGACGGAGCGATAACACCAGCTCAGGCTTCAAAACGTTGGAATGAGGTCGAGCGCGGCAAATACATATGGTGGTTGCCGCTTGGAGATATTCCTGGTGGAACATTCTCTGAACTTAATGATCAACTCCAAACGTATCACCGTAATCAAAACAAGGAATATCAACATTTTGGAGATATTCACCCGAAGGTAAGAACTCCTGTTTATCAAATAACCGGATGGTGGGATCGGCTTATTGGCACAGTAGATAACTTTCATGGCATCACAAAAAATGGTCCTGACAAATTGCGTAATAAGCATCGCCTTATTATTGGTCCCTGGGGTCATGATGCTACTCAATATCAGGGGAAGATAGGACCTGTGGACTATGGATCAGATGCGACGACGACATATGCGGATCTCATAGCTCGCTGGTACGATTTTGATTTGAAAGGCATTGAAAACGGGTTCGCAGATGAAGCACCGGTCCAGATGTGGGTACTTGGTGAAGATAAGTGGCGCGGAGAAAATGAATGGCCACTCGCACGGACACATTACAAAAAGGTTTATCTCCATTCTCAAGGCTCGGCCAACACTATTTGGGGGGACGGGTCACTTTCCTGGGAATTACCTCAGGCTAGCGAGAGTCGATTAGATGAATACGATTATGATCCGCGCGATCCCGTAATGAGCCTTATGCGTGGAGATTCTCAAGCGGCACCTGTAGATCAGTCTCCTCATGATCACCGCCAAGATATTCTGGTTTACGACTTTCCTGTAGTAGATTCCAATCTTGAACTTGTAGGTCCGGTCTCGTTGAATTTATGGGCTCAGACCGACGGATTTGATACGGACTGGACGGCAAAACTTGCTGTGGTATACGAGGATGGATTGGCCGTTAATCTAACTTATGGAATCATGAGGGCCCGTTATAGAGATGGATATGACAATCCGAAGCTTTTGAAACTTAACGAGCCCTTTGAGTACACGATAAAGCTAAACCCTATAGGTTGCCTGTTGAAGCCAGGGCAGAAACTGCGGCTTTATGTATCAAGTTCGGATTTTCCGAACTTCGACCGCAATCATAATAATGGCCAAGATTATTGGTCTGACTCAGATTTGCGTGTAGCTCACCAGCAAGTTTTCCATTCAGTCGATCGGCCTTCACATATTTTGTTGCCGGTTATACCGAATTAGTAGCGTCCTGATAAAACTAAATTCTTTACGATTTCAGCAAAGCAGAGTGGTATTACGGTTTAAATTGCCTTAAAGAATTTGCGATTAACTATCGGATAATGCAATGGGAATTTTATGAAAAGAAATCTGTATCAAGGTGTTGAGCAATGTTCATGCCACTATGGTTATGTGGTGAAATGTTCTAAATTTAGGGGTAGGACAAACTGCTTATGAATGTTCAACGACTGAATTATTTCCAACAGGTGAAAGCTTCTGGTCGTGCTATTGCTTTTCTCGGCCTTTTACTTGGGTTGACCGCAGGGGTTTTTACGGGCGTTGGACTCAAACACCTAATTGGAGATCCTCTTGTTTCAGGTTTGGAATCACTTCTGTTCTATGGAGCATTCGGCGGAAGTTCACTAATAACACTCTTTGTAATGCTCAATTATTTGATGATGAGCCTGCGAGTTTCTGGTGAAGGAATTGCCATACAGCGTGGAATGAAATCCGCCATGCTTGATGTGGATGTCATTGTGGCTGTGCGTGTGGCTGAAACAAGATCAAGAATGTCACGAGCTGCAAGCGAGGCAACTAAACCTGGCAAGCAAGTTAGCCAGATGTGGAGTGTGATGGGTATCGGTTCGGGTGTTGAGATTGATTTCTTGGGTTCAGACAACCAAGAAGTGCAAACATGGTTTATATCATCGAACGAGCCTAGTAATCTCTGTGAAAAATTGCAGTCGGTAATTTCGCATTTTCAGGGTGATAAAGAGTCAACAGATCGATCGATTTCTGTTCAGCCTTAGGGGTTGCTGAGTGATTAGTCGGGTAGGAAATTGATAGTTGCCCTGTTTAGGGCGTCGAATTCGCTTTCAGTTAAGTTCCAATTCATAGCTGCGGCATTATCCGCTGCCTGACGGGCTGATTTCACGCCTGGTATTGGTAGAGTGTCTCGTTTGATAAGCCAGTTAAGAGCTACTTGTGAAGGCGTTGATTGATGCGCGCTGCCGATGTCTTTCATCAAGGAAATTAATGGTGGTAATACCTTTAGTCGCCTGCCTGCCCAACGCAATCGGCGTGGTAGAGGTGGAGGATTATGTGGCCCGTACTTCCCGGTTAATAAGCCTTCGGCAAGAGGGCCGTAGGATATAACTGACACGCCCAGTTCTTTGCATGCATCCAAAATCCCGTTGGATTCAGGAGATCGATTGAGCAGACTGTATCCGATCTGATTTGAAGCCAGTTGGATTCCTCTGCCTGAGAGGATTTCATGTGTTTGTTTTGTCTGTTCGGATGTGAAATTTGATACACCTACAGCTTTGACGAGACCATCTTCGGTCGCATCGGCTAGGGCATCAACCCAATATTTGAAATTACGGGGACGTAGTGGAAAATGAATTTGATAAAGATCAACTGACTGGACACCAAGTCTCTTCAGGCTATTTTTCAGTGCATTGCGGAAAGAATGATGTTTCCATCGCCATGGATAAGGGAAGAACTTGGTCGCGACAATTGTTCGGTCTGATGAAGATTTTTTATCTACTTGAGAGTTGTGTATTAATTTTCCAAGTATCTGCTCTGATCGTCCTCTACCGTATATTTCGGCAGTGTCGAACCAGTTGATGCCACCAGATATACAAGCGGAAAATGCATTAGCAAGATCTACGTCTGTATATGATCGACCGTATCCCCAGTAAAACTTCCCGCCCCACTGCCATGTTCCTGCACCTACGCGGCTTACTTCTATGTCGCTTTGGCCAAGCTTTACACGTTTTGATCTCATTGTTGTCGGCGTATCGCAGTTGGTAGGCATGGATAAGAGCTTATCTGGATTGACTTCACATCACAGGTTTTTCTGCTCAAGAAAAGATTGATGCTATAGCGGTAATATCCTATTCTTCGGGATTATCAGTTTTGTTGCTAGAACAGCACCACGTTCTTTCGGGAGATTAAAGTTGCAGGAAGATTCAAAACGCCCCAATATCGTATTTTTATTTCCCGATCAATTTCGAGCGGATTTCACGGGATTTAATGGGGCTGACTGGCTTAACACTCCCAATATTGATTCCATTGCTGAAAATGGAGTGTCTTACTCCAATTCATTCTCGGCATCACCAATCTGCGTTCCAGCACGCACAGCTTTGTTAACGGGTATGAATGCGATTAGGAATGGTGTCACTACGAATCTTCACAACCTTCGTGCCGACTGGCGAGACGCTGGATTACGAACATGGCCTGAGATTTTATCTGAGAACGGTTACTACACTGCTGGCATTGGGAAGATGCATTTTTACCCATGGGATGAGAGACGGGGTTTTCAGTACCGGGTAATTTGTGAGGACAAGCGATGGCTGGAGGTACGGGACGATTATTACCATTACCTAAAGCGGCATGGTTTGAGAAAACTGCATGGCAATGAAATGCCTGGATATCATGAAAACAAAGGGGCTGTAATTCATGACATTCCATGGGAGCACTCATGGGATCGATTCGTCGGGTCAGAGTCGGTCAAATTCATTGAACAATACGGGTCTGATCAGCCATTCGCAATGATGGTTGGGTTTCCAGGACCGCACTGCCCATATGATCCGGATGAGCGTTTCTTGGAGGGTATAGAGGAATCTAAAATTCCAGAATCCGCACCTGAGGTGCGTGCCCATTCTCCTAAAATGCGCCAGGGGAATGTTGAGGGTAACAAGCGCCCATGGAATGGGGTTGACTACGCTGAATTCCCCGATTCGGCCAAGCATACTGTCCGAAAGCATTACTCAGCATTAGTTCAGCAGATTGATTTCGAGGTGGGTGCAATAATTGATGCCCTGCGTAAAAAAGGGTTGCTAGAAAATACCTATGTTGTACTTGCTTCTGATCACGGTGATTATCTTGGTGATCACAATTTGATTGGCAAAGCATCATTTTTTGAGTCAGCGATACGGGTTCCAATGGTTGCAATGGGACCAGGGATTGAAGCCGGGCAAACTCAAGAGGCTATGGTTGAGTTACGGGACATCACTGCGACTATGTTAAGTTGGGCTGGTGTCGATCAGCCGGCATGGTACGACGCACAACCTCTGCCTGGCGAAGGTATGCCTGGTGACTCAGGCCGTTCTAATATTTTTGGATTACTCGGTGACGGCTGGATGAACTATGACGGTCGATATAAGTTGCACAAATACCGCACAGGAGAGAACTTGTTATTTGACATGTTGAATGATCCGCAAGAGCAGGTAAACCTTTATGAAAATATCGAGTTTGCTGAGATAGTTCGTCGACTTGATGCCGAATTAACTAATGAATTAATGTCATCTATTGACTCCTCCATGGATGACAGGCTAGCTCAAAATGGTGATATGTCACAAGATCCTTCGTTTGGTTATGAAAGCTGGCATCGGCCTTGGCCAAATTCGCCTCGCACCTCCAAAGCGAGGTACGAAAAACCAAAACTCGGGTGACCTGTTTGCGATCTCGTGTGATTTAACAAAAAGCTTGGCTATTTATTTAAGTGGCCACTATGGAGTAAATGATGACAAGACCGTCTGTGGGCGAGAATGGTGAAGATGCAGCCAAGAAGCCGAACATAATAATTATTATGGTCGATGATCTTGGATACTCGGATCTAGGGTGTTATGGCGGCGAGATCAATACCCCTAACATCGATTCGCTTGGTTATTCTGGTCTGCGATTTACCCAAATGTACAACGGTGCCCGTTGCTGCCCTTCGAGGGCTGCTTTACTAACTGGTTTGCATCCACACCAGGCTGGCATCGGACAGATGACTTCCGATCTGGGAGTTCCTGCTTACCAAGGGTATTTACGCGACGGCTGCGTCACTGTGGCGGAGGTTCTTAAAGACGCAGGATACCGCACGCTTCTATCTGGTAAGTGGCATGTTTCAGGTAGTTGGGATAATCGGGAACGTTCCAGTTGGGTGTTAGGTGATAAGAAGCACCCGCTTCCCAAGCAGCGTGGGTTTGATCGATCATTTGGATTATTGAATGCAGCTGATTCTTACTGGAATCCGAAGTCACTGATTTTAGAAGACGTTTTAATTGATGTTGAGACCACCGATTTTCATATGACTGATGCAATTACGGATCATGCAGTCAACCAGATCACAGAGTCAGTTGAACTTGGTAGCCCGTTTTTCCAATACGTTGCATTTACCGCTCCCCACTGGCCGCTGCACGCATGGGAAGACGACATCGTGAAGTATGAAGGTAAATACATGGCAGGTTACGATGCCATTCGTACCGCCCGCCATGAAGAACAAAAGGGACTCGGTGTCGTGGATGATAAATGGGAGATTTCACCTCGAGATTCCGATTCACCTGATTGGGATGATGTTCAGGACAAAGAATACGAAGACATCCGTATGGCGACGTACTCAGCTATGGTCGAACAGGTGGATAGAGGTGTTGGACGAATTATCGATACGTTAAAGAAAAATGATGAATTCGATAACACGGTAATTATGTTTCTTTCGGACAACGGGGGGTGTGCCGAATTATTTCAAGAAGATACAGATTGGCCAGATGCCTCTCAATGGGAGAGCTCCACGACTCTCGAAGGAGAGCCCGTGCGGGTAGGGGACATCCCAGGTCTGCGTCCGGGTCCGGACACCACATTTCAAGCTGTCGAATTGCCGTGGGCGAACGTTTCTGACACACCTTTTCGATTGTTTAAACGTTGGATTCATGAGGGCGGTATCTCAACTCCGTTCATCGTTCATTGGCCTGACCAGGTGGGTAAGTCCGAAATTCTCCACAACCCTATGCATATCGTCGACATTTCAGCTACGTGCTATGAAATAGCTGGAGCGGAATACCCTTCACAACACCACGATGTGGAGATAACACCTTTAGAGGGTGAAAGTTTCCTTCCGGCCCTACGAGGTGGAAACTGGAATCGTGAACAGCCGATCGCGATCGAGCATGAGGGTAATCGTGGTATTCGCGTTGGTGATTGGAAGATGGTGGCCGAGTGGGACAAACCTTGGGAGTTGTACAACATTTCCGATGATAGAACTGAGCAGAATAATTTGATCGATGGTGAAACGGATCGTGCGAAGGCTTTAGAGAAGGCGTACGTTGCATGGGCCGAACGTGCTGAAGTATTGCCTTGGCCTGTCGACCCTCGTGTGTTAGCAAAACGGCTCAAAGGCGATCATGCTCATATATCTCAGCATCGCGCGCCTTTAAGCGGTGAGATGAAATAGCTGGAATTGACAGCATATACTTTACGGAAGTTTTGACGGGAGATTGCAGGAGTTTTAGATGGTCTGGATCAGAATAGCGATATCGAAGCTGGTGATGAATACCGTTCTTGTTCTACTCGCAGCGATTGTTTTAGTGTTAGCAGGGTGTGGTAGTGATTCAACGTTAGATGAAGGTTTCGTGCAAATTAGGACGGCTCCTGATAACTATACGGTTGATGACTTGAAAACCTTTGGCTTCAAGACCTCGAAAAACTATGACGTGGAGGGTTTACCTGATGCACTCGACGCATGGAAGGGCTTCTGGGGTCTCGATCCTTATGACCGCCACGATTATGAGATTCGTTTCTACGCATCCCATGACCTTGCTGTTTCGAGCGGTAAGCCTATGGCTATCGAATCGACCGGTCCAGAGTTCGAAGCCAGCCGTGAAACACAGACTTGGACCGAGGGCGTGAAAGACAGATGGCAGGCTCAGGGGGTTACTGATATATCGGGCGGCGCCAGCAAGCAGTCTAAACCACGCCCGACTTACCCTAACTGGGCGATACTTGGGAATATGGTGATCCTGTGCGATGGCCTTGATTCTGAGCAGTCTCTCATTAGATGTGACGCACTAATCAACAATTTTTTGCCGTCCGAAGAAAGTTAGTTTTAACCTTGGTCAGGATTAATTATCAGCTTATTTGAATGTTTTCGCTGCGCGCCAGGCCATACTCCACAGGGGTCCTTCTCTACGGGCAGCGACTACTGTGGTAATCGCTGAGACTACAACTAAAGATGCCGATGTTATGCAGTACGTGCATAGTGCTTTGATCACAAAGATTTCGATGATGGTCAGGTAGATCGAACCTACTAGTCCGATTGCCGAAGAGATGCTTGTAACAATCCTTCCAAGTAAGCTGTTGGTTGGGGATTGAAATGCGTGCAACGCACCTAGCATTATCAGGGAGTAGGTAACCATGCCATATGCTGAAGCTGGGACACCAAAAATCTTCGCCCACTTACTGTTGAGAACAGTATTACATCCGTCGATGCTACAGGCTATCTCCGAGTGGAGAATTGCATTTGTTGTCAAATAGGTTGTAATGGCCAAACCCCCAAGTCCCAGTCCAGCTATGAACAGCCACAGACGGGATGACCGGCTGAAACTTGTTTGTGACACTAATCTCCTACTTCGGCCAGCGCCTTCTCGATCTTTACCCTGTAGTTGCCGTATTCTTGCAGGCCTCCTATGTTCTCTCCGTTTATGAAGAAGGTAGGCGTTGAATTCACACCTGCATCCACTGCTGCATCTCGATCAGCCTGGACTTTAGCTAGGTACTTGTTGGTGCTCAAGCATTCATCGAATTGATCTAGAGAAAGACCCGTCATTTGTGCAAATATTCTGAGATTCGTATCTGAGAATGTGCCTTTGTTCTGTCCGTTCAAATTTACAAATATTGTTTCTTCGTATTCATGGAACCGGCCTTGTTCTGCTGCACACTCGGCTGCTTCAGCGGCGCGCCATGATTCTGGGCCAATGAATGGGAAGTGTCTAAATAGAATATTTACACGTCCGTTGTTGACGTATTCGCGGATAATCTGTTGCCCTGGCCCGAGGGTAAAATTAGCGCAGGCCGGTCACTGGAAATCCCCGAACTCCACAAGGGTTACGGGGGCATCGGGATCTCCAATTAATGATCCACCTGAGACCAGAGTAGAGCTATCGATCGCCTCATTGGAATCGTTTGGGGACAGTGTCACGAATGTAATTGTGGCGATGGCAGTGATGACGATTGCCACTCCTACCATAAGCATCCAGTTTTTCTGCACGTAATTCGAGGAATTCTTGGATTTGTTTTGTCTACGCTCTTGCCTTGAGGTCAATTTTGATATCTGTAACCAGCTTGAATAAATTATTTATGCACTTAAAGGTATCAGGCTAGATTTTGCGGCCGGTGAATATCACGTGACGAATTCCACCCTTTCCTTGGTGCGCCTGAGTACGGTGTTTTTCGCCGAGAAATCCGTTACGTTTCATGCGAGAGATGAATCGTGGTTCATCGTTGGCCGACCAGATGGCTACCTTGCCCCCATTTTTTAAAGCGTTTCTGATGGACCGCAGACCGTTGTCGGTGTATAGCCACGCGTTTCTCTCATTTACCAAGGGAGAAGGGCCGTTATCAACATCCAGCATAATCGAGTCGTAACTATTTTGTGATTGGCGAATGACTTTCGAAATATCATCCTGGACAATTTCAGTTCGCGTGTCTTTAAGTGGGTGATTGTTGAACGGGCCAAGCGGGCCTTTGTTCCACTCGATAACTTCTGGGACAAGCTCGACCTGGACTACCACTCCGTCTTTTGGGATTAAATCGAGAGCTGACCGAAGAGTGTAGCCGAGCCCTAGACCGCCGATCATGACTTTGGCTTTTGATTTTAATTTAGTGCAAACGAGGCGCGCTAATTCCATTTCGGAAAAATGCATACGGGTCGACATCAGTGGGAGGTCGTCTGCTTTGATGACGTAATCGCCATCATGTTCAACCAGTTCGAGCCGTGTGCCATCCGGCGAGACCGCTTTTCCGACAGTATTCCATGGTTTCATTCTTTTAGTTTAAAAGTTGAATTCAGTTCAGGCTATGGTGTGTAGTCGGGTTCTTCGAATGGATACAGAGGTATTCTACGATTGTGGAACTCAAACGTGTCAAGGTCGGCAGAAGTTACGCCAGGGCTATTCACTATGATGATTTCTGCTGCGATAGGCTGGTATGCCGGCCTTGGTGAACTGACCCCTTTGGCGACGACAATTCTGTAATCCTCAGGGTTGATTCCCATCGAGTACATTTGTTCTCGAGCGGTGTTTCCACTTCGTTTTGAAGTTAAAAGTATCGTCATGCCATCGGTAGTGTTGAAAAGTACACGCTTGCCATCGTTATAGAACCTGGTGCCGCCGTGTGTAGGTCTGGTTTCTTCGTAAGGTCCATCGTCGATAACGGAGACAGTTCCAACAACGTGGACCGGCTCTCCGTGCATATCATCGGTCTTTCCGCCAACATCAAGTGCCAGTTCAGCGCCAACTCCGGCTACAACACATGCTTCTACAGACTCCGGGTCATAAAGGCTTTGCAGGTAGCCTTCAATTCCCATTTCTTTGGCGACCTTTAGTATGTGGGTTGAGTCTGCCGATGACCCTCCACCGATGTTGTCTCCGACGTCCATAAGTACGATTGGACCTAGATGTGAGTGGTCCGATTGCTCAGCTTCGGCCAGAGCCGATCCATCATCCGGGAGGTAGTTTTCGACACCTTCAGGCTTTGGCCCAACATATCGTTCTTCTGCTTGTCTGAGCGCGTCCGGGATGCTGGCCACAGGCCTGTTGAGATCAACCCGTCGCTCCCACGCACTGGCGGCCAGGTCTTTCGATACCTTTTCTGCCAGTTCGGGATCACCATCGGTGATAGCGATCCATGACATCCCCATCTCTTCTACGTCGGAGTAGGGGTATCCCTCGGAGATTGAGGTATCCAGTACTTTAGGGATTTCGTTGGCCTCGACGCATTCGTCTACGAGGCTCTTCATGGGTTCCTGACCGGTGAACTGCTTGACTATATTGACCAGCATGGGGGGCATTTCGATGTGTTGTACAGGGTTGATTTCACCCAGTACAGTTCGGTAGATCAGATCGGCAGTTTTTCGTCCTCGCAGTTTCGTATCGAGGTGTGGGCATGTTCGCCAGACTACACAGACATCTGTGTTTGCAACGGTATCTTTCGAGATATTGGCGTGCATATCCAACGTTACCCCCACGGGTACATCCGGTCCCACAATTTCTCTGACTGCTCGAGTGAATTCTCCGTCCATATCCGGGAATTCTTCGGAGACTGCGGCACCGTGGTTACTGAGCAGGACTGCGTCCCATGGTCCTTGGTCACGTAACATGCCGAGCATTTCGCTTGAAAGACGGTCATATGCGTCTTTGGTGATTGTGCCGATTGGACCTGTTCGTGCCTGCATTAACAACACTGGTTCGAATCCAAGTTCTTCCGCAGCCTGTAAATATCCGGCGATTGTGTATTCTGATGTTGCATACCGATCGAATATCTCTTCGCCTCGGAGTTTCTCGAACTCTTCATATGTGGCTGGCACGATTGAAAATGTGTTTGTTTCGTGCGAAATGCCTAGAATAGCTATTCTCAATTTAGTTTCCTGATTCTTGTTTATGGTGTGTAGTCGGGTTCTTCAAATGGATACAGAGGTATTCTTCGATTGTGGAATTCAAAGGTGTTGAGGTCTGCAGAAGTTACACCAGGGCTATTCACTATGATGATTTCTGCTGCGATCGGCTGGTATGCCGGCCTTGGTGAGCTGACCCCTTTAGCGACGATAATTCTGTAATCCTCAGGATTGATTCCCATCGAGTACATTTGCTCTCGAGCGGTGTTTCCACTTCGCTGTGAAGTCAAGAGTATCGTCATGCCATCGGTAGTGTTGAAAAGTACACGCTTGCCATCGTTATAGAACCTGAAACCGCCGTGTGTAGGTCTCGTTTCTTCGTAAGGTCCATCGTCGATAACGGATACAGTTCCAACAACGTGGACTGGCTCTCCATGCATATCATCGGTTTTTCCGCCAACATCAAGTGCCAGTTCAGCGCCAACTCCGGCTGCGACACATGCCTCGACAGACTCCGGGTCATAAAGGCTTTGCAGGTAGCCTTCAATTCCCATATCTTTTGCAACCTTTAGTATGTGGGTTGAGTCTGCCGATGACCCTCCACCGATGTTGTCTCCGACGTCCATAAGTACGATTGGACCTAGATGTGAGTGGTCCGATTGCTCAGCTTCGGCCAGAGCCGATCCATCATCCGGGAGGTAGTTTTCGACACCTTCAGGCTTTGGCCCAACATATCGTTCTTCTGCTTGTCTGAGCGCGTCCGGGATGCTGGCCACAGGCCTGTTGAGATCAACCCGTCGCTCCCACGCACTGGCGGCCAGGTCTTTCGATACCTTTTCTGCCAGTTCGGGATCACCATCGGTGATAGCGATCCATGACATCCCCATCTCTTCTACGTCGGAGTAGGGGTATCCCTCGGAGATTGAGGTATCCAGTACTTTAGGGATTTCGTTGGCCTCGACGCATTCGTCTACGAGGCTCTTCATGGGTTCCTGACCGGTGAACTGCTTGACTATATTGACCAGCATGGGGGGCATTTCGATGTGTTGTACAGGGTTGATTTCACCCAGTACAGTTCGGTAGATCAGATCGGCAGTTTTTCGTCCTCGCAGTTTCGTATCGAGGTGTGGGCATGTTCGCCAGACTACACAGACATCTGTGTTTGCAACGGTATCTTTCGAGATATTGGCGTGCATATCCAACGTTACCCCCACGGGTACATCCGGTCCCACAATTTCTCTGACTGCTCGAGTGAATTCTCCGTCCATATCCGGGAATTCTTCGGAGACTGCGGCACCGTGGTTACTGAGCAGGACTGCGTCCCATGGTCCTTGGTCACGTAACATGCCGAGCATTTCGCTTGAAAGACGGTCATATGCGTCTTTGGTGATTGTGCCGATAGGTCCCGTCACGGCATACATGAGAGGTACGATATCGAATCCAAGTTCTTCAGCACCCTGTATATAGCCTGAGATCGTATATTGGGAATCGGCAAATTGATCGAATATCTCTTCCCCCCGGAGTATGTGGACCTTCTCGAACTCTTCATATGTGGCTGGCACGATTGAAAATGTGTTTGTTTCGTGCGAAATGCCTAGAATAGCTACTCTCATCATGCTCTCCGTGATCATTTTCGATTGTTAATGACTGCTAGCCAGTGGACGGTCGGGATAATACCTGAAAAATACCTATCACCATTCCATCAAACCCTTGGGAGATCAACGATGTGTTCGCACTTCTGACTAAGGCAATCATGAAGTTGTGATCAAATGGGAGGAACTAACGAGTTCCAATTGTTGGTCTGGTCATAGGCAAAAGCCAGTTGAAGAAGTGTTAGATCATCGTGCAGTTCGCCTGTCAGCATCGCCCCGACCGGAATTCCTGCATCACCGAATCCGGCGGGCAAGCTTATTGATGGGTGTCCCGAGATATTGAATGGAGACGTGTAGCATGCATTGATACCGCGTGAGTGCTCCCCCGGTCGTCGAGATCGCTCGGCGGTAGCAAATGGCGATGTAGGCGTTGCTATAGCTTTTAGGTCAAGGCTCGAGAGAATTTCAGAGAAATAGTTTCGAAAGGCCCTGCCGACCTCACTGGCGTTGAGGACGTCGTTTGCTGAAAGAAATGCACCTTGTAGAAGGTAAACGCGGGTGATGGCTCCGTAAAGATTCCAGTGCGATTGGAGTGATTTCTGGTGACGCTGATATGCCTCGGAATTTAATACTAGGAAATTTGCCGACCTGGCTTCAGCCATTCCATGAAGCTCAAATTCGACTAATTCACATCCGAGCAACTCGAGTTTTCTCAGGAATGATTCAAACGCTTGAACTACTTCGGGTTCATTTGGTGCTGAGTCAACAAAGGTACGTGGTACGCCGATACGCCATCCGGAAATATCAGCTTTGATGTTAGTTGCGTACGCAGGGACTTTTCCTGGCCAGCTCATGTCGTCTTTTGGTTCGTAGCCTGCCATAGCCTCCAGCATAAGAGCAGTATCAAGCGCAGTTCTGCACAGAGGTGAAATCTCGCTGTGGCCGTTGTGATCCATCCCGAGTCGGCTTACAAGTCCATGTGTTGGCTTGATGCCATAGAGATTATGTGCGCCCGCTGGCAGACGGGCACTACCGCCGCCATCAGTTCCGATAGTCGCTGCGGCCATTCGAGCTGTAGTTGCTGCTCCTGACCCGCTGCTGGATCCAACAGACATTCGGTCAGGGTTCCATGGTGACCATGGCGGTGGCATGAGATCTGTTTCGGAGGGACGCGACCAGCCGAACTCGTTCAAATTGGTCTTGCCTATGATGATGGCGCCGGCTTCACGTAATCGCTTTACGGTTGAAGCGTCTTCTTGAGGAATCCAGTTTTCCAGCAATCTTGAATTGTCAGTGGTACGCAGGCCCTTGGTCGGGATAGAGTCTTTTACACCGATAGTTGCACCAGCCAGAGGTCCGAGTCTTGCGCCGTTTTCTCTGGCCTCATCGATTGCTCGCGCTTGTTCTAAAGCACCGTCCGCATCGACTGTAATGAATGAGTTCAATTGTGGGTTTAGGCGGTTTATTTCATCCAGTTGTGTCTGTACCAGTGCGACTGCTGAAATTTTGCCCTCTTGGACAAGTCTTACCTGTTCTGAAAGAGATAGCAGGCTTGACGAGGTGCTCACTATCGATTTCCTTCTACAGTTCGTGACATTGTTGAGACATCAATTTCTCGATCGAATGGCTGAATTAAACTTTCCATTAAATCTGCTGCAGTACGTACACCATCGATTAAACCTGTTAGTTGATCGATGTCGTCGTTTGATAAAGGTACGATTTGTCTCGCTCGGGCCTCAACCTGTTCGTTTGTTCGATATTCCATATAGCAGGTGATCTCTCTAGTACTTGTTGCTCCGTGACTAAGCTTACTCCTAGTAATATGGCATCGAATCAGACAGCAGACGGGTTAACTTAGTAAGGGATTTTTATTTGCGTACGAGTTCGCCGATTATCAGGCATGAAGAGATTTCTGCTCAGTCTGGAATGGTTGTTGCTCAACATGTGACTGCCGCTCAGATTGGTGTGGAGGTACTCAAGCGTGGAGGAAATGCAGTCGACTCCGCCGTTAGTACCGCTTTTGCGACGGGTGTCCTGCTTCCGATATGGAACGGTATCGGCGGCGGTGGATTAATGACTGTGCATTTCGACGGTGGTGATGGCGGAACGATAGATTTTGGAATGCAAGCGCCAGGTTTAGCCCATGCTGAAATGTATGACCTTGAAGATGAACAAGATGTCCAGGGCCCCTCTCGTCGATTTTCCTGGATGAAGGTAAAGAACAATGCCAACACCGAGGGTTATACATCCATTGCGATCCCCGGGACTGTTGCCGGGTTATCGACGGCTTTGGAAAAGTGGGGAACTATTGATCTTGATCAGGCGATTGCTCCCGCTGTAAAACTGGCTCGAGATGGCTTTCCTCTTCCCAGGACAGTCGCCCTGTCGTTGTCTGAAAGACATGCTCTTCTGTCGAGATTTTCCACCACTGCTGAGGTGTATCTGAATAGAGGGTCACCTTTATCGCCCGGCTCACATTTTGTGCAGAGTGAGTATGCACAGACCCTCGAACGATTGGGTCGTCTTGGAGCGTCGGAATTTTATGGTGGTGAAACCGGAGCACGTATCGCCGAAGATGTTGAACAAAACGGTGGATATCTACGTTTGAGCGATTTCGAACAGTATCGTCCTATCGTTCAGGAGCAGGCGTTGTCTGCTACATACAGGGGTCTGGGAATTTCAGCGGTTAAAGGTCCATGTGCTGGCCCGACTGTATTGGAAATATTGAACATCCTTCAACAGTTTGATATTGCAGCCATGGGATATGGAACGGTTGATTCCCTGCACACAATTATTGAAGCGGTGAAGCTGTCCGCAGTCGATAGATTTAGTTTTATGGGTGATCCGGCAGTTTATGGATTTCCGATTGATGTTCTCGCTCAGCCTGAGTATGCCGTCAATCGAGCTATGAACATCGATTCTTCCATGGCAACTGTATTTTCAGCAGGTGATCCATGGTCATTTACTGAAGATGAGAAGCCACGCTATTTTCCATTGCCAGCCGGTGCATCTCCTGATAGCGGAACTACTTCGTTATCCGTTGCAGATAAAGATGGCAATATGGTGGCGTTGACTCAAACTAATCTCGGGTTTAGTGGTGTAGTAAATCCTGGTGTTGGGGTGATGATGAATAATGGGATGGGTTGGTCAGCACCAATGCCTGGAACTGCCAACTCGGTTGCTCCTTTTGCACGGGCTCTGAACAATATGACGCCGATGATTCTTCACAAAAAAGGTCAGGCGGTGATGGCTATCGGTGGTTCAGGAGGTAGAAGGATTTGGCCTGCAGTGGCCCAGGTAATCATCAATCGTATCGATTTTGAAATGGGTTTGCAGGAAGCAATCGAGAAGCCAAGAATTCATGTTGAATCAGATGATCCGGTTGTAGATCGCAGATTTGGTGATAACTTACTGAACCAGCTAAAGCTTAAAGGCCATAATCCTGAGTTCCCTCCAAAAGAGTTTATCCTGTGGCCATTTTCTGAACCTAATGGGATCGTGCTTGATGGCGGTCACTGGAAAAGTGGTCTAAATCCTCAGGCGAAACCAACACATGCAGTTGGTTATTAGTTTCACTTGGCTTGTAAATGTGTAATTTGATTGGGAGAGGCAGTTATTGAGTATGAGTGGAAAACTTAAAAACAAAGTGGTGATCATTACAGGTGCTGGCTCGGGCATAGGCGCGGCTACTGCTAGGTTAATGGCTGCCGAGGGGGCATCTGTTGTAGTAACGGGAGTTCCGGAAGAGGGAGTGATTTCGGTGGCGGCTGAAATCACATCAACCGGGGGGTCAGCAGTAGCAATCCCAATGGATGTCACTGATCCTCAGCAGGTTGAATCTGCAGTTGCACATACTGTTGAATCTTTCGGGCGACTGGATATTCTGGTAGCCAACGCAGGAATTCAGATGCACCATGAAGATCGAGTATTGCATCAGCTTTCTGAAGATGTTTGGGACCGTACCCATGACGTTAATTACAAAGGGCAGTATTTTTCCTGTAAATATGCTCTGGCCCAGATGGTGAAACAAGATGAGGGTGGCGTTGTGATTCTTATAGCCTCGATTACCGCTCTTAGTGGTATGTCCCCCAACGTTTCTTATTCATCGAGTAAGGCGGGGGTAGTGAATCTTGCCCGTCACATTGCGGTACATTACGGCCCAAAAGGGATCCGCGCCAATAGTATTTCTCCAGGCCCATTGGAGCGAACACCAGATTTTGATAATCATCCAGATCCAGTTGGCAGGAAAAAGGAGTACCTTGACAAGATGCCCGTTGGAAGACTGGGAACTGCGGAGGATATAGCGCCGTTTATAACGTTTTTGTCCACTGATGACGCATCGTACGCCTCGGGAGCGAATTTTGTTATAGATGGAGGCTGGACGATCATTTCATGAATTTTCGTAAGAACATAACCACAAAGGAATTCAGCAATGCTTGAGCGCTTTAAAGTCCCTGAAAAAGATAGAGTCTACGTTCCAGAAGATCGTATACGAGCAGCGACTGAGGCAATTTTGAGGCATAACCGTTTAACTTCGGATGCGGCAGCAATTTCTGCAGATGTACTGATTAAGAATGACCTCAGAGGAGTTGAATCACATGGGGTTTCAAATGGGCTAAGGCGCTACGTAGCTGAATATGGTTCTAATAAGTTAAATCCAACACCCGAATTTAAAGTGACACGTGAGTCTAAAACTACGATGACCATCGACGCTGATAAGGCTTTAGGTATTCATGTAGGACCCTGGGCGATGCAACATGCAATTGATAAGGCCAAAGAATTTGGTATGGGAGCGGTTGCTGTTACCAACTCGGGACATCTGGCCGGATGCGGTTATTACGCTATGATGGCTGCAGATCAGGGCATGATCGGGCATTGCATGACAGCAGGCGGTTCACACCAAACGGTGCCAACATTTGGATCAAAGCCTGTCATGGGTACAAACCCTATTGCATGGGCAGCACCAGCTCGTGACATGCCACCGTTTTTATTCGATGTAGCTACAACCCAGGTTGCGAATAACAAGATCGGTCTTGCTAGAAGAACGGGGGCGAAGATCGAAGGTGGTTGGATTACCGATCTTGAAGGAGAGCCGATCATGGAAGAGATCGACCCCCCGGATACAGGTGACTACTACTTACTCCACATTGGTGGTACTCGTGAAAATGGATCACACAAAGGCTTTGGATTGGCGTTGATGAATGAAATTATCTGTAACGAGCTTTCTGGTTATGGTCCTGGTCCGGTCAATGGAACCCCTGGAGGTCACTTTTTCCAAGCCTATGATATTGAGGCCTTTACGGATCGAGAAAAATTTCTTGATGACATGGATGACTTGTTGAAAGTTATAGTCGATGTTCCGCCAGCACGTGGCTTTGATAGGGTTCTTTACGCGGGGCTAATGGAGGATGAAGATGAGAAGAAGCGACTTGAAGAAGGTATTCCTTATCACAGGGAAGTAATCGAATGGTTCGAATCGTATTGCAGTGAAGCCGGCATTGCTTGTGATCTGCGTTAAATTAGTAGCCGAGGTTTTAAGTTAGTAATTTGAGTTAACTTATAGGTATGCTGGTTTGCTGAGTACTTTGAGATTAATTAGTGAATGTAATGCGAACAGGGGGATGTAATGGCAGAAGCTACGATCACGCCCGGAGATGACGGTCCGTATCACGTCCAAGGGGACTTTGTACTAATAGACGGATCCGGAAACAGACTTGAAATAACAGATGAAGCTTGGTTGTGTCGTTGCGGTCAATCAGATGATAAGCCGTTTTGTAGTGGAGCACATAACAATTGCGGGTTCGTAGATTCGTCGAGGGTCTCAAAATGACAGTAGAAATTCGAATTAATGACGATGATTCTCTTGAAGTGAGTGGAGATTTTGATCTTTTGGATGAAGAAGGGAATGCGTACAACCATCATGGCAAGATTCGTCTGTGCCGGTGTGGTGCTTCCAAATCCAAGCCGTATTGTGACTCCGCTCACGCGCTGATTGATTTTGAAAGCAAGGTTCGAGCTTAGTTATATATTTGCCTAGCTTGAAACTTGGTTGGATCTTATAGACTCAGTCCCTAATTTTGGTTTGCGGATTGTTTTATTTGCTGGAGTCTAGAGTTGCTGAAAGCTGGAGTCGGCAGAGTGGATATTACTCCGCCTGTTGGGGTGGCCCATGGTGGATGGGGTGCTCAAACTCATGAGGTTTCTATAGGTAATGATATGCCGTTGCTGGTGACGGCGGTCGTTGTTTCCAACGGAGATGTCGATCTGGCTATTGTCGATGTTGATATTGGAATTTTTACCGGAGATCAGGATCGCAAAATACGCGACTTGATATCTGAGGGATCGGGAATTCCATTTACGCACATTAGGCTTTCCTATTCCCATACCCATTCAGGTCCGATTACTTTCGGTCAGTGGATCAAAGAAGGAATTGACCTGGCTAATGAATGGTGGAATCAAATTCCAAATGCATGTGTAAAAGCAGTTTCATTAGCCAAGAATTCTCAGCGATTAGCCCGTACTGGATTTGGTCGAGGAAGTTGTCCCGTAAATATAAATCGTCGGCCTGCCCGCGATGGCGGAGACCTGTTTACCGGTCGAAACTGGGATGGTTTTGTGGACCACGATGTTGATGTGGTTGGGATTGATGATATCGATGGTGATCCCATAGCCACGATCGTTAATTACGCAATGCATCCGACAATTATGGGTCATGAAAACCAATGGGTTACGCCGGACTTTCCTGGCCCGATGCGTTCGGTGGTTGAACACGCAGTTGGTGGAATTTGTCTGTTTTTGCAAGGTGCGAGTGGTAACCAGGGACCGATTGATGGTTTTCAAGGGGACTTGAGGACCTACCGTAGAGCAGGTTCGAGGCTGGGTGCAGAGGCATCTCGTGTCAGACTTGGTATCGACCCACTGAAAAGAGAAGAACGACTTGATGAGATTTTAGTTTCTGGAGCCGATCTGGGGATTTATACGGATGTTCCAGTCGAAGAATCCGATGACACGGTTGCTGTTCAAAATATCACGGTTGACTTGCCCAGTCGTAGAGTGGCGACTATTGATGAGGCTCAGATTGCATTTGACCAAGGTGAGAAGGAGTTGGCAGAGGCACGTGCATCGGAATCTTCGGAAGATGAGCTACAACGCGCTGTGTCAAAAGTGATGCGAGCTAATATTTATTTGAATGTAGCCAAGAATTACGAGATCTACGATCAGGGCGGCCATATTCCTATGAATGTACAGGCTATGCGGATCGGCGAGACAACACTTGTCAGTGCTCCAGTAGAGCCGTTTGCAGAGTTAGCAGTCGCGATCAAGGAACGTTCAACTGCTGCCAACACGGTCTTTTCTGGGTTCAGCAATGGCCACTATGCGTACCTGCCTACTGACATTGCTTATGAGGAGGGCGGTTATGAAGTTGGTGTGAGTCCATTTGCCCCGGGATCTGCAGGATTAACTGTTGAGGCATGCCTTGAGGCAGTAGAGGACCTTCAATAGCATGATGTCAGCGCTTATTCTGTCTTGGATATCAATTAACAGCTGTTAGCCTACAGGCATAGTTCGTTTCGAATGGGCGCGCCCTATTTCGGCTGTGTCTTCTCTGTGACCCGCGATAATTCTTACACCTTCATCAATTTTTTCAGTGATATCTTCGGGGGTAGCTCCCTCCAGGAAGGCGAGATTGTTTGCTTCACAAGCAGCCTTTACGCGATCTCTTGCCTCTAACAATCGTGGATCCATTGGCTTACTGGGATCGCGTTTGATGCCGAATGACATGTGGAGATCTCCTGGGCCCCATTCTGCAAATCCCAGACCCGGAACAGCAAGCGATAACTCACAGTTAGAAAGTGCCCGAACCGTCTCGATCTTTACTCCCAGCAGTAATTCACCCTCAGGATTAAGCGGCCACGGTTCAGCCTTGTCGACATAAGTATCGGGATCAACTCCCCAGACAGGTGCGGAAGTTGGTTGTGAACCTGTCCCCCTTGTTCCGCGTTCTAGCCCGTGGCCGACACCAGTCATATTAATTGGATAACGGCATGATTCAACGAATGCTCGGACGGCGTCTGGTGTCTCAGCCTGGCACAGTAAAATCCCATGAACACCTCTTGCCAATATCATTCGGAATTGCCAGGCATTGAATCGTATGATTTCTTCTGAGGATCCTTCGACAGGTGTTTCAACTATTACAGCTGGTGTTCTGTGCCCGCTTTTGGTTGGACCACCGTCTATCAGTCCCTGGATATATTGGTCCAGTCCGGCCATGTCGAATGAACCATGTTCCATTCCAACATTTATATAGTCGGCCCATATATGAGCGTCCTTTAACCCTTGTTCGTATGTCAGAACGTGACCTGTATGACCTCCGTCGTAGTAGACGGTCTGATCCTGTTCAAGAAGTTCTATAGCCCTATTGATTCGCTTTGCCATGATTTTACCTACAGGGGTGATGTTGAGTTTGTGCACATCCTACTCGTGATTTTCTTGTCGCGCAGTCATCAAGCGGTTATTTTCATCAACTCGTGAGATCTCTGTTCAAACCTATGTGGTGATTCTCTGTATCAACTGCGGATTCTAGATACACTGGAATATAGAAACACGATATATGTGTAGGTGTAACGCGAATCGGTATTGGCCTTATCCGATGATTAATGGCAAAAACAGATTAGTGAAAACGGCGGTCGCGTTCGTTGTCGCTACTATTCCATCATTGATGATGCTAGGGCTTCTTGTTCCATTTGTCGGACCAGCTATCGACCACCATTACGTAGATCGTTCGCCTAATCATATGCACATATTTGTTGGGCAAGCCACGAATGAGCATACTCATTCTTTGGATAGTCATGACCATTCAGATCTCTTGACTGTGGATGGGGTTTCTATCGTCACTTCATCAGCTATTTCTGCATATGGCCAGTTAGCATTAGATGGCAGCATACTGAACTCTTCATTCAATTATCCTGGCGAGGACTTCCTGCAGAAGCATAAACAAGAACTCTTGATACCGGATGCGGAAAAAGTGGCACTTCCTGATAAGCCTCCACGACTGTGATTCCCGCACAGCTTATCGGTTTATGTCAGTTGAATTTTCAGTAGTTCAACTTAAGTTTTCGGAGCACCAAATGTTTTTGTTTAACCGGTACGTTTGTACCGTTTTACTGCTTGTTGTTTTATTTGCGGTTATGGGAGTGCGCAGTGCGATGGCGCACGAAGGCCGTAACGTTGGAGATTACAACTTTATAGTAGGGTTTATCAATGAGCCTGCCATCGAAGGAATGATCAACGGAGTTTCGCTCCGACTGACCTCGTTGAAGGAAGAGGAACCTCACGATCACAATGCCCACATGAAAATGTCGGGTAGTGAGTCTGGTGAGATCGATCTAGTTTCGCATGGTGGTGTTTTTGTTAGTGAACTTCTGGGTGATGGCGTTTTCGAATTTAAATTCGATCACGATTTTGAGGATTTGACCGTTCCGTTTCATGCACATCCAATCGAAACGCAGGGTTCGATTATGATTAGCCATGACAACCCCGCAGCGGATCTGATCGTTATTAAGATTCACTCGACTGGGTTTGAACCTGCGAAGGTTAAGATTCGGCCTGATGCAACGATCAGGTTTGAAAACCATATTGGTGATCCGACTGTCATCATGAGTGGTCAGTTGAGTGATATTGAACAAATCTCTGATGAACCGATACACTCCAGCGCCGTTGAGGGTATCGATACCCTTCAGGTGGAGGTAACTCATATCGCTTCTGGGGTTTCTCAACTGATGTCACTTAAAGAATCATTTGGAATACCTGGCCAATATGAAGCCGGGTTTATTCCTACATCGCCCGGTCCCTACCGTTTTCGCTTTGTCGGTGATATCAAAGGTCAGGCTGTTAACGAAATATTCGAATCCGGCAATAACACTTTTGATGAGGTCAAATCTGCTAAAGAAATTCAGTTCCCGCTCCAATTATCGGCCCCGCGTGAGACAGAAAATGCTGCTAGAGGAGCATTAGAAACAGCGAACGAAGCGCGTGAGGATGCCGCTAATGTGGCTAGTTCAGCATCGACAGGGATTTTGTTGGGTGCCATTGCATTGATTTTGGGTGTAGTCGCCCTGTCGCTCGCGGTCTTGGCGTTTCAGCGTTCAGGAAGAAAAGCGTAATTTTCTAATTAGGAGAAAATTATGGACTTGATCATCCTAAATAAATACTACTTCCCGTTATTGCATGGAGCGGGTGGTAAGTATGACGAGTTGATTATATTCAGCGGTATGGGTCTTATTTTAATCGGACTAGCGTTTCTCTCATGGCGAGCCAGCGAGGCTAAGCACGAGCGACGCCGAAAAAGAAGGACGAAGCGGAACCGTTGATACTTTTATCCGATCATAATCGTGTCCGACGAATTCTTCTGGCTTTGCTTGCGGGGGCAACCTTACTTGCGTTGTTTGCTGCTGTTTCATCGAGAGCCGATGCACATGCGAATCAGATTAAATCTAGTCCATCTCCAAATAGTGAGTTGGAAGTTGCCCCCGACCGGGTAATTGTCTGGTTCAGTGAGTCAATTGAAGAGTCTTTCAGTGAGTTGACTGTTCTAAATGCAGCAGCTGATCGTGTAGATCTGAATGATTCGTCCATAGATTCGTCTGAACCTTCTGTTATGTCCGTTAGCCTTCCGCCACTTGAGAACGGAACCTATACGGTCGTTTGGAAAAACCTTTCATCAATCGATGGTCATAAGGTTGTTGGCTCATTTGCATTCGCAGTCGGAGAATCACTGTCAGCCCATGCTCAAATATATGCGGATGAGCAACCGCTTTTGCAAACGGTTTTTGACCCGTGGCTCCGATGGCTGATTTTTATTTCAGTGGCGATCGTCATAGGTGGATTGACTTTCGAACTGCTTATAGGGATTCCGATTATCTACAGTGATCCGGCGAAACAGAGTTGGGCGTCTGCTGCAATAGTGGCTTCGACATTCTGGTCTCGTATTGCTGTTGCTTCGATGATCGTTTTGATACTTGCTTTGCTTGGTCAAATTCTTCAAGCCGTAAGTCTTATATCAGGGAGTTTCTCCCTAATACCTGATTTTGGAATTCTCAAATCCGTGGTTCTCGAAAGTGGCTGGGGACGGTTTTGGATGTATAGGGCTATCGTGGCGATAGGTATGGGAATGATGTTCTACGCATCCATACGTATGAGTAGGTCAGACGATATCGATGAAGAGAATCAAGACAAGTCTGCGGGATCACTTGTTGGGGATTCACCAGCGACTCAAGTCGTGATATTTCTTGGACTGGTTTTCTTAGGCTTAACTGCTATGAGCGGTCACAACGCAGCATCTCCTGTCGAGATAAGAACCCTTGCTATCGCTACTGATTTTGTCCACCTTGTTGCATCAATAGTTTGGTCAGGTGGGGTGATATACCTGACTTTTAGTGTTCCAATCTTTATTAAACACCTCGGTAAAGAGGGGGCTTCTAAGTTATTTGAAAAGGCGATAGACAAATTCACCGTACTTGGTGTAATCAGTGCTGGGATTCTCGTAATAACAGGACTTTTTTCAAGTTATATGCAAGTGACCAACCCTGTGGCTCTGGCAACTCCATACGGCTGGTTTTTGGTAGCCAAGTTGGTGCTTCTAATACCGCTTTTTACTATTGCAGGTTTTAATGGATTTAAACTTGTAAGGCGATTCAGTTCTGATGGCCAGAGACTTTTGGGTAGATCTTTGGTGGCCGAATCATTGATCGTATTGCTGGTGTTTATTACGGTAGGTTGGCTTGCAAGCTTGGAACCTGCCCGACAATACGCCGGTCGAATGGGTATTGGTGTGGCAGATGCTGTTGTCCATAGCGATCGAGATACGGACACTCATTTTGATGTAACTATTCATCCTGCAGAAGTTGGAGAAAATGACGTTACTGTTCAGCTATCTGAACCTGGAGGCACATTGGTTCAAAATGCTGTCGACGTACGTGTGCGTCTTAAATTTGTTGATGATGACCTGGGCGAACAACTTGTCTCTTTGGAAGAAGATGAGGGTGGAAGGGCATGGCGCCTTAAGGGTGCCCGACTAGATATAGCAGGTGAGTATCAGGCCGAAGTTGTTGTACTGCGTTCCGACTCTTTCGATGCGAGGACAGCGTTTAGATTTACAGTTTTTTCTTCAGATATAGCTGCCGACACCATTGAGCCTGACACGAACACAGCGAACCTGCTATTTGGATTACAGTTGCTGATTATCGGCGGTCTTGTGGCTGCTGTTGCATTTAGAGGAATATTCACTTCCTCCGTATTCAGTTATGCCGGTGTGCAATGGAGCCTGCTCACGCCGGGGAGCATTGTTGTTGCGCTGGGCCTGTTGATGTTATTGAATGTTCAGGTTTTGCGGATTGGGTTTCCTGAGAACCTTCGGAATCCGTTTCCTCCGACCTCCGAGTCAGTTGCAATAGGGGAGCCAATATACGTCGGTGTTTGTGCGTCCTGTCACGGTGATAATGGTCTTGGTGACGGGCTTGCTTCTGTTGCTCTTGAGAAGAAACCGTCCGATCTCTCGGTGCACGTTCCTCTGCACAGCGACACCATCCTCTATGAATTTATACGCGACGGTATTGGAGTAGGAATGCCGGCACAAGGTGACTTACTTAGCGAAGATGAGATGTGGCATCTGGTTAATTATCTGCGTGCAAAATTCGATAATCGCTAATTAATTACTTTGATTTATCTTATGCCTTAGCTGTCATTTGTTACTGCTGCGCCAGAGTCGATTAAATCTTTGATATTTTTCTTGCTGTAACCAGCATCCACTAGAATTTCTCGGGTATGTTCGCCGAGTAGTGGAGCGGGTTTGGTAATTCTGCCTGGAGTGCTATAGAGCTTAGCGGCTAGTCCGATGTTTGTTATTTTTCCGGCGGTTGGATGGTCTAAAGTAACTTTCATGTTACGTGCTTCAACTTGAGGGTCGTTCCAAACCTCAGAGATATTTAAGATCGGGCCCGCTGGTACGCCTGACTTCTCCAAAACTTCCAACCATTCACTTGAATTTTTGGTTGTGAGAGTTAGTTCTAATTCCCTTTCGAGCGATTCTCGATTTACTAATCTGCTCGCATTGTCTTTGAACTCGTTTCTTGTGACCAAGTCACTACGTTCGATGGCATTAGCGAACCGCTCCCAGTTGGATTGATTTGGTGCTCCGACGTTTATATGACCGTCCTTTGTCTTTAGCGCCTGGTATGGAGCGGAATTACGGTGGGAAGATCCAAGTGGCTCTGCTATGTCACCAGTGGCGAAATATCCAGCCGATTCCCAGACCGTATATGCAATCGCTGCCTCTAGAAGCGAAATCTCGAGATATTGACCTTTCTTGGTTCGTAGCTTATTGATGTAAGCCGTCAGGATGCCATATGTGGCAAACATCCCAGCGTTCATATCCGCAATTGGGACTCCGACCTTTACTGGTGGTGAGTCAGGAACGCCAGTGATACTCATGAGACCACTCATACCCTGGGCTACCAGGTCAAAGCCTCCCCTGTTGGCATAAGGGCCGGTTCTTCCAAATCCAGATATAGAGCAATAAATAATTCCCGGGTTAATATTTTTAAGATCTTCATATCCGAGCCCTAATCGAGCCATCGTGCCAGTGCGATAGTTTTCGATAACGATGTCGGCATCCTTAACCAGTGTTTTCATCGCTTGAACGCCTGATTGCTCTTTGAAATTGAGTACGATGCTTCGCTTGTTTCGGTTCATAGCTAGAAATGCTGCTGATTCTGTATCTATGAATGGCGGGCCCATTCGGCGTGTGTCGTCACCTCCGTTTGGTTTCTCAATCTTGATGACGTCGGCGCCCATGTCAGCAAGCAGCATGCTGCAAAACGGACCAGCCAGGATCTGTGAACAATCTAGAACACGCACGCCTTCGAGAGCTTCTGGCATGCCATTTGGGTTTGGAAGGGTTTGCATATTGTTCAATGGGAGCTTGGCTAGTGATTAGAGATTGATAATTTATCGTTTGAAATCCGGTGGTTGCAATGGATATTTGAAATTTTATTCCCAAAAATCGTACCTTGTTGGATTCGTAACGTTAGGGGCGTAAATTAAAAGTCTCTGAGATAATCCCCAGATATTCATGTAAATCACGATTGTTGGTAGAGATATTTTGATCGTCTGATCCAAGGAAAAAGATATGTTCGATCTTCAAGATAAGGTAGCGTTCGTAACTGGTGGTAATGGTGGCATAGGGCTGGGTATAGCCAAAGGGTTTATTGATCATGGTGCATCTGTTGTGCTTGCTGCGCGAACAAAATCTAAGCTAGATTCGGCTCTTATTGAAATTTCGGATATGGGTGCATCTGAGAGGGTTTTAGCAGTTCAGTGTGATGTGACTGATCGAGATTCTGTTCAGGCTGCCCTAGATTCGACGGTGGAGAGATTTGGTGGTGTGGATATCGTGGTGAATAACGCTGGTACTAATAAGCGGGCGGACGAGCCACACCTGCTTTCAGATGAAGACTGGCGAGATGTGATAGATACTAACCTCACCAGTATGCACACAGTTACATCGATAGCGTTCCCACTCATGAAACCTCGCGGCGGTGGTAAATTCATAAATATTGGATCGATGATGTCGATATTTGGTTCTTCATATGCACCTGCTTATGCAGCTAGCAAGGGAGGTGTTGTTCAGTACACAAAGAGCTGCGCCGTAGCGTATTCCAAGTACAACGTCCAAGTGAATGCAATTCTGCCGGGCTGGATAGTAACTGAAATGACCGATGAATTTGGGCGTCTTTTTCCTGAACGATATGCGGCTATAGAGGGACGGACACCATCCGGTCGTTGGGGGCAACCTCAGGATCTTGCAGGAACGGCGGTATTCCTCGCATCCAGTGCGTCTCAGTTTGTATCGGGAGTGTCGATACCGATAGACGGCGGGTACAGCGTACAGTAGTTATCTGGGCGGGAATTCGATCGTGCAACTTGCGAGATCTGCTGAGTTTAGGCTCTAGGTCTTGGGTATTTGTTTGAACTAAGACGTTTTGCCTTGCTGCCTGAAAATGTTTTCGCGGTACCAGCGAAGTTCTTCGACACTTTCTTTTATGTCGTCCATTGCCAGGTGGGATTTTTTTTTGGTGGGTGGTCTGAGAGTTTCTGGGTACCAACGTTCCACAACTTCTTTAAACGATGAAACATCTATCATCCGATAGTGTAGATATTTATCTAGGGTTGGCATTTCCTTATGGAGGAAACGTCGGTCGACCCAGATCGAATTACCGCAAAGGGTTGCACTATTTTTGTCAGCCCATTTGCTGATGAATTCAAGTGTCTGTTTTTCCGCTTCGTCAATGGTGACTTGGGATTTTTCCACTCGCTCTAAAAGGCCAGAGGTTTGGTGTTGTTTTGCGGGCCAGTCTTCCATTCTGGACATTTCTTCTTGCGTTCGCTTTATAGCGATTTCTGGCCCTTCGGCCAGGACGTTTAGTTGAGCATCCGTTACGAGGGATGCAATTTCGATAATAACTTGTTCATCTGATAGGCCGGTCATTTCCAAATCGACCCAGAACAGGATTCGTTGTTTTTTCATAATTTGATTCTAAGTCAGGTCGAAGAAGTTCTGCTCCAACTGTGTCCAGTTGCGTTTGTTTTATTAATCGGGTTTAGGATACGAAACAGCGGGTCACAAATATTTGTAACCCGCTGTTTTTTTATTTCTGTTCAACCTGAGGCTATCGAACGCATGAATCTATTCGCTGCCACCGCCCGGCATGTCAGGTAAGAAGGCGTCGAAGCTTCCTACGCCACCTTGTTTCTCGAGTTCTTCTGCATTCTCAAGTGCACCTGATATCACGTTTAGAACACCGAACTCGGCCTGTCGGTCGAGGTCTCTGACGGTTGCCTGTAATTCTTTGAGTTGTGCAGTTAGTGCGCTTTGTTGCTCGTAAAGAACTGTCAGGTCTTCCCACTTGCCTTCAATTTCAGTATCGAGTTCTTTTGCTGCTGTTTCTAGGGGCTGGAATTTTTCGATACGTAGCTGGTCTGTTTGACCTTCGAGCTCGGCCTGCTTGGCTTTGCGCTCCTTGCGGAACTCATCGTCAAGTTGGTCGCGCTTTTCCTCTAGAGCATACATCTCTTGTTCGATCCGGTCCCTGATGCCTTTGCCTTCATCTTCCGCCTTTTCCTTTATCTCTTTTTCTTGCTTTTCTACTTCCTTCTTTGCCTCGCGTTTAAATTCCCCCATTTCCTTCTTCATCTTTTTGCTGAAGTCGTTGAGTTCTTCGCGAATAGCGTTACTTTCCTCATTGAGTTCATCGCCCAGTGGTTGAACAAGCATGCGTTCTTTATCTAGCGCCATCTTTTGTTTACGAATTGGTCGCCCTTCGAGGTTTATTTCTCTCTGACGATCTTCAAGAGGGTCGATTAGATCTTCTATGTCCCTCACCTGTTTCCTGATCTTGTTGCGGCGGTCTTCACCTTCCTTGTGTGCAGCCTGTTCCTTGCTTTCGATTTCTCTTAGTTCAGCTTCGAGCAATTCGGCTTGACTTTCCAAGGCCACTACAGACTCGGGTTTTTCACGGCCCCCGTATGAATCGTTATCGATTTGCTTCAGTGTCTTTCGCAGGTCATTTTCAGCATCCCTGATCTGTTTCTGAATCTGATTTTCAACGTTTTTTACATCTACTTTGTTACTGCCAGAACTAACCTTTTCTTGCAGTGCCTGTTTATCACTTATGTAGGTATTTTCGATCTCTTTCAAGATGGATTCATACTCAGATTTTTTTGTGTATGCGGCCGTAAGTTCCGAGTTTGACCCTGTCGCCTCACCTGCGTTCGCAAGTTGTGCCTCATAATCCGCAACTGCCGCCTCTAGGTTGGCGATCAAGGCCTGGAGTTCTCCATATGTAGGGTTTGGACTTTCTGAGCCAGTTAGATTTTCCGGTGTGTTTGCTAGATTTGACTCTGCTATGTCTAAAGCGGCTTGCAATTCATCTACGGCCTCTTTTGCTCCAGCGTAATTAGGATTATCTACCTCGGTAACTGGTTGATCAGGGGCACTTATGCCAACGATTTTTTCTGGTGTCCCATTCAGGGTGTTGGTTGCCGCGTCTAGTGCAGCCTGTGCCGCGTCTCGTGCTGCCACAGCGCCATCATATGCCGGGTTCTTTGTAGATTCCGAAGTTAGGTTTTGTGGAGTGTCTGCAAGTGTGCTTTTGGCTGTTTCCAGATCTGACCGGTTGCTTTCTAAGCTTGCGATTATTGCACTTCGCTCAGACCCGCCGTCACCACTAGAATCAGGGTTTGCCGTCGACAACTGTTCGATCTCAGCATTTACGGTTTCGAGTTGTGTTAAGTAAACAGATCGATTTTGCTCGAACTGGGTTTCGAGAATTGCAAGTTGTTCAGTTGCTCCTGCAGCAGCGTCATTTGCATCTGCTTCTGCATAGCTGTCTGATCTTAACTTGTTAATTGCTTCCAGTTTTGCCTCGTGATCAGCGTTGGCCTGATTACGTAGTTCTTCCCTTTGACCCCACTGAACATCTTTAGCCTCCTCCCAGGTTAATTTCACCTGTGCCTGGATAGCACGTATTTCATTCCTTTTTTCTCTTCTTTGCTCCTTGTAAGAGACTTCCGGCTTTTCATTTTCTCCTTTGTCCTGCATGCTTCGCTGCAGTTCCTTACGTTGGTCTCTGAGAGGGGTGAGCTCGTCATTGACGGCCATTCGCTCTTCTTCAAGAGCCATTGATGCCAGCTTCAATTCGTTGTTGATTTTGGATCGAGCATTTTGTTCTGTTTTTAATGCTTTTTGCTTATCTTTTACTATGCTCATCCGATCCTGAATTTCTTGCACTAACGCCTCTGTCTCAGCTTCCTTGGCCTTTATCGTTTTTTCCAGAGCTTCGTAAAGTGGTTGGACTTGTTTTTTTACCTCGGCTTGCCTGTCTTCTTTTTCATCTTTCAAGTCCTTCATTTGTTTTTGCAGGGCTTTGAATTGGTCTTCGAATTCTTCCTCGAAGGCATCGCGTGCATCTTCGTCAGCTTCGAATAAGCTAGAGAACCTCTTCTTCATTTCTTTTTCGAATTCATTCCCAAGTTCACGACCCTGATCGTAGAGGTCCTCGCGTTGCTGTTCGAGTTGCTCGATCTCTCGTTCTAATGGATCGATTTGTAGACTCAGTGTGTCTATCTCTTCCATGAGAGGGTCAATTTGCGTGGTCTTGATCTCAAGTACTTGGGTTTTGAGATCGATAGCTTCCTGAGCTTGTTCGGTGTCGACAATCCCGCAGGCAGCAAGAAATATTGACAGAAGTCCTACCGAGGCAACCTTTACAAGCATCATTAAAATCCTTTGCTGATAGCACGTTACGCTTTATTTATGTCGATAGTTCTGGGATCACTTAAATACACAACGCTTGGTGCATATTACGCGCGTAAAACACTGCATGGGATGCCGCATGCTTTGGAATCTGTATTTCTTAAACAGAAATAGTGGCTTGTTTCGGTAGGCCCTAAGCGCGAAACAGCGAGCTACAAATTATTTTTTGTAGCTCGCTGTTTTCTACTTACTTCGATTTCTTCAGCAGTTTCGAAGAGTTAGTTTTTTTAGTCTACTGACCGCCTCCGCCAGGAGGACCACCACCGGTCCCCGGCATGTCAGGCAAGAAGGCGTCGAAGCTGCCGACACCACCTTGCTTTTCAAGCTCTTCCGCAGCCTCAAGCGCACCTGTGATCACGTTTAGAACACCGAACTCGGCCTGTCGATCGAGGTCTCTGACCGTTAGCTGTAACTCTTTAAGTTGACCAGTCAATTCACCTTGCTGTGCGTAAAGTGCATCCAGGGCAACCCAGCGCTCTTCCATTTCAGCTTCGAGTTCGTTTGCCTGTTCTTCAAGTGGCAGCATCTTCTCTTCGCGGAGTTGGTCGGTTTGACCCTCTAGTTCCTCAATTGCACGTTCGCGGTTTTCTTCAAACTCGTCGCCTATAGTCTCACGACGTTCTTCAAGCTCCCACCGCTTTTCTTCCATTTCATCCTGCATATCGCGGAACTTCTTCTCGAGGGTATCTCTTAGTTCTTTACCCTCTTTTTCAACCTCTTTCCATCGGTTGCGTTGCCAGTCTTCGAATTCTTTCCAGGCAGTTTTCTCCCATTCTTCTCTGGCTTCATTAATGGGCTCGCGCCTTTCGTCGATTTCGTCCCACTGCGGTTGCAGCATCATGCGTTCTTTTTCAAGCGCCATTTGCTGTTTTCGTAGTGGACGTTGCTCCAGGTTGATTGCTCTCTGGCGATCTTCAAGCGGATCCATTTGATCCTCAATGGCTCGAATCTGCGCACGGATTTCTCGTTGCTGATCTTCCCTTTGCTTGTGGAATGCCTGTTCGTCTTTTTCTATTTGCCGTTGCTCGTTCTCTAGGTTTATAACGTTGGTTTCCAGTTGCACCACTTCCGCAGGTTTGCTGTTATCACCATACGAATCACTATCGATGTTGTTGAGCTTTTCTCTGAGTTCGTTCTCGGCGTCTCGAATCTGCTGCTGGAACTGCTCTTCGCTATTGTTTATGTCTACGGGTTGCCCACCGGATTCTGCTCCGGCCTGAACCTTTGCGTTAAGTACGTCTCGATCGGCTACGTAGGTGTTTTCCAGATCCTTCAGGATGGCCTCGTATTCAACTTTCTTCGTGTAGGCATCTGTGAGTTCAGGATTGGATTCAGGGGCAGCACCAGAGCTTGCAGCTTCTTCTTGTGCCTGTTGTAGTTGCCTCTGATATTCGGCTACGTTTTGTTCATAATTACCTATCTGTGCAGCTAGGTCGTTATAAGCTGGGTTGGGTCCTTCCGTACCGTCGATAGTTTCTGGAATTGCCGACAGAGCAGCTTCTGCTGCCTCTACTGCAGCTTGTGCTTCTGTTGCTGCTGCCTGTGCAGTATCTACAGCGGCCTGAGCTTCAGCTAATGCCGGGTTGGCAGTACCTGCCGGCTCTTCTGCAGGGGTAGAGTTCAGGGTCTCATTTGCTGCTTGCAACGCAGCGTTCGCAGTATCCCTGTTCGCAGCGGCGCTATCTCGTGCAGCCGCGGCGCTCTCACGTTCAGGGTTAGTCGTAGGCTCAGAAGTGATCATCCTGGGAGTTTCTGCAAGTTTTTGCTGTGCAGTCTCAAGATCTGATTGAGCGCTGCTTAAATTGGCAGTTAATGCGCTCGTGTCAGATCCTCCTCCGCCACCAGAACCCGCATCGCCAGAAAGGCTGCTGATGGTTGCGTTTACCTCGTCAAGTAACCTCTGATAATCGGCTCGATTGTTCTCGTATGTTGACTGCAGACTGTTCAGTTGGTCAGATGCGCCTGCACCGACATCAGTCGCCTCTGCTTGAGCGAAATTTGCCGTTCGTGCTTGTTTGATTGCCTCAAGTTTTGCTTCATGTTCAGCTTCGGCTTCGGCACGTCGCTGTTCACGCTGGCCGAAGTCAATGTTGTTTGCTTCTTCCTGGGCGTTCCAAGCCTCCTGGATCATATTCTGTAGCGTGCGTACCTCATCGTGCTTCTGTCGCCTCAGTTCTTGATAATCGACCTGGTTTTCCTGATTTTCCCAGACGCTTCTTTCCTGCTCCCACAATTCTTCCATCTGATCTCGAAGTGGGTACATCTGGTCTTCAATTTCCATGCGCTCTTCTTCGAGAGTCATGTTTGCCATCTGTATTTCTTGCTGGATCTTATTCTGGGCCGATTGCGCCTTTTTTAAGACCTTCATCTCGTCCTGAAGGGCATCATGCTGCTCGTCGAATACTTCCCGGCCGGCCTCTACTTCGTCCCGCTTTACCTGCATTTCTTTTTCTGCAGCTTCCCTTAGTGCGTTCATCTGGTCTTCAGCGCCATCCCATTCTTCTTGTCCCGCTCGTTCCGCCGCACGCCACTCTTTTTCCATTGCCTTGAATTCATCTTCGATCTCATCTTCAAAGGCCTCGCGTGCATCTTCTTCATTGTCAAACACGATTCTGAATCGGTCTTGCATTTCGCGTTCGAATTCTTCAGATAGGTCCCTTGCCTGATCGTAGAGTTCTTCTCGTTGCCGTTCGAGATCTTCGATCTCTTGTTCCAACGGGTCGATTTCTTGACCTAACAGGTCGATCTCGTCCATAAGTGGATCGATTTGAGTAGTCTTGATCTCAAGTACTTGTGTCTTGAGGTCTATGGCCTCTTGAGCCTGCTCTGTGTCTACTATTCCACAGGCAGCGAGAAATACGGAAAGAAGTCCTACAGAGGTAGCTTTTACAAGCATTACGAAACACCTTTGGCTTTTTGAAACCGATTTATTAGGATTGAAGCTCTCGTTAGACCGGTTTTTTTATCCGGTGAATTTGCCTTACGAAAATTGCTACAGATCAGGCAAATACTACGGAAATTATACAACGTTCAGAATGTTTTTAGACAATCTGAACCTGAATTGCTTACTGAACTCGATGTGTTAACTGTTTTTTTGGTACGGGTTTTAACGCCATATAGGCATGGCGTTGGTAGGCTTGTTAGATGCATTAGTGCGTCGTTAGTTACTCCTAGGACGTTATTTGATTAAATTTCTATTATTTTTGCTGTTGATGACGTCTTTGATTGGATGTCAAGGACCTCCTGGCCCTCCAGGTGCAGTCGGCCCCCAAGGCCCTCAGGGTGAACAGGGCATTCCCGGTTCTCGTGGAGAAGCAGGTGCAGTCGGCCTCCAAGGCCCTCAGGGTGAACAGGGCATTACCGGTTCGCGCGGAGATGCCGGTCCAGTCGGTTCTCAAGGAGAGGTTGGTCCGGAAGGTAAGCAGGGTCTTGTTGGTGAAAAGGGTGTTGCAGGTCCTGAAGGTGAGACAGGTCCTATTGGACCTACTGGACCCATTGGACCTAAAGGTGAAGTAGGCCCGAGTGGTCCTGCGGGAAATCCGGGGCAAGCCGGAGAACCTGGGATTCCAGGCTCTCAGGGAGATGTAGGTCCTGCGGGCGAACCAGGAGTAGTGGGATTACCTGGGGAGGCAGGTCCTGCTGGACCGCGAGGTGAGCAGGGTTTGCCTGGGGATGCTGGAGTAGATTTCAGTGATCTTTTTATTGATGATGAAAAAAACACTAAAGACCATGTTGTCTTCATTAATGCCGGTAGTAGTACAGGATCTGGTGTGTTGATCAGTTCGGATGAGATATTGACTGCTGAACATGTCATAAGGGGTCAATCTCAGGTTTTGGTGACTATACCTGGGCGGGGACTTGTTAACGCGACTGTGACTGGTTGGGATGCTTCTAGGGATCTTGCTGTGCTCAATTTTTCTGGCGATGGATCCGAGTACATTGCGACTATGTCTACCGGACCCGAGTGGACCGGGGAAAAGTGGACTACAAGCGGCGAAATTGGTAGTCCGGTAGCCGCAATCGGGTATGTGAAGACCATATCCTCCACAGTACCTATGACTAGTTTTGGACATATTTCTACTTGGTGGAGTGTGATGCCCGGAGAAATATCCACAATTGGCTTTGATTCAGCTGTTACTTTTGGGATGAGTGGTGGCGGGCTTTTCGACATTGACGGAAAACTTGTGGGTATTGTTATACAGAAGAGCACCCTAATTCAATCTGATAATCGTGCTATTAGATATAACGAGATTGAGGAAGCGTTACCTGAACTAAGAGCTGGTGCACAGAACCCATAACATTGCTTTTATTAAGACGTTGGATTCAATCTATAAGCATTGCTTCTTTATTCGATGGAATTGGGTAACTAACTGTCTGCGTGTTTGCTAATTGCTGGGTTGGTGAAGATTAAGTAAAGAAATTAGATGTAATTAGCGGAATTTACGTACAGCGATTAAATGTTCACCTATACTTTGGTCTTGGGCGGGAGTAGCTCAGTGGTAGAGCATTTGCTTCCCAAGCAAAGGGTCGCGAGTTCGATCCTCGTCTCCCGCTCCAACTGAACTTGAACTGAGGAGTCCTCACAGAAATGTGGGGACTTTTCGCGAATTTGTTGCAAAGTTGTTGCAATAGCCCCAAATAAATAGGTAATCGCAGTATGAAAAGACTCATCAAACGTTTCGTCGTTATATGGATTGTTCTGGCAATAGCTTGGACAGTTGGAAAGATGGTCGCAGGTTAGGCTGTCCGCTTCGTGTCCGGACAAGCTATGAGGTCTGACTGAGGCTGTCATCAAGAGACCGTATGTAAAGGGTCGCCGATACCCGCCACGTACTAAGACAAATAGGTAGGTGGGTGTCAGGGTGCTGAGGCAACGGATTCACAATTGATGAAT